>Ga0210243_101387_pt1 | contig 17830 bp, 11 predicted proteins | sample ChrtobMeP5a_32mM_FD_155461 | JGI IMG/M metagenome (GOLD analysis project Ga0210243, IMG submission 155461) | Chrysochromulina tobin associated microbial communities from unialgal haptophyte culture, Seattle, Washington, United States - P5a_32mM | ecosystem: Host-associated > Algae > Haptophytes >...
TGGTCATGTGCATCGCCGCGGCAGACGTCTCCGACGACTCATGCGCCGGGGCGATCGCGGAGTTCAACAGCATCGTGCGCGATCGCAACATCCCGCACTTGCTCGTCATTACCAAGGCGGACGAGCACGACCCCGACCTGCTCGACGGCGGCGTGTGCGGCGACGACCAACGCGGCGACGACGACGTGGCGCCTATCCAGCCAAAGGTGCCGCTCGACATGCGCCACATCTACCGGTCGGATGCGATCCGGAAGCTGCTGGAGAAGGCGGACACGACGACCGGCTTCAGTCAGGACGACATGGCGCCGCTCGCCAACAAGACGAAGCAGGATGTAGGTGGAATCGGCGTGCCCAAGGCGTGCCTACTCCTGGGCGCTCTTCGCAAGATCATCAAGAAGACCGAAGGGTATCGCCAGTGGACGGCGGCCGGCGGAATGGGTCCCGTGCCACCGCCGCCGCCGCCGCCGCCGCCGCCGGCTCTGCCGCGGCCCGCACCGCCGTCGGAGGCATCCTTCGTGCCGGTGACACCGAGCCCCTCGGTGACCACCAGCACCTCAGCTGGTGACCGCAAGACCATGACCGAAGCACTGATCATGATCTGCCAAGAGCTTCACGTGCCTCATCCGCCCGACGCGGACTTGAAGAGTGCGCTGAAAGGAGCGCAAGAATACCTCGGTCAGCAGCCGGACGGAAACATGCAGGCGCAGGTGATGGCGCTCGTGAGCGAGCTCGGCATCAATGTGCCTGGCTGGACAGACAGTCAGACGGACAGACATTGAGGCGGGACTCTTCCTGCGGCCCCAGCTGCTGCAATGATATGTCTGCAGCTTCAGCGCCTACGCCCCCGTGTGAAAACACCAACCAGGTCGTTGTTCGCCTCCACGTATGGGCTGGACGTGAAATGGTACTCCCATCTCACTCACGTGAGACGAGAGGTGCCGCGGCATCGTGTGCAAGGTCGAGGGTGGGCTCTCAGCAGCTCCGAGAGTGCGCTCCACACAGAAACGCGACGGCATTGCGCGCGCGACGAGCGTCAGTCACTTCCGTTGCATGTCTACCTCTCCTCAACGGCTACTGTATCTCACAGCGGAACCCAAGCGCACGCGTCCGCCGCCTGACTCTTAGGAACCGAACCTGGGCCGCCGGCGCGCTGTTGGGGGGTCTGTTGAGTTGCTTGTTGAGAAGGGCGTGGGGAGGGGGAGGGGGGGAGGGGAGGAGGGGGGGAGGTTCCCTCCGACAGTAGAAGGTACTTATTGGGGCGTCGTGAGGTCTGGATCCCTGTCGTCGTTGTTTGTCGTTTGGCGTGTGACTGTGAGGTTCCTCGCGCGCGCGCCCTGTGCGGCTGTGGGGGCTGCGCGCCGGCGTGGGGAACGGGGAAGAAACCAAAGCGACGACGGTTGCCCAACATCGAAGGACGAAGACACGATCGTGGGCGCGCGCGCTCCCGCCTGGCCTCTAACCACCGGCCTGCAATTTCCGAATGTAACCACATGTTCATGTTTAAGGTAGTCCGCTCGCACTCATTAGGGTAATTTTGGAAATCAGCCCTACATAAATCAATGAGTCCCAAGGCCCCCGGGGCGGGGGAGGGTGGGGAAAGAATGGACAACGGTGGAGTCAAACAGTGAAAAGAAGCTGGTTCGAGTCTCAGGGGGCACTTCCCGCGCTTGCTTTTTTAGGCAAAATTAGGGTTTTGGGCTGGTTTGTGAACTAGAGTATGGGATTTCCACGTTCGATTCTGAAAGTTTTGAGCTAGAACTCAATGGGAGTGCGTGGGACACCTCTGGCTTGAGTTTCGGTCAAATCCCTTCAGTGCTTTTAGAGATCAGGTTTCGCCCCATGTACACCATAAGCGGACTACCTTAAGAGGTTCTTCACGGAACAAAAGCTGTGGGAAGACGAGATGTTAGCATGGCTTCTCTCTCGTGCGCGGCTCCACTCTCCCTTCCGTCCTGCCGCGACGCTTCATACACGCTCTCGACCCCATGTATTCCTTTTGGCGTGCCGAGCCGCTTTCGGTCAAACTTCGTCAAGAACTCGACGAGCTACCTCCGATCGCAGAGTGTGATAAGTCACGGCGCTTGAAGCTCCTTGAGCGCCTCGTGTCACAGCTCAGCGAGGAAAACGAGATCTTGCAACGTGCAAATTCGTCAGCGTCACGTTCTCGTTCCTCAGCGCCTTCGAAGTTGGCCGAACCAGCAAGGCCATACTCGATCGTATTTTCTTCCAAAGGAACGCTGTTTACGCATGTGGAGTGCATCCAAGCCGAAGTGGTCCGTCAATGCCCAGGCGTGCAGTGGACTAAATCAGAATATCCCGATGGACATCAAAGCAGTGATATTGCACGCGTCTTGTTCTTTCGACCCGGGCAGCGCGTATCGGATTCCGAGTTCAAGGACCTGGAGAAATTTTGTGTCGGAAAAGCGAATTTTGTGGTCTTCATGCACAACGAGATGCGTGACTGCGACTCAGTCGGCGTCGAGACGTACGTCACTAATCGTATCTCCAGTTTAAAGCACTCGACTACGTCTGCATCCATGGCCTTCAAGGAGGATGCACTATATCCGATCAGCGAAGGTTTGAACGCAGCCTCATTGGCTAAGCTCGCGTCTTTCGTGAAGGCGCAGGCGCCGCGTGCCTGAGATGCAATGACCGGGAGAGCCGGCAGGGTCAAGGGCCATGTTGACTTTGTCTTGAATTGAGAGACGTACCGACTGCCACGCAGCAGCTCTACGGCTGTGAAAGGATACAGCATGGAGGAGACTGGGCAACTGTGACTGTGAAGGGCAACTGGGGCTTTGACCACCGGTATCTATGGGTATCCCTATGAGCAGTCGTAGGTATCCCATTCGGGGCTCAGGAAGCTGCTGCGGCGCCTGCAGCTGCAGCTGGCGTGGGGCGTGGCCGAGGGCGAGGGAAGGGCAAAGGGCGCGGCAGAAGCGGCAAGGGCGGGCGAGCCAGCGCTCCGAGCGCCGCGCCAGCAGCTGACTCTCGAGCGGCATCAAAGTAACGGTGGCAGCACGTCGCCTCGCACACGCCCACGCCACGTACGACGGTACGCTCAAGCCGGAGTCTGTCGAAAACAATCGTGGCGCTGTCATCTCGAAGCCGCCCGTGGCAGTGCTTCCCGCGCTTTGACGTTGTCGGAGCGCCCGGGTGGCAAAAGACGCGCTCCACGAGCATTCAGTGCATGAACAAAAACTAATCCACATCGACATGTGGACGGGACGGTGTGTCCGAGAAGGTAGCTCCGAGAATATAAACTGAAATAAACCCACACTCAATCTCAAGAAGCGAAGAATGGTGCGTGTGGCCGGCCAAATGCTATTTGTTTGGCTCAACACGACCGCGGCCGCGCACCGGTGTGACGTGTGGGTGTGCCGTGTAGTCCGCGGACCGCGGCCCCGCCAGCGCCACGAGCACATTCACTCTGAAACGCTCTGGGAAAGCTGGACAACACGACGCACGCACCCGACACCGAGTGGGCCGAGCGGGCGGCCATAATTGTGGTTTATGCCGCGTTTCCGTTTTCGGGCGGGCCGCGAGTTTTCCACATGACCGAACTATCGCAACTAACCGCGGCACAACGCCCCTCCCTTCGCGGCCACATGTACGCAGCGCCGCTTTCTAGATTCTCGAGACCGGGTAAACTTTCCCCGGCTATCGCTCTCAGAACTATTAATCGAGCATCCACCACGACGCGCTCCCCTTGGTGAGCGTCTTGGTGTTGCCCTTGTGAGTGCGCGCGAAGCAGCGCTCCGTGGTCTCCTGTGCAGCCAACAGGGTTCCGAAGCAGAGGGCGCCCGCAAAGCGCCAGCAAACCTTGCCTTTGGCCTTGCTCACCTGGCCCTTGGGTGGCTGCTGCCTCATCTCCTCGGTGGACGGCGCCAGCTTCGTCACATCCGCGGCGAGGACGAGCGCCGTGTTGGGCGTGGGCTCGACTTCCAGCGCGTCGTCCTGAGCGTCGTCCGCGGAGGTGGCGCATGCGGCGGCGGGCTCACCTGTGGTGAGTACCTGCGCGAGCACCTCGCGATCTTCCCCCTCGAGCTCCCCGAGCCCCACGATCCCGTCAAAGGCCGCCTGCCGGCCGTTGGCATCCTCGCCGAGTGCGCTGAAGACAGGCCGTAAGAGCGACACTGCCGCAGAGAGCTTCACGTGGTTGGTGGTGATGTGGGCGCTTGCCGAGAGCCGCCGCTCGCCCGCGGCAAACGCCTGCTTCGTCTGCTTACACTTGCCGCGGCCGGTGGCCTCTGTCGTGATCTTGAGTGCACTCACGAAGCACTCGGGATGCTGCCACGTCATCACCTGCCGCCCGACCATCCAAGTCTCCATGCCGACGCGTGGGGCGCCGGCGGGGAGCATCTCGAGGCATTTGCGGCACTTGCTCCGGCCCGTCTTGGCCGCCTCGACCACGATGCACGAGCCCTCCGGACCAGATGGCTCCACGTCCAGCTTCACCGTGGCTGCGGCTGGCGAGGCACGCGTGGTGCCCTTTCTGGACGCCTTGACCGGCCGCGGAATGTCTTCATACTCGTCGTCTTCGTCTTCGCCGTCGCCGTCGCCGTCTTCGTCGTCGTCGTCGTCCGAGCCATTCGAGTCCTTTGCGGCTGTGCGATTAGACACCCGAGTGGTCCGCTTGGGCACAGCGTAGTCGGGGTCGTCGTCCCGGCGCCTTTTCTGAATCAGCGCTTTCTTCGGCTGCTTGGAAGCGAGGATTGGCTTGTCCAGCCCCAGACTCTTGAGCACGGCGTTGTTCGCCGCGATCGTCTTCTCGCGCTCGAGCTCGTACGCCGAGAGGGAGGCCGCCATGTTGCGGGAAAAAGCGAAAAGTCAAGGAAAAGTCGAAGCTGTTCAACACGACGCATTCGGGCACCCGAGCGAGCCAGCCGCGCCAGAGCGAGCCAGCCGGGTGCCGCGGGTCGGATTTTCCATGTTAAAAGTCTCCTGAGGCAGACCCAAGATGCCATCGGACCCGCCCCACGACCCGCACCCCGCTGACCCCCACCTCAACACTCTTCATGGTTGTTGCAGCCCGGTTTGTCACACAGCTCTCACAGCACCCACACGAGCTTCGAGTCCGCTCCCGCGACGCCCGGCGCGTCGGAGATCTCACCATCCGAGACCTTGAAGGCCGATTTGGGCATGATGGGAAGCGTCATCTTGGGCACTCCGTGGAGGGAAGGCCCGCGCAGCATGCTCGCCTTCATCGGCGCGGCGCGCGTCACGGCAAAGGCGCGCTCCCAAGGGGCGCCTGTGATCTCCATCTCGGGAAGCAGAGCACTGAGACTGTCGGTGTCGGTGGGCTGCAGCTTGCGCGGACCCGCAGGCTCGTCCAGGGTGGCGCCGCAGCGGGAGCACACCCCGGATCCCTTCTTGATCTCCGCCACTGACATGGCCCACGTCTTGCGGTCAAAGTACACGGCGTACTGGCGCAGGAAGGGCATCCCTAAAATGGACATCGGGCCCAGCATGGTCGTCTCGTCGATCGAGGAGAGCAGCGGCACGCATCGGATCCCTTGGGTGTACTCGGGCAAATAAACCTCGTACTCGCCCACCTTGGCTTTCTTGGACGTCGGGATGTCGACGTTCATCTCGCCCATGTACACCGAGGGCGGGAGCACCAGATCCTGCCCGCCCACGCGCAGCTCGAGGTTCGGCATCGCCTCGAAGTGGGGTCCATCGCATGTCTCCTGGTCCTGAAGCGAGAGCAAGCAGTTCGTCTGCGTGCAGCCCGCCTCGATCGTACGGTAGAGCGTGTCCACCACACTCTCCGGGAATGCGAGCAGCGTCGTGCCCGAGTCGATGATCGTCGCGCACGGCTCGTCGCCGGAGCACGTCGACGAGCCGACCTGGCCGGCCACGCCCACGTGGTCCAGCACGGCTCCCCACACGTGCTCGCCGATCGTCTCGACGGGCTTGTACGCGTTGCCCACGTCGAGCTGGCTGTGCATGTCGAGCCGGCCGCCGACGCCATCGCCTGTGAGCTTCGGGTCGCCCATGCACAGCGTGAAGCCCTCGACCTTCATGTCCTCGAGGAAGGCCGTGTCCTTCAGCTCGGTCTTCTTGCGCTTGCCCAGGCCCATGATGCCGTCGTACGGCGCACTCGCAAAGCCTGACAGGGTCTCGTTCACTATGAGCGCGACGTTCACGATCTCGCCCTCGTGAATGGGAACCGTCGACTTCTCGGTGCCGAAGAAGCTCACCTTTGTCTCCGTGTCTTTCACGGTGATGCCGCCCTGCCCGTATTGGAGCAGAAAGGTTTTGGGTGAGACCCCCAAAGGCTCGTCCGGCTCAAAGCGACGGTGAGCCTTGCAGGCATCGTCTGCGCAGTACGTCGAGGCCGCCACGAGCACATACGAGCCAGTGTCCGGCACCACGGACATGTGCGTCGGGGGAGTGCCGACCCCAACGATGGTGGTGTACACGATGCCGTCATTGTTGGTCAGCGGTGCACAGAAGGCCGCCTTGCCCTGCGGCACGTTAAAGAGGCCTACTGGGTCGGTGTCGAGCGGCAGCGCTGCACTTGTAGACCCAACCACTTCTGATGATGGCAGGGTGAATACCCCGAGGAAGAGTGCCAACATGCTAGTCTACCGCACGTCTTTCGAGCCGAGCACGCTCTCTTGCTGCGCAATGTAAGACAGTCGAGAGCGCAGCGCACACGGACGACCTGGACGCTGGACCTTGACACAGGTGACCTAAAGTAGGACTGAATTTTGCGTGTGCATGTATTTGCTTTTTGTAAATGATTTTTGGGAAACATTCAATCCAAAGGCTTCTGGTAGGAGCCTGTTGCGAGAATTCACACACGTAGCCCGGTGTCGCATCTGACGTGTTAACGTTCACACGGTCCGCTGATGGCGCAATCGACCCCGAACTTGCGCACCCCGAACGTGCGCTGCGCCTCGTGTCGTCGTGGCGCATGGGCCGTGGTGAAATTGATTGACGGCAGCCGGCATGCCGGTGTGCTGTACGCAGTCGATCCAGAGAGCGGCCACGTGGTGCTGCTGAGGCCCGCTAAGGCCGAGGCTGATGATCAGGCAGCTGGGTCTCGAGTTGCGCCGCTTGTGCTCTTTGGCCCATCAATCGTCTCGATAGCGCAATCACCTGACGCGGCCGGCGCCGCCAGCGAGGCGCACCTGGATCGCATCGCTCCCGCCGACGCATCGCTCCCGTCGACGCAAAGGACCACTGACTCGGAGCAGCGCCGTGCCGCCGTGCGAGCGGCGTTGCGTGCAGAGCGAGCACCCTTTGAGGAGCATTTGGACGGCACGTTTGTGGTTCTCGACTGCTTGCAGATTGGACCGCCGTACGCGCGCCACTCGTGCCGCTGCGAGAACGAGATTGTGCTCGATCGCATCCTCGAGCTGCTGGATGGCGTCTTGTTGGGCGGGAATGGATAGCGCTGCAACCGAACTCGACATTAAAACCCCCGCGGTCCAAGAGACGGATAAGTGTGCACGTCGTACGGTCGCCCATTTGTATGACGCCGTGCGCTTCAAAGGAGCTGTTGCACCTGCACACCAAATGAGAGAAACATTTCCCCACGCACTTTTACGTATACACACGTGACTGCATCACATAACGCACGACAATCGTGTGTGGCCCCTCCCGCCCAAACGCGCCCCGCTCCAGGCGCGCGGTCGCCCGCGCCATCAAGCCGCAGCGCACCAGGAGAGGGCAGTCGGTGTCTGAAGTCTCTCCCCCACCACCCCCGCCATGCTGCCGTGTGCACACACGCTCCGTCTCTCCTTACATGAAGGCTGTGAGAGCCGCTCCCTTTCTCTGTCACGCCCGCATGCATCCCTTATACCCCTTGCAGCTTGGTGCCCGCCTCGAGCGCATTGAGACGCGAGGCCACGTGTTCCATCCAAGCGGCCAGAGCCGCGCCGTCCAGCTCACGTAACGGTCGCAGCTCGGAGGTGAGGTCGAGATCGCGTAACGGTCGCAGCTCGGAGGTGAGGTCGAGTGCGCTGCGAGCGAGCGCGCCGGTGAACGAGCTGGCAGGTTGCTGCTGCAGTGGCGGCGGCGACGGCGCCGGGCTAGGGGCTGTGCTGGGGGCTGTCTCGATGGCAACCTCTGCCAGCCACGCCCTCTCCTCCGCCGCCTCCGCTGTATCTAACGCAGGCGGGGCGCCGTGTTGGGCCGGCGCGGCGGGCGGCGGCGAGGGGGGCGGCATGCGCTGACGTGGCATGCCATTCACTTCGAGCTGCCGAAGGTCCGCCTCTGTAGGCGGCCGAATGCTGAGCAAGTCTGTGGAGCGGACCGCCGCCCGAAGCGCGCGCCCCGCACTCCCGGGGAGCCATCGTGACCAGACCGCTGCCGACCTCGCCGCCCTCGCCGCCTCCGCCGCGTACGCCGCCGCATGCGCCGCCGCCGCCGTCGCACTCTCGGCCGCTCCCGCCGCGGCCGCCGCCGCGGTGGCAGCGGCCTCGGCCGCAGCCGTTGGCGAGCCAACACTCTCGAGAGAGTCGCGTAGCACCATCACCAGGGCTGCGCGGCGATCATACGCGTCCGGCGGCGACGGGGGGTCCGGCGCGGCGCCGCCGTACGCGGTGCCCGCCGCCACGTGCACCGCCTCGCCCTCATCGCAGTCGCGGGCCGTCGGGGGGGGCGGGAGGGCCGGGAGCGTTCGCCCGCCGTCGCCCGCGCACGAAGGTCCGCCTCCCGCCGCCGCGGCCGCGGCCGCCTCGACCTCATCGGCCGCGTCCTCCATTGGACGCACCGCGTTGGCCGCCAGCGCAGCCCCGACCAACCTCTCGAGCAGCTCGAGGGGGGGCTGGCGGCGCACGTTGATGGCGACCTTGGAGGCCGCGAGCAGGAGGAAGCTGAGCATGCGCTGGCGGGCGCCGTCCGAGGCGGCGGCGCCGTACCGGGCGTTGGCGGGGAGCAGGGAGGTACCGCTGATCGGCGCCGTGTCGAGCACGAGTACGCTTCCACAGCTGCGGTTCAGATGGGCGGGGGGGGCATCCGAGAGCCACATCCAGATGCCCTCGCCGCCGACGCCCTCTCCGGCAGACCGTATGGCGAAGCCTACGGCGTGGGCACTGCTGGCAACGGCATGGGCACTGCGGCCACCGGCCGTGCCGCTCACAACTGCCGATGGTGCGGGTGCAGGTGCCTCAGGTGAGGCGAGGGGCCGAAGGACAGACACGATTGCATTGGCGAGGGTGGACGTTCCTTCACCCGCCGGCCCAGCCACGCCGACGACGCACATGCTGCCGGGCGCGCCGCGGATCGCCGCGAGCGCGCCAGGGTGAAGGCTGAGCCGGCCTTGACTATCAACGGTCACAAGGGGGAGGGGGGGGCGGTCCGCGAGAGGCACTGGCTGGCTGAGGGTGGTGGCGGCGCCGGAGCGGGCGCCAAAGGGGGCGAGCGGGCCGCCGCCAACGCCGAGGGCGGCGAGCAACGCGAGGCCGCCGAGGGCAATCCCAACGAGGGCGATTCCCCACAGCAGCCTCGGCGCCGTACCGGGCGTCCCCTCGGCTGCTGTGGGGACTCGGCGTCGTACTGGGCGCGCGCCGGCGTCGGTGAGGGAGGCGTTCTCGAGTAGGATGGGCAAGCCGGCCGCCACACGCCCCGCGCCCACGCCGCTACGCACGCGGTAGAGGGCTCGCGGCTCCGCATGACCGGCAGCCACATCTGCCGGTTGAATGACCTTCGTTGGGTCGGTCGGGTCCACGAACATGAAGCGCTGCGTGCGCGCGCCCGGCACGGCGCTGGACATGGGGACGGCGCATACGTTGCGCTTGCCGCGCTCGAAGGCGGACGCATAGATCGAGCGCGGCGCATCGTCGGCGGAGGCGTAGGACGCGGCGTCGTCGTCGTTCGCGCCCTTGGCGCTCGCGTGCCCGGCGCCGTCGTGGGCGGCCGGAGGGCGTGTGGATCGTTGCATGAGAGCCGCACCCATCCCGGCCGCAAAGTACGCACACGCCACATTATCCGCCGGAGAGCCCCAGCAGACGACCGAGGGGGCTCCCATCTGATGCAGGAGGTCGCCCAGCCGCCCCTCGGACGCGTCCTTGCCGCCGGTGCAGCATGCATTAAGTACGATGCACTCGAGGCATCCCCCAAATAAGGGAAGGTGCGGCTGCACCTCGAGAGCGATCGCCACCTGATGAGGGATGCAATCATCCACAATCAGACGTAATCAGACGCAATCAGGCGGTCAATCGTAGAGCTCGAGAGCGATCGCCACCGGATCAAACGTCTCAAGCACGCCATCAGAGGCGCTGAAGCCGAGGGTACGGCGCCCATCGCCCTCGCCCAGTCGAGCGTCGCCGTGGCCCGCGAACCAAAGCAGGTGCGGCTGCACGGCGTACAGGGCGTGCCTCAAGTCCTCAAACGAGCCGCCCCGCATGGGCGGTGGCGAGGTGCGCAGCAGACCGGCCGTTTGCAGCCCTCGCACCTCGAGCGTGCAGTCGAGTGGCGCACACACGGGGCTGCAGAACATGAGGAGCGCCCGCTTCCCATTCGGGAGCACGCACACATTCAGAGGGCCATGGCCCATCGGCCCAACGGCCACGTTCACAGTGTGCCCCACGTTCACAGGCCCGTTCAGAGGGCCATGGCCCATCGGCCCAACGGCCGGCAGCATGGGCGTCGGCATGCCGGGCGCCGTGCCGGGCGCGCAGAGCATCGAACGCTCGCGATGGCGCTCGCAATTCTGGGCGGGCGCGTTCCACAGCCCGAAGACCCAAGCGCACACGCGACCCGCGGCCTCAGCGAGGGCAGACGAGGAGGTGGTGGAGGTGGTGGTGGTGGTGGTGGCGGCGAGGGTGCCTGCGGGCGCTTCCTCGGCGGCAGTGGCAGGGAGCGGTGCTGAAGCCGCGACGATCTCGGCGATCTCGGCGGGGTCGCGTGCGGTGGCGCCGCACGTCTGCTGCAAATGTGCGAGCACGCGCTCGCACCGCTTCGCGACGATCCGCAAGCAGCGCCGGCGCTCGTCGTACTTTCGGCGCTCGGCCTCCGCCCGCGCCGCATCGGGCGCCGAGCGATGGACTCGCTGCAGCTGGGCGGGCGGCTCGGCTGTCGCAGCGACGAGGGCCTGGACTCGCTCGAGCATCCGGTCGACTGTTGCGAGCTCGGCGAGCATGCGATCGTGCCTGGCGCGCTTGCGTGAGCGAGGGACGGAGCCACCGCTAGGCAACGGCCCGATGACATCGCCTGCCTCCGCCGAGGACGTCGAGGATGCCGATGAGGATCGGCCGAGGACCCCGGGCGGACCCTCGATGCTCTCGAGGATGCCACTCAGATCGTCCTCGTCCTCGTCGCCGCCGCTGAGCTGGTCGCTCAGCTGTCGCACGAGCGTACGAACCTGCCCGAGCATCTCGGGGGCTGCCATCGCCTCGACATCCACGACATCGGCGGCTGCCTCCTCGAGCTCCGCGATCGTCCAGTCCGCCATCGGGTCGCCTTCGCCCATCGTGGAATGTGGAAGATCGCCATCCCGCCGCCCCGGCTCAGCCGCTCCCGCCTCCTCGGTCTTCCACATACGAGCGGTGCCCGGGACGGCGCGCCCAGCCGCTCCCGCCCCCTCGGTCTTGGATGATTGCGACGCCCAGTCCGCCCGGGACGACGCCCAGTTCGCCCCATCGCCCGGTCCGCCGTGCCCGAGGTCCTCGCCACTGCCCCTACCGCCGTCGCCGCCGCCGCCGCCGCCGCCGCCGCCGCCGCCGCCACCGACGACGACAACGACGCCGACGCCGCCATCGCCCCCCCCGAGGCCCAGCTCATCGTACGCGAGCAGCTCGTGCAGCCGTCGCAGGTCCACCTCGCGCGTCGCCGATGCCGCTCTCATGCGCTCGTTGGGGCGATCGGCGCCATGGATGCCGTGGGGGGTGGCGCGTAGGGGGGTGAGTGGATATCCCAGGAGGCCCTGTGGGGTAAGGAACCCCTGTGGGGAAAGGAGCCCCTGTGGGGAAAGGAGCCCCTCAGCCGAGAGGACGCGATGCACGAGGCGAGTGCTCTCAAGCAGAAGCACCTCCGCCGCATCGGCCCCCTCGGAGCCACGAGACGCGTCAGTCGCGTCCACAGTGCCCTCATCAGCGACACTCTCCGCTTCCGATGACCACCAGCCACCGCACATGCCCGCATACGAGCCGCCGCCGCCGCCGCCGCCGCTCCAGCCGCCGCCGAAGGGAGTCAGCACGCAATCCGTGGCGGGTACGGCGGGTATGCTCCCGCCGCCGTACCCGCCGCTCCCGCCGCCGTACCCGCCGCTTGAGCTGAGGCTGCCGTCGCTTGACGACGCGCTTGAGGGCTGGCGCGACGCATGGCGCTCGGGATGCACCTGTGGCGGCAGCAGCCAGCCGCCGCCGCCGCCGCCACCGCCGCCACCGCCGCCGCCGGTAACCAGGCCGCCGAAGCCATCGAAGCCACCAAAGCTATGGAAGGCGCCGGTGCGATCGTCGTCGAGCGGCGCAGGGCAGCGCTCGTCCATCGAGGCCGCCGAGCTCGAGTGCGCGGGTGAGTCGGTGAGTGAGCCCGTCGTCGCGTCGTCGATCGCGTCAGCGGACCCGTACGAGTCGGTACGGCCGCAACGGCCGACGGCACCGCGGGTCGAGAGAGCGCGCGCAGCGGCCGGCGGCTGGAGAAGAGACGCACGCTTCTCGTCGAAGAGACGCACGCATGTTTCGCATCGGTTGCCAAAGCAGAAGCCCTCCTCCGCCACCTTCTTGGCAAAGCGCTTGCAGTCGGTCGGCACCTCCCACGCGGCAGTGTCCACCTTTGTCTCGCTGAAGCCGACGCGGCTGAGCAGCTCGTACGGCGGCAGGGCGACGCCGTGCAGGATGGCGAGGTGGCGGCACCGGCCGACGGAAATATGCTGCGAAACGTGGCAGGGGCACACGAAACGGTGTGAGCCGCGCGCGAGAGCTGGACCTGGTGCTTGCTTGCCATGCTGCGCGGCCTGAGAGCTTTTCTGTCGACTGCCGCGGCGCACACCTTGTTCTTCTTATGCGGATTAAGGATGTTGCTGCCGAGCTTGGCATGGAGGATGCGCTCGTAGGCGTTGCGGCACCGATTCGAATCGCCTTTCTCGAAGGAGTGCGCCTCCAAATCCTCCATTCGTGGTCCTCCGAAGACGCCACCAACGCGATAGGCAGGGTGCTCGCGTTTTCTTTAGTCGCCCCGTCGTCTCGAGCACTTGCTTCGATTTTGAAACTCGCTACCCAGGATCCCTCTTTTTCCGATCGAATGGGCGGTCACAACTCGGTGGAACGTGGCTCAACATCGGTTCTGATCTTCTGAAGGACACCCCCACCACAACGTGCTCTGGAAACCGCAAACACAAACGTTGCACCGGTAGACCGGTTTCGCCTCCAGCTTCCTGAAAAACCGCGTTCCGACCGTGACGATCACCTTCACAGGGTCTGACACAGTAGACGTCGGCACACGCAACACGCGCCGTGCCGACGCCCCTGCCCTCGTAGGTCGCCACGCCGCTCACGGCTGCAGCCAATAGCCATTAGCCATTAGCCATTAGCCAATAGCCAACAGCCATTAGCCAATAGACAGTAGCCAGTAGCCATGAGCCAATAGCCAATAGCCATTAGCCAATAGCCAACAGCCATTAGCCAATAGCCAGTAGCCAGTAGCCATGAGCCATTAGCCAATAGCCATTAGCCAATAGCCAACAGCCATTAGCTGATAGCCAGTAGCCAGTAGCCATGAGCCAATAGCCATTAGCCATTAGCCAATAGCCAACAGCCATTAGCTAATAGCCAGTAGCCAGTAGCCATGAGCCAATAGCCATTAGCCCATCACGGCTGCAGCCAATAGCCATGCCGGCCCACGCCCATCGACGTCGAGCCCACCCCGAAGCTGGTGTTTGCGGGCCGTGGCGAGACGTAGTCGCGCATGACGCGACGCGGGGGATGAACAGTGGGTCTGTCGGCGGGTGCGCCGAACACGGTAGTCCGCGAGGGGTCGCGCAAGGGCGAGCGGATGCGCGTCATCGGGAATGGCGGTGGGTACAAGCGCTCGCGTGACACCTGCCGTTGCAGCCCCCGTGGCGAGAGCGAGTTGTGCGGCGGCCACACGTGCGCCTTGTAAAGGAGTGTCGGCATCGATAAGGTGGAGATTCGCCCGCGGCGACTGCGCATGAGATCGCTCGTCGAAGACATGTGGAATGAGGCATCCAGCCGGCCCATCGTTTCGTGATGCGCTCTTGCAACCACGAGCAGCGACGCCGACTGCCAGCAATCGCTGCGATGATCGAATGGCGACCAGGGGCGCCCAGGCGGGTCATCATCGTCATCATACGCGCTCGGCCCGATGCTCTTGAAGTTTGGATTCTTCGGGGTTGCGATCCCCGTCGGTGCCGGCCTTCCTGCTGGTAGTGGGCGCACCCATTTCTCGGGGGTCTTTGCGCGCTCCGGCAGGCTCGCGGAAGATGCAGAGGGACCGCGATACGACCAGGGCATGCGATGTGGTCGAACGACGCAACCGTAGGTATAGAGGCCCGCGGCGACCCCCGCACCGACGATTGACCGCCGACTTTGAAAGTTTTGAAACGTCGTTCCTTCCACCATAAAAATTTTCGGAGAGGACAGTGTGAATTTGAACGCACACACAGTGAACACCGCTTTGTCAGCTCAACATCGCTCTCTGTCCTCTACGCTCAGCGAGGCGCTGCGCGTGCGCGCGCCGCGCGCGCCGGTCGCCGGCATTACCGGCACGGCGAGAGCGGGCGAGAGGGGGACCGACGTCCGCCCGAACTGCCTTCCGCCGCACCCCCTTCCCACCCACATTCACAAGTTTTGACGAATTCCTTTTCCCATACGCTTTCGCTTCACGCGTGAAACGGTGGGACGGAACGATATCGTGACAAGAAACAAGGCTGGGTGACTTGCTGGGCGCGTGTGCGCGGATTGCACACGCGCTCAACGATCGCGTAGATGGTATCCAAGAAAGAGGAGTGGATGTCCAAGAAAGAGGAGGATAAACGAAAGAGGCTTTCAAAAGAGGAGGAGCAATTACGTGAAGCTGAGCAAAACAGCCAGGCCATGAAGGATCACGAGGCGGAGCAAGTGCGGCAAGCACTTGAGGATGAGGGTACCGCTGCGGTGTCCCGGCTTGCCTTGGTTGGCACTGCCCGCTCGTCGAGCATGGACGGCTGGAAACAGGCATCAGTGAAGGCACTGCCTGCGCTTGTGGAGAGGCTCTCGGTCGGCGTTTCTAAAATGGCCGCTCAACGAGGCTCCACCTCCGTGGACCCCACAGGCCCGGAGGCGTCGGTGGTGTGCGAGCTGACGACGCTGCTGGCAAGGATAGCAAGCGCATCGCCCGCGTGCCGAGTGGCGATCCGTCAGTCGGGCGCCGCAGCCGCGCTCCTTCCGCTGCTCCACCTGTTCCCGGCTTTCGACGGCAGCGCGGCTGCCACGCAGTGCCTCACGTTTCTGCTCTATGGCGACGACTGCGAGCAGAGCTCAGCGGTGCATATACTCGAGGTGCTGCGTAAGCACGGGGTGGAGCAGCCGCTCGCGGCACACAAGGGTCTGCTCTCGCTGCTTCGGCCCGTTGCCATGGCGCGCCTCCTCGCCGCGCAGAATGGCTCCGATGTGGACTTTTTGGAGGCTTGCATGGCGGATGCGCGCGCAGTCGGGGTGAGTCAGACGCTGCTGGACGCGGGGCGAGAGCGCAAAGCAGAGGTTGATAAGGCTGCGCTAGAGAACGAGCGACTGATCGCGCTGAGACACAAAAAGAAGCTCCAGCGCACCAACGTCGCGAAACGTGACTTCAGCAGTAGCAGCTTCAAGGTGCCTGATGCAGCAGCAGTAGCAGCGAAAGCGCTTGCCCTTGCCGAGGCGGCCGAGGCGGTCGAGGCGCAAGCCAAGGCCAGGAAGGCGGCAGAGGCCAAGGCGAAAGCGGAGAAGGCAGCCAAGGAGAAGGCGCCGGCGCCGGCGCCGGCCGCGACGGCCGCGACGGCCGGCGCCGACGCCGCAACTGCAGCCACAACCGCGGCCGCAGGGATGCCACCACCAGCCGCTGCGGCCAAGGCGGCGAAGACCGCCACGCCCGCTGCCGAAGAAGAAGGAGACGAAGACGATGACGATGACGATGACGATGAAAAAGAAGCGGACATGCCAAAGAAGAAGTTGAAGAAGAAGAAGAAGAAGAAGAAGAGGGGAAAATGAGCGCTCCCTCCGCGGCTCGCGTAGTGCGTAGACTGACGACGCGACCTTGCGGCTTTAGGTTTGAAGATAGATTAGTCAGAGAACGCGTCAAGTCCCGGCTTGGCTTTTTGACGCGACGTGCTTGTTGTCTCCATTCCGGTCGAACCGGAACGTCACCTCCGCTCCATCCGCTCCGAATTGGAATTCGGAAATTCGCCACGAAACGGCCCCGACCGGACCGGCCCGCGACCCGCGGCCGGGCGGGGTCGCGGTCGGGTGCGGTGCACGCGACGCGCGCGGGCGGCCGGCCGGGGCGGGTGGAACGCTCGCCGGACGCTGCGTCCGGTGTGCGATCGCAGAGACCCGCACCACGGAATAAAAGTACCGGGCTCGTCCTCGAGTCACATGTAACGGCACCACTCAGACACGCTCAACGGGAGACCGCGACCCAGGGGTCCGCACAAACGCTCAGTACGACGACTTCTGGGCTTATGCGTTGCGATAGTTGGCGGCGAGCCGTGCGTACTTCTCGGCAAGCTTGCGGTGTACCGCCTCCTTCTCGGGCGAGAGGGTCTTGACGACCTTTCCAGGCATGCCGAGCACCAGCGAGAGCGGCGGGATCACCGAGCCCGACGGCACGATCGCGCCGGCCCCAATGATCGAGCCCCTGCCAACGACGGCGCCATCTAGGATGGTGGCCTGCATGCCGATCAGCACATGGTCCTCGAGCGTGCAGCCATGCAGCACCGCGCGGTGGCCGACAACGACGTACTCGCCGATGACGGTGGGGTCGTTGTCGCCCAAATGGATCACGCTTCCGTCCTGGATGTTGCTGTACGACCCCACCTCAATGTAGTTCAGGTCGCCGCGCAGCACGGCACCGTACCACACGGATGCGCCCTGCCCGATGCGCACGTCCCCGACGACAACGGCGCCTGCACAGATGAGTGCATCCGAGGCAATGCGCGGCACGCGGTCCAGGTATCGGCCAATGATCGCGTCAGGATGTCGCGTGCGCAGCTCGTCCAGTGTAAGGTTCAGCTCGGCGAGGTCGGATGGCCGGCTGTGCACAAGCGGCACAGTCTGCTCTCCGACCACCATCGTCTTCACGGGCTTACGAACTGGCGCCGCGGAGCATATCGGGCGAAGGTAGCGACCGCTCGTGATCCGCGGTACCAGAGAGCGCCACAGCATAATCGGAGCCCTCGGTGATCAAACCACCCGACTCGCCAGGCGCCAAGAGGACGGAGCGCCCCAGGTTCCCCAGGTAGCGCGAGCACTGGTTGCTTGCTCACTCGAAGCCACAGATGTCGATTCTTTTCGGGGGAGGCGACAATTCGGCGACAATTCGGTGCCGGTAGAATCCCACACTGGCGCCGGAGTCCGCGGACTCCGGCGCCATTGGCCAGTACTGGCTGAGCTCTCGGCTGCCGACGCGGCCATCCCACCTGCGCGAACATGGCACTCTCACCGCCGCTCGCCACTGCCGACCAAACCGTCCTTCAGCACGCCGAGCTGCTCCAAGTGCTCGCCGACGTGCGCAAGCGCAACAAGGGCGGGCGCAACGATAAGCATGACACAGCACGGGTGCGGTTTATCAAGGACTTCGCGCTGCGTGGGCTGCGCTTCGGAAAGCTTGTGCCGACCGCGGACCTCGACATGATCCGCCTCGAGCCAAAGGCGCAGCTGAGCGGGCCGAAGCTCGCGTCCAT
>Ga0210243_101390_pt1 | contig 17797 bp, 10 predicted proteins | sample ChrtobMeP5a_32mM_FD_155461 | JGI IMG/M metagenome (GOLD analysis project Ga0210243, IMG submission 155461) | Chrysochromulina tobin associated microbial communities from unialgal haptophyte culture, Seattle, Washington, United States - P5a_32mM | ecosystem: Host-associated > Algae > Haptophytes >...
TGGGCGAGTTTGAAGCCACGCCGTGGCCGTGTGCTCGCGCACGCTCGCCGACTCGGTCGACACAGAGTGTGCGGAGCCGCGTTTGGCAGGTCGAGAGACCAAGTTTGGCAGGAACCCGCTACAACGCGCCGAAAAGACCGAAAACTTGACCCAACGCCCATCGGGGGACCCCCTCGGGTGGTTGGGATGCGCTGGAACCAGCCCTGGAATTTTTCTAGATTACTCAAACACCTGACCGAGCATCGAATGTGGAGTGGATCAATCTTAGGGCCGGAAGTCTCCAGAATCTCCTTCAGGTGAATAATAGTATTGATAACAGCATTGGATTACAGTTGACGTATAAGTTGAGCATCAGCATGCCAAGGTGAAAGTTTGGAAAAAATGATTATTGTTGTCAGGTGGCATGCCTAGTGACCACAAGGCGTGTGACGTAGTACGTACATGCGTACGTAGAATCCGTACAAAACGCGATACAACTCAACAAGTCAACATCCGTAGGGCCTTAAGGCCGTGAAGGTGAAGCGGTAGTGGTTCTTAGTCCGACCACTACCGCTTCACCTTTTTCTTCTTGCCACTCCCGCTGCTCGCTGCGCCAGGCTCGTCTCCGCTATTGGGTCGCTCTGCCCGCTGCGGCGGTGCCGCCAGTACCTCTGCGCACGGTAGCAAGCCCATTGTGTGAGCAATGCGGGCAGTGCATGTGGCTCGCATTGGATTTCGTGTTGCACAGGCAGCGCACCGTCGGGTGGTTCGACCGCGGGATCCTTGCCACACATGTATGTCAAGAAGAGGTTGTTGAGTTTATCGATCCGTTTCAGATCCTGCGCCTGGTCGGTGATGAATTTGAAGCACTGCGGATTGCCCGAGATCGTGAGTAAGCGCAGTGAGAGAGCGAGGCAGCCGGAGGTGCGGCGCGTGCGCACCACTCGGTCGTTGGTGACTTTGAGCTCTAGCTTTCCATCTACGTGCCGGTATTTCATCACGTACCGCGTCTGTGCAGATGAGAGAGGCATAATGAGGGTGAGAGCGATTGCGCAATCATCGGCGGCGATAAGGTCGCGCGCACATGGTCAGGGTGCTCGATGTAGAGTTTCTCCGCTTCTGCGTAGAAGGTCTCCCAATTGTCCACCCAGACCATGAACGATGGACGCTAGTGGCTTCCTCCTTTCTCGCTCGGAGTGATTGTCTTGGCCACGCGAGACTCGTGCAGCTCAACGCAGCGTGAATTCACACTCCGTTTGTTCACAGGAGCCGAGTGCCCGAGACACACTCAGTAACTACATGTATACAAACTACAGGGAGAGTGTTATACGAGACAGTATAACCGGAGACTGTTGGATGGCGGAGGATGGCATTGTAGCGGGATGTAGGCTTCACGGTACAATTGAATGAGGGTAGTTTAACACCGTTTTCTCAATGACAATGTGAAATTATGTGTAGCGCTCTAGAGGAATCTACATCTCGGACTTGGTTTCCTTAAAAATCTATTTGAATCATCATGTACTGCACGTCCTACACCGTACCCACTGCCGCGTGTCGTTCTGCATGGCGAGCCTGTGGATCGCGCGGCAGCCGCTCGGATGGATCTCGCCCTTGACGAGCGTGAAGACGCGCGCATTGTTCGACGTTTGGTATGAGCTCTCAGGCGCGATCGCGTCCGACATCGGGCAGCGCGAGAAGAGCTCTGAGCGGCTCGTTCTCGACGTGTACGCACAGCCCGTGACAGCGGCGCTGCATCCGAAGATGAGAGTCCACGCGCGCTCGAAGAACGTAGCCCCCCATCGAGCGGACGGATCGTCCGACTTTAGGTCGCCTAAGGGATCCTTGTGAAACGGAGACAGCCTGCTCGACGGCGGCCAGAGCGCGCTCGCCGTCTCTTTCGCTTCGAAGCTGTGAAGCCAGCGCTCGTAAGTGGCGCGTGGTCGGTGATGGATGGTACGGCGCGCGACCACGAAGCTGGCCCAAGCAACTGACGACCACAGGGGGCAGAGCTCTTCCGCGGCCGTACCGTCGGCGGCCGACGGAGGCCCTCGTTCGAAGCTCCTCCATAGCTCGCAGTACGTCGAGAGTGGGATGGGCCAATTGATGCGCGTGCGGAACGTGGCTGCGTGCTGCATGTGGTTGTTGAGGCTCGCGTACGACCAGCATTCGCTCACGAACCGCCGCACAAACGCCGGCACCGCCTCCAAGTCGACATGTCTTGGCGAATCGCCCTGCAGGAAGATGGTCGCTGGTGCCAGCTTGGTCCACCTATTGACGATGAACCAGAGATACGCATGCGCCTCACGCCCAACGTTTGGTAGCGAGATCCATTCCACATTGCTGCCGCCACTGCCGCCGCTGCCGCCGCCGCCACCGCCGCCGCCGCCGCCGACACCGCCGACACCACCGTCATCGTTCTCCTCAGGTAATCGTCGGCACTTCTCCAAAATGGTGACTCGAAATCCATACTTGACGAAGGCGACGGCCCACGAGATGTTTTCGCGACAGGACGCAACTACAAGCTGCGGAGGCTGGTGCGACCATGACGCGCATGTTTCTGGCGGTGGACGAACCACCGGAGATGAGTCGAGTTCGGTACTGAAGGGAGGTGCCATGTCGATGTGCGTGAAAATCAGACCTACCAAGAGTCGCTGAGATCCTCCGACATCACAAATAAAAACTTGAGACGCGTCACAGGCGCGTGTGTAGAGAGTGTGAAGAGTCCGATTCGAAAGCGATTCACGAAACGCGCGAACCGCGTAAACCGCCTCGTCCACTTACTAGTATTGCCCGTGGCAGGCGCACATGATAGCCGCTTCACTACCTAATGATCAGGCGCCTCCCACCTTGAATAGGTTCGATATAATCTGCGCGACGTGTAACAAGTTGCCACGGCAGGAGCGGTTGCGGACGAGGAGGAGGATGATTCAGGAGTGGATGCAGGAAACGTGGTTGCAGGAGGAGCAGGAGCGCGAGGGCGCGGGTGTTTCGGACGAGGAGACCGAGGAGGATTCTGAGGAGGAGGACGACAGCGAGGAGGAGGACGACAGCGAGGAGGTGCCGCTCTGGATGACCCAGCCGCAGGCCAAGAAGGCAGCGCGCACTCTCGAGCAAGCATGGCTTCGGCGGAAGGAGCGGCGCTGGCAACGCGCACTCGCGCACATGCGCCGCGCGTGGGCGTGCCGGCCGGCGCTCCAGCGGTCGCCCTCCAAGATTCGCGAGGCCCTCTCACAGTGCTTTGGGGAGGATCTCGCCGCGCATATCGAGCTCCAAGGGGCGGTGGTCACGCTCACACGCAGAGCGAGGTCCCTGGTGGCCTTCCTCTCGAAAGGTCCCACGTGCGATGAGAGGGCGATCGGGATCGTCACGGAGCAGTGCCAGTGCAGCCGCATCCGGGCGATCTCGGCGCTCAAGCGCAATGGCGGCGACGCCGTCGACGCGATCATGTGGCTGTTTGGGATCATGTAGAGGCCTGGCTGTATCGCCCTGCAGGCTGCAGCTACAGGTCTGCTGGAGGTTCAGCCGCCCGCGGGCAGCACAAAGTGCGCGTGCCTCCTCCCCCTAATCCTCGTACGTGGCATGTGACAGTCGGTCCACAGGAGGCGCTCGATAGTACCGGAAGCGCCAGTGCGCGCGCGTGCAGCCTCCCCCAGCCCCCACTTATGAATCTATGCAGCGTACGTTGCATGCTGTGCCAGCCGACCCCGATCCCCGGGAGGATCTTCTCTCGTGGGCCGCCGTGCATCCGCATCGGGACAATTACAGATTGCGTTGCCAATCGCATGGGTTCGCGTGTCGCAATTCCTCTGAGGAGGTTGTACGTTTGTTTGTGGTCCCGGGGGTGCGTGCGTGTATACGGTATATGGTCCGGGGGCGCACGGCGGCTGCACGAATAAGCGAAGCAACACCGAAGTCCGAACACATTCCTACGCCTCCACCGGGGGGTGTGCGCTCGTCCTCGTAAACCGGAACCCTCGAACAGGCGATCGAGAGTTACAGTTAGGGGAGTCACCTGCACACGCTGTGAAGTACATGTACTAGATGCGCCCACCCGCGCTCTCCTCGCGCCGATTTCGCACGCGCGTCTCGGCGAGGGCAAGGCGTCGCCAGCCTTTCTCTACGCTGAGCCGAGCACGGACTTGGAGACGCGTCGGAAGGACTTGTTCATCGAAAAGTGCGCCAGCTCGTCGAGCGGCAGGATGACCAGCGGAATGGTGATCAGGCCCGCTGCGGTGGGCAGCCAGCTGGCCATGAGCAGGTCGGGCATACTGCCCGCCTCCTGGAGCGAGTTGAGCAGCAGCACGATGCGATTGATGCAGAAGGATGGAAAGAGGACTGATGCGAGCATCTGCCAAAAGAAGGTGTCGAGAGCACCAAGCGTGCCGCGGATGGTCGCACCCTCACCGCCGCTTTTGGCGCCCTTGAGACCCTTATCGACGGTGTCGGAGAGAATATAGACGATGGCGATCACGTACGAAAAGTAGACGACTTCGACGGGTACGAGCGGCCGGAACGCCTCACCACACTCATTGGCATAGCCGCAGTAGCGAAGGGGCGAGTCTCGGAAGATGTCGATTTCACCTTCCTTGGCGCCCTCCTCCTTGGGTATCTCGACCTCGAAGAACGCATCGAGCACGAAGCCGCCTCCGATGAGGCCGGCGACCACGCCTATCTGCGCAAGTAGCAGCGGCCCGATCTCCGTCGGCGGCGACTCATTTGCGATGAGCAGCGCCGACGCCGTTTGGGCCACCTCGGGCAGCAGCAGCATCGAAGGTGTGGCGGCGGCGGTGCGTGGCGCGGGCGGCGCACGCCGCAGCATGGGCGCCGCGCGAAGCGACGCCGCAGGTAAGATGATCATCCCGATGAAAAAGACAGAGCGCATTTCTCCCGGACTCATCATGGAGTCTCGTCAGATCATAGCGGAATTGAAATTCAAACAAGTTTCCGTTTTCTCAGGTGGCAGGACGCGTCTCGTTCCATTCGAGTTGGCCCACGACGACGCCCGAAAATGCCCGACGTCGTTTTACATTCGCAAGGAGGACCGATAACAGCTCCCTCTGAGCGGCGCCCCGCCCGCCTCCCTGAGCCATGCCCGCCTCGTCGGTCAAGGTTTGCATCCGCACGCGGCCTACGGCGAGCTTCGCCCAAGACCAGATCGTCGTAGGCGAAGACAACACGCTCTCCGTCAAGGTGCCCAAGTCGGACAACCCGAACGCGCAGAACTCGTGGAGCTGGAAGTACGACGCGGTGCTGCACAATGCCTCGCAGGAGACGGTGTACACGGAACACGCGCAGCCCATCGTGCAGTCTGTCCTCCGCGGCTACAATGGCACCATCATGTGCTACGGCCAGACCGGCGCGGGCAAGACCTTTACGCAGGTGGGCTCGATGGACTTCCGAAACCGCGGGATCACGCCGCGCGCGATCTCCGAGATCTTCACGTACATCGCCGAGCACCCGCAGTATGACGCGACCGTCTCGGTCTCGTACGTCGAGATCCACAACGACGTACTCCAGGATCTGCTTTCGACGCTGCCGCGCGAGGAGCCGCTTCCCGCCGAAGTCGACCTGCACATTTTCGAGGACCGCAAGGGTGAGACGTCGGTCAAGAATCTGACGACGGTGCCGGTGCGCTCGGAGGAGGAGGCGCTCAAGATGCTCTTCGAGGGCAACGCCAACCGGCAGGTCGCCGTCCACCAGCTCAACCGCACCTCGACGCGTGGGCATGCGATCTTCACACTGATGGTGCGCATCAAGTCCCGCGTAGACTCGTCTGGGGTGGTGACTAAGTGCAAGCTCAACCTGGTGGACCTGGCGGGCTCTGAGCGGCTCAAGAAGACGGACACGGCCGGCGACCTGCGCGCCGAGAGCATGTTCATCAACAAATCGCTCTCGTACCTAGAACAGGTAGTGGTCGCGCTCTCGTCGCGCGGGCGCTCTCACACGCCCTACCGGCAGTCGAAGCTGACACACCTGCTCAAGGACTCTCTCGGCGGCAACTGCAAGACGCTGCTGATTGCGAACGTGTACGGCGAGCTCACGCACATCGAGGAGACCATCTCGACCCTCCAGTTCGCTGCACGCGTGCGGCTCGTGCCGAATGAGGCCACGGTCAACCAAGACTTTGACGCGGAGCAGCTCATCAAGAGGTATGCGATCGAGATACAGGATCTCAAACGCGAGCTCGCGATGCACGACTCGCTCGCGGCGCGCTCGCGGGTCGCATACGAGCCCTACAACGACGCGCAGCGCACCGATCTGCTCATGCGCCTGCAAGCCTTCTTGGAGGCGGGAGATGCGGACGAGATACAGGTCGAGTCGGTGCGCCAGATGAAGGAGCTGCTCCTCGCCATGAAGCAGGTGTATGGCAAGCAGAAGACGATGCTCGAGACGATGCAGACGCGGCTCGCCAACGGGGGCGGCGGCTTCGGCATCGGCGGCGCCGGGGGTCCGGAGGCCGAGGCGGGCGCACTCGCAGATGGTGAGGGACTTGGGGCGGATGGCGCCGGACGTGGCATCGCCATCGGGCATGCGCCCGACGGCGCGAGGCCGGCGGGTGGCATGCTGGAGCCGCCTGCGACGCTTGGCGCGGGAGCGGGCGCCGACGACGACGGCTTCGGCGCCACCAAGGCCGCCGGCGGCTTCGAGGACCGGACGCTCGGTCGTGACGAAGCATTCTCTCAGTACAAGATCTCGGAGGGTCAGGTCCGCTAATGGCCTCTGATTGCCTCTGATGACATCTGATTGCCTCTGGTGGCATCTGGTTGCCTCTGATGACATCTGATTGACTCGGATGACATCTGATTGCCTCGGATGACATCTGATTGCCTCGGATGACATCTGATTGACTCGGATGACATCTGATTGCCTCTGATGACAGCTAATTGCTTCTGATGACCTCAAATTGCCTCGAGTCGCAATCTCCCAGGACATCAACCAGCGGCTTCTCGCGGCGAAGAAGCAGATGCGAGAGGCGCGCACGGCGCGCGGCGTGGTGGCGCGCCAGGTGAACCACATGAAGCAGCAGATGGACGCGATCAAGGTGCGCGTCGAGTACAAGGCCGCAGAGCGCGACCAGCGGACCGACGAGGGAGAGATGATCATCGACGAGGAGGAGTACTCACTACGCATGGAGCTCAAGGAGACCAAGGCACAGTACAAAAAGTACCACGACCAACTGAGCGAGCTGACCAAGTCGTTTGCGTCCGCACAGGAGGAGTCGGAGTCCGCGCGCAATGAGCTGCTCCGCTCCTTCGACGAGTGGTATGCCGAAAACTTCACCGAGCCCTTCGAGGGCAAGAGCACGCTCAACACGACGCTCAAGAGCTCGCTGGGCGTTGGCGGCGGCTCGGCCGCTTCGCTGCGCAACACGGGAGAGGCGACCAAGAGTGTCGAGGGCTCAGGCGAGGTCATGGACGACGACGAGGTCTTTGAGCAGATGCGCACCGAGAAGCTGCTCTCGACGGCGCCGGACTCGCTTGCCTTCGTGCGCGCGCGCCAGAGCCAACGCAACGGGCTGGGTGGCAACAACAAGACTCGGCGCCGATGAGGCTGGGACGAGTCGTGCGGGCGAGGCGGCGGCATCCGCGTGCGCGAGAGAGTAGGAGAGGCTGAGTCCCGTCGACGGGCAAGAGATCGTCGCGTGACCGTGAGCACGTGTCCGAGCGTCGTCAAGTTATGTGTCGTTGTGTTGACGACCGGGGCGGCGGGCACGTCACAATACATGGTGTGATGTCGGCGTGGTATGTTGACGGACAAATCGGGTGTGTGAAAAGTAGTGGTCGCTGGATACCAATTACCATTCAAGAAGGCGACAATCACAATGGACAACCGTACACGGTATACCGTTAGACAACCGCGAACCGGCGTCCGCGGTCTCGCCCGCCATCTTCGCCCATTGCTCTGCCGCGTGCCGGGGCCCCCCTCCCTTCACAAGCGAGAAGTGAGGCCACATCGCAGACGTCGCCGGGACTAGTTTACAATTGTAGCGACAGTCAACAAAGGCGGGGTTAGAGGCAGACGTGAAGGGAGAGTGTGCTCGTCGTGTGTTTCACAGCAGCAGGCGGTGACGAAAACGTAACGGCGAGGAGAACTAGTACAGTATGGTCACCAAGCGCATTGTACGCGCATCCCTGTTTCATGCGAAGCAGCGGCTCCCTGCCGCCAGCAGCGGCATCGCGTGTCGGCTCCGTCCACGATCATTCCGGGCCAAACCGGTGGTCAAGCGTCAGCAAGTTCCACACCATCTCCGTTGCCTCGCAGTCGGGTCTCGACAAGGTTCGTGTCCGTATCTCGTACGCTACCACAGATGAGGTGGCAGAGAGAGAGGGCATCGTCTTCGAGGCCAACTCAGCCAACGAGCTGCGCGCCATCGACAAGGCACATCAGGCCAACAGGTCAGTGCACTCGCTTGAGGCGTGGGAGAAGCGCTTTGCCCTGCGCCGGAACAAGCTAGTGCGCGAGGCGCTGCACGAGTGGTGGATGACATTGCTGTGCACGATCAAGCCAGCGTTCAACGGCTACGGCGACGAGAGCGCACTGCCAGTTCTCGACAAGGCGAATCATGTGCGCCTGATCGTACAAGTGTGCGCGGCGCTCAATCGGCTCGAAGGCGACGAGGAGGACGAAGAGTCGGCGATCGAAATGGCGCTTGAGGACTGGGAGCGCGACTCAAAAGTGGATTTTGGGTCACCGCGTACCGCGCAGGGCACCGACGAGGCCGCTGGCAACGACAGGCGCGTCATGCCACGCGAAGCCTTCCTCGATGGCATCTTCCAAATAGCCGACCTATACACGGACTCAGTGTCGGCGCTCGAGTACGCGACATTCCTCAAGAATCTGCTGAGGGAGTGCTCGTTCGAGCAGGGGCTCGAGCGCATCTTTTGGAAGGTCGACCCGGCACCGCTGCCACCGCCGCCACCCGTCGAGGAGGGCATGTCTTTTTCGAGGAAGCGAGCGAGGGAGAGCAGCACGAAAACGATCCTCGAGGAGCCGATCGAGGAGGAATCGCCGCCGCCGCCGCCGCCGCCACCGCTGCCGCCGCCGCCACCGCCGCTGACGCCTACAGAGCACCAGCGGCGCACCAGCACCAGCACCAGCAGCGCCGCCACGGCGGCGCTGCTGGAGGTGGAGCCGTCGCTGGAGCCGTGGCCGGCGACGCCGCCCGTGGATCTGCCGACGGCTGCATCGCCGCCGCCGCGGCGGCGGCCGCCAGGCGATCTCACCTTTAAAACTCCAGCTCCTGCTCCAGCACCGTCGAAGAAGGTGAGCTTGCCCGCTGGAGCCCCGGGTGAGCGGGGCCGTCTGCAGTACTGGGCACTGCGCAAGGGATTGCCACCCCAGTTGCAGGAGGGGCTCGACCAGCTCACAGAGGACGAGTGGGCACACCTGGGTCGCCTACCGGAGGCCGAACAGCACGACTTCGTGTTGAAGCTCCTCATCCCGAAGATGCCGCCCAAGGAGCATCAGGGTGCGGCCAGCCACGTATCAGCGCCTGCACTGCCACCGCTACCGCGCAGTGAGGCGAGAAAATATTTGCCCGGCTCTTGCGAGCCACGGCCGCCGCGGCCGACATCGCCCGCTTCGTACTCTCTACCCAAGATGGCCTCCTTCACCACAGCCTCGATCCGGGCGCAGTCGCCCACCGCGCTCGCGATTCGCAAATTGCCCCCAGGGATTCATCACAGCCTCGATACGCGCAGGAGCGCTCTCCACAGCTCCAACTACCCCGGGGACAAACCACAACCAGAGGCTGGGCGAGCACTCTGGGCGCATCAGGCGGTCCACTCGGGCACGCCCGGCACGGCAGCTGCAGATGGTTCACTCACACACCCAAACCCCACCGCGCAGCGGGAGGCGCGCTACGCGCGCCGGCAGATCCAACAGATGCGTCACGCGCTCATCACCATCCAAGCGCACACGCGCCGTCGCAAGAAGGAGACCTTATACATGCGCATTCGCCGCTTCGTGCGCCAGCTGCAGGCCCTTGTGCGGAACCGGCGCGCTGTCCAGCCAGAGCGAAGACAACTAGCTGAGGCGCGGCAGGCGGCGAGCACGATGCAGCGTCATGCTCGCGGGCAGCTCGGACGCTCACGCTTGATGCTTGCGCGCCTGATGTTGAAGGCCGCGTGCAAGCTTCAGGCCGCCGTGCGTAGCCACCGCGCGCGCCACCGAGCTGCCCGCCCCTCCGCCGCGAGCTTCTTCTGTTTCGAGCCGTCCTTCGACCAAGCGAGCGCCGCCGCCCGATCGTCGACGAGCTCAAGGGCCAAACCAGAGGCTGCGAGCACGGGCGCTGCCCAGGCGGCGAGAGGAGCCGCAGCTGCTGGTCGAGCCACGACATCGAGATCCTCACGACTCACGACGCCCTGGACGCCTCCTCTGACGCCCGACGCTGAGCAGAAGAAGCATCAGCGGGTGGCATCCCCTCTTCTCGACTCCTCTGGCAAGGCGTTATCGCGTCTCGGCTCTTCAGGCAAGATGGTTTCGCGTGCAAGCTCCTCTGGCAAGTTGTCGCAGCCGAATAGCGTGCCTGGCACCCGCGGCGGTCGCAGCCACGGGCACGGGCCCATGAATGGCAGTGCACTCTTTGGCGGCGGACTCGGCCATGGCAGACCTGACGGCAACCCGAACATCGCCCTCGTTGGCGGCAGCGGCGGCAGCTTCCGCGCTCCACGTGTCTTCGTCCGCCGCAGCGCCTCCGACGCACGCCTCACGCCCCTCTCACTGGCGGGTGAGTCGGCGCACGCGGTGGCAGTGGCCGGCCGTGACCCGAACGGAACGTCATCGAGCCTCAGCGGGCTGCGTGGCTCGTGCGAGTGGGAGTGTGACGTGGAGGTCACTAGCATGGCGCGTCGGCTAGTGATCTCCCACGTACGACGTGAGCAGGGCTCAAGTTTACTCATGGGCCTCGGCAACAGCACCTCTGCGAGCAGCCTCCCCTCCTGGCTGCAGATGGGTATGCTCGCGCGAGGCGAGGAGGGGACGCCCTTCATCACGTCCTCATGGTCGGCTGCTGCCGCGCCGGAGCGACCCTCCTGGTCGTCACCCGCCCAGCTCATGGAGCGCAAGCTCATGGATCAGCGGCTTTCCGCCGTCCTCGCTGAGACCCTTGAGCAGCGGGTGCTGCCGGCAGACCCTTTGGCGGCCTCGCATATGCGCAGCAGCGCGCTCCGCAAGGAAATCACCGGTGGCGGTGACCAAGATGTGGGAGGTAAGGGTTCGCCGCACGAGGTGCCTGACACGGCGTTCAGAGCGTTGGCGGAGGAGCTGCGGCGCATTCGCAGCCAGCCCCATGCGCCTACCATAAAGCACCTCAAGCACATGAGCAGTCCGCTGCCAGCGATCGATCATTCGAGCTCAAACCACACCTCGCACATCCGTCGATCCGTCGAGCCCACCCTTCGCCTGCGCCAAAAGTCGAGTCCGTATCAAATGGTGTCATCCTATAGTATCATCGATGTTGCTTTGTGAGAGTAAGTATAGTATCGAGTCAATTTTAGCGTAGGTTATAGAGGATCGAGTAAGTTCACGAGTAAGTAGTAACAAGTAGCAAGTAGGCGCGGATGCGGATGCGCCAATCTGCAATCAAAATAAAACGTTTTTGCCAGTGTTCGGTTGACAGAGGTTCAAACGGGGGGAAACTGGCGTGGCCCCGACCCCCGTGGGGCGTACCCCGGTTGCACAGACGGGTCACCCCAGAATTGTCACCCGAAGGCATGTCGCATGAGGATGCCGTTCGCCTCCCACTGCACAACGCCCGGCATTGGCCTGCCATCCTCCATCCGCTCGCGCATCGCGCTTGCCTCCGGGGATGCACCACCAGGAGGCATGCCATAGCACAGCCGCTCGCGCCGACCGATGGCACCGTGGCAGTAGCGGCTGCGCGGCGCCACGTCATCCCAATAGAGAACGCGGCAGCCCATAAGGGCACATCCCGCTCGCCGGAGCAGTGCATCGCCCCAACGCGACCGGTAGATGCCGCCGGCGGCGTCGACGGCGCCGATCCATTTTTGGTAGGCGGCGCTCTTGCGGAACGAGCCCAGCCGGAGGAGCTCAAAGTTGTTGTAGTAGCCGAGGAAGCACTCCTCCATTTTGTGCTCCTCGCCATTCCACTGGGGTGAATAGTCCCCCTCGCTGGTGAGCAACTGCACGGCCGGCACCTGCTGCCGGCCCTGCTGCGCCGCGTGCGTGCGCAGCATGGGCCGCAGACCCGCCACAATGGAGCCGCAGTCACAATTGGGCCCGCTCGTCACGTAGTCGACCTCGGGCATGTGCTCGAGCAGGCGGAACAGGTTGGGTACCGGTAGCTCAAAGGACGAGTCCGAGTCCATTCGAAGGAGGTAGCGCGCTCCTTGGAAGGCAGGATGGCTCAGCAGACCCGCGAACATGAAGCGGCACATGTGGAGGTAGCCCCATCCTTTGCGGGCATGCACGTACTTGGGGTCAAACTTGGGCACGAGCCCGCCTGGCGGTGCGTGGCTGAAGTTGACGAACCCGAAGCGCACCTCGCGCCGCCCTCGCGCCGCCTCGAGCACTCTCTCGCGTGTACCGGTAGGGTATCCGGACCACGCCTCGTGTAAGGCCACCAGCGGCGAGGCCCCGCAGTCCCCAAAACGCTCCAGGGATTGGATCATGCTGATCACGTCGGCCACGTCAGCAGGTCGAGGACCGATGAGGGTCATAAAGTAGGCGCCCGGAACGGCGCCCGCACTGCCGCTGCTGCCGCTGCTGCCGCTGCTGCCGCTGCTGCCATCCTCGCTGCCGCAGCTGCTGCCGCCGCCGCCGCCGCCACCGCCACCGCGCCTTCCGCCCTGCCTCCTGCCACCGGCTGCTCCGACAGCGCCCTCGGTGCTTCTCCACGTGGCTTCGGCGGCGCTCAGTGCGGCGCTCGCCTCGTGCTCACTCAAGCTTGCATGCACCGAGTCGAGCATCCACGCGGCCGCCTGACGGTTCGCCTCGAGCGTCGTGTTGCGCCGTAGGGAGATCCCAAGGCCATAGCGCGCATGGAGCACCCAGGCTGGACGCGCGTATCGGGCCTCTCGGAGGGCCCTACCAAGCGCCGCGTCGAGCGCGTCTGCGCGGACGTCCGCGGTGACGCCGCTCAACACGGCGCTCCTACTAGCACCCCCCGCGGGACGAGCGCCGTGTTGAGCGCCGCCATCTCCTCGACGTGAGCTGTTGTGGAGCGATCCGGCTCGGAGCCGCTCCAGTGCGGCCGTGGAATGGTCCGGCTCGAACGGTCGACCGCCAGCAGCGCCGAGGGCCAGCACCGATCCGCCGAGGGCCAGCACCGATCCGCCGAGGGCCGACGCGTGTCCGTTTCGCGATCGCACGTGCGCCGTCGACGGCTTCGAGCGCTCAACTCGGCGCTCCGCGGAGAGACGGCGGGTGAGACCTTTAGGGGGCATGTGCGGCCCTCGCCTTGGCGGGCGCACTCGGCGACCTTCGAGCGAGTCGAGATCGACGAAGAACAACCACGGGCTGCCGAAACCGCCGGCGTGGTGCTCGGATCCTTGAACCTCAACCTCAGCCCGCGGTGTACCGAGCAACCTCAGCAGCTCGCTCACCGCGGGTGCGGAGCGCGCCCAGCGGCCATGCGCACTCAGCCCGATGAGGACGAGCGATGCGGAGCGATTGGCCTCGATGGCGGTCGGCATCTCGGCATTGCCTCCGTCCAAGTACACGAACTCGAACGCCACGTTCCCAGAGCAAACCATGCCCTTGCGGCTCTCACCGAGCTGCGTGCTCGTGTCCCGGACGAAGAAGCTTGCGCAATGAGGCGGCGGCTGGTACATGAGTATGGGATCGGGGAAGTAGGCCGGGCAGGTGAAGGTCTCGTGAGCGCCACATGGGCACTCGCTCGGCAAGATGCGCGCCGAGCTCGGCGCCCAGCGTGGCGTGGGCTGCAGAACGTTGCCCGATCGCGAGCGCATGTCGGGTGGTATGAAGCGCAGAATCGACGCGAGGAAAAGGCGGCGCATGATTGCGTCACCCACGAAGAGCACACGGTGAATGCCATGCAGCCGCAGCTCGTGGCACAGGTGGACCATCGGCATTTTGAGAGTGCGTGAATGCTTGCTTTTTCACAAAAGGAGACCTCGCTATTTACTTTACATGTACCCGTGTGTGTCCCGACTCCCCCGGTGTCTTTGAACCGCGCGTTCTGGCACGGTTTGGCTCACAACTTCACGAGAAGGACGCGTGCGTGGCCGCGTGTGCCCTCCCCTCAGCCGTCGTGTCCATGGTTGACTCCACGAACCGGGAGTGGGTCTTCAAAAGCCGGCCCAAGACTCAGGGCGTCGAGGCATCCGATTTCGAGCTGCGGCCGTGCGCCACGCCCGAGCCCCAGGAAGGCGAGCTACTGGTAGCCTTACATTTGTTGAGCATGGATCCGACGCTGCGCAATGCCATGGCAGGCTCGCAGGCGGCCGAGCGCACAGACGGTTCCCAGTACTACGCATACATGAACTGGCACCCTGGCAGCGTGCCGTCCTGGATGGTCGTCGCGCAAGTTTTAGCATCCAAGGCCGAGGGCTTTGAGCGCGGGGACATGGTGATGGGCATGGCCCCTTGGCGTGAGCTGGCCACCGTCTCTGCACTGGCCGTGAAAAAGGTGCCGGAGGGTCTCGCGCCCTCTGCCGCCTTGTCGGCCGTCGGGATGACGGCCCGAACAGGTTACCTCGGCGCCAAGTTCATCGGAGAGCCATGCCAGGGCGATGTGGTCTTCGTTTCCGGAGCCGCTGGTGCAACTGGCCTGAGCGCCAGCCAGACTTTCCGGAATCTAGGATGCCGCGTCGTGGGGAGCGCTGGCTCGGATGAAAAGGTGGAGCTTCTGAGGACGCTTGGCATTGAGGGGTTCAACTACAAGAAGGAGTCCGTCCCGGAGGGTCTGCGCCGGCTCTGCCCCCAGGGCTTGAACGTGGCGTTCGACAACGTCGGTGGGGAGACTTTAGAGGCCATCCTCGAGATGATGAATGACCGAGGCAGGGTCGTCTTGTGCGGTGCCATCTCGCAATACGACGTCCCCCCGGCGCAGCGGTACGGCGTGAAGAACTTGTTCCACATAGTGGCCAAGCAGCTCAAGGTGCAAGGGTTCATCGTGTCGATGAGCTTCTCAGACACGCAGAATGCGGAGTGCGACGAGACGCTGAACGCTTGGCTCCGCGAAGGCAAACTCCAGGACGTGTCCACGTGCGTCGACGGCTTCGAGAATGTGCCCGAAGGCCTCTTGAGCTTGTTCAAGGGCTCCAACACGGGCAAATGTCTGGTGCGCGTGGCCTTGTCTGACTTAAGCGTTTGAGCTACGCCCGGGACGGCCAGTGTGCACCTCATCCCGCGCCTCAGTGGCTGTGGCGTGTGGGGTTACGGTCGGGTCGAGGTGCGGCTGCGACGTGAACAGCGAGCAGTGGACCAGCAAAGATGTTGGCGTACTGCGTACCGTGCTGTACGGAGGTTTACGTACGGAGGAGCGCTTAGTGACGAAACCCACTTCGCACACCGCACAGTTGCACTTGCAGGACTGAGGACATGACACATGTGTCGTGGCAACGCGAGGTGTGAGCTGTGTCCTGTGACCGCCCGGCTACGTCCGGCGTCTGTTGCACTGGGTCGCGGAGGCCACAGGTCGCGGAGGCCACACTCAGGTCGCGGACCGGTACTCCGTAGTCGCCGGGGAGAGCAGAGACTGCAGTGTGACGGCTGTCGGGAGTCTGTGCTACGCTCACGCAGCCAACCCGTGTTGACTAGCCTCGCGGCCAGACGCGCGGCGCACCGGCGCCGTCCACATCCGCAGTGAGCGCCGTGATGGGCGTCAGATCCGCAGTGAGCGCCGTGATGGGCGTCAGATCCGCAGTGAGCGCCGTGGTGGGCGTCAGGTCCGCAGTGAGCGCCGTGATGGGCGTCAGATCCGCAGTGAGCGCCGTGGTGGGCGTCAGGTCCGCAGTGAGCGCCGTGGCGGCATCTTCAAACGCGCGGAGCGATGCGACCGCAAGCTCGGGCTGTGCAACGGCTTTGAGTAATGAGAGAGCGACGCGCGCGGTCTGCGTCTCGCCGGGCATCGTGAGCATCGGCGTACCCGCCCACAGAGCGTCTGTGCCACTCGTGTGCGCGTTGCAGAGCGCCGAGTCGAGCATCAGGTCGCAGTGCTGTGCGCGGCGTAGGTGTGCCACGTGGCGTACTGTGGGCAGGCCGATGAGCGCGGTGCGCGGCGGCGGCGAGGCATGCGCATGCGCCTCGCGTCTCAGGTGAGCCTCGCCCGCCGCGGGGAAGCGGAGCAGCCAGAGGCGCGTGCACGGCGCCCGTGCCGCCGCGCGCGAGAGCGCATTGAGCCATGCGAAGTAGAGTGAGGGGTCCAATTTAGGCAGCTGGTTGAGCGAGCAGAGCAGTACGCAGTGGGGGGGGAGACTGTCCGCCGAGGGCGGCACGCGACTCCGCAGAAGCTCCGCGTGCGACGCCGCGTAGTCGTTGAGGTAGTACGTGTGGGGAAGCAGCACTAGGCGCTCGGTGAAGCCTAATTTGGCTAGATGCGCGGGCACGGCGGCGGTGTCGACATAAGTGTACTGGATCGCGCCCGGGGCTCCGCATGGGCCCGGATAGCCCATGTATGCCGCCCGCACAGGCGCGGCTGCGAGCCCAAAGAGACCGAACCGTACCTGCGATCAGATGCAATCAGATGCAATCAGATGCAATCAGATGCAATCAGCGGCAATCAGCGAGCCCAAAGAGACCGAACCGTACCTGCCACCAGATGCAATCAGATGCGATCAGATGCAATCAGAGGCCATCAGCGGCCATCAGAGGCAATCAGCGCGCCGGCGTGGCTGTATACGCCCAACGCGCAACTCGTACTGTGTCGGCCGCTGCATTCTAAGGTTGCCCGTTGAGGTTGATGGCGAGGTGGAGGCAATCAGAGGCAATCAGAGGCAATCAGAGGCAGTCAGAGGCCATCACCGTCTCGGACGCGGCATTCCAATGGTGCCCGTTGAGGTTGATGGCGAGGTGGAGGCAATCAGAGGCAGTCAGAGGCCATCACCGTCTCGGACGCGGCATTCCAATGGTGCCCGTTGAGGTTGATGGCGAGGTGGAGGCCCTCGCGAGCCATAGCCTCAATGGCGGCACTGGTAGGCAAGGAGCGAATGCGTGTGAACGAGTCGACTGCGCGGCGAGTCTCGTTAAGGATGGCCGAGCCGTCGTCATCGGACTCGGCGAAGAGGACCACACGCAGGCGTGATCGGTCGTAGCGCTGGAAAAGCGAGCGCGTGAGCCGGAGCAGATTGTGATCTCGAAAGTACGACGAGACGAACCCGATCACAAGGCGTGTGAGACGGCCGGTGGCTCCGGTCGGTGCTGACGAAACTTCGGTCGGCGCTGACGAAACTTCGGTCGGCGCTGACGAAACTTCGGTCGGCGCTGTGCCCGCGGCGGCGACGGCGGCGGCGGCCGTCGAGGGTGCCCGTCGGGGGCGAGGCTGGGTGGGTGCTCGACTCGGCGCCTCCTGCAAGCCCAGCTTGGCAGCTGTGGCCGCGCGCGACACCGCCAGCAGCTCCGCGGAGGTGAGAGGCGAAGTGAGCGCCCCGACGGGATCAACATTGAGGGTGGGGAGCACCTCAGGGTTGCGAATCGCCGAGCGCAGGAAGGCATTGTATGCGTCCCATGCTCGCCAGTAGGCCATGCTCTTCGCAGCGCGCCCATACAGGTAGCGCGCCTGGTGCAAGCTCGGGATGCCAACGGCAGCGGATGCACGCGTGTGCTGCTCATCGTCCATCTTTGGGTCCGGGTGTCGAGCACGTAACAGACGATACGCAGTCTCGTACGCATCCAT
>Ga0210243_101393_pt1 | contig 17778 bp, 8 predicted proteins | sample ChrtobMeP5a_32mM_FD_155461 | JGI IMG/M metagenome (GOLD analysis project Ga0210243, IMG submission 155461) | Chrysochromulina tobin associated microbial communities from unialgal haptophyte culture, Seattle, Washington, United States - P5a_32mM | ecosystem: Host-associated > Algae > Haptophytes >...
CAACGGGTAAGTGCCCGGTCACGGCCGAGCATTCGATCCGACTAAGTGGCCGAGCGGGCCGCATTCGATTCGCCTAAGCTTGTATTAAGCATTTCCTTCGGACGGAGCACATGTTTTGCGTGCTCAACCCGGACTTCTTGGTGTGAAGACCCAACAAGTCCGGGTTGAGCAAATTTTTTTCAGTGCTGAACCCGGACTTGATGTGTGAATTCACGGTTAATCGTTAAACATGAGCTCAACCCGGACTTAGCAAGTCCGGGTTGAGGACGTTCATGGCTTCCACACCTGTTTCGTTGTGAACCCCAGCTCAACCCGGACTTGGCAAGTCCGGGTTGAGCTCTTGTTTTTTGGAATCTTTGGAATCATTGGAGAGCACGTCGCGCGCACAACCATGTCCGCTGGCTCGCTTGGCCTTTGGTCAGGGGTGCTCTCGTGTCCCATGGATCGCTGGTTCGCGTTCGTCCTGCATCCGACGCGACATCACTGTCGTTGTTGTGCATCCCGTCATCACGCGCCGAGTGCGATTTCCTGGCGCTGTGGCGCACGTGACCGCAGTTCAAGGCTGGGTTTTGGAATACAATCAGCTGACCAGTGCTTGGCACATCTTCTTGTTTTGCTTCTTGCGCAACGTCAGCGTTCCCTCTGAGCACATGGTGGTCATGAGTTGCATTCCAATGTCACTCACGTTAGGCCTTGAGCATCATTGGCATGGAGGCCTCTGAGCACAGTGCCGTCCTCAAGGCGCCCCTTGGTCATGATGGCCATCTATCTCTTGGACTTCTCGAAGCGCTATCACGGTAACCCCGCTCAGCTGCTGGACTGCCCCCAGGGGCCTGGGCCTTCCGTGCTACACCGTATGCCACGGTGCACGGGGCCACGTCCGCGGGCGCAGCGGATGTTGAACGTGAAGTGTTACCCGTGGTTGCTGTACACAGCAAACTACTTCATTTGTGTCGCTGACGGCAAGATCCCAAGAGGAGCCCCACAGTGCTTTGCGCGTGGGAGGACCGACGGCTATGAGGCCTCGGGTACCAGCTTGGGCATGGCGGTGCATGGCGGTGGCAGGACAAGGTAGTAGCGTGTCCCTGTTGTAGGACACTTGTGAGAGTGTCGCGCCCGCCCCCGCGCCCAAGAATTCCAAGAATGTGACCGTACCAAAAGCAAGGTGTGTGTGACCAGCAGAGAACTAAGGTAAGCAGCCATGGTAAGAGCTACTCACCATGGCTACACACGTACACAGTCACCCCAGAAACGAGAAACGACAAACGGGGGTGGGGAAGCCGGCGGTAGCACTCTAAACATTTATGGGCGGGAGCACTTTCTCCCCCTTCCCCCCCACCCCCCTCAATTACGGTACAAGCCAAAACATGCCTAAAATAGATCGAAACAGGGACTTCCAGAAGAGTCCCTCATTTGTGTTTTGCCCGACTCGTGGAGATGAGAAGCGACCCGGTGCCCAGGGTGTGCGAGACGCCCGAGCATCGAGCAGATCCCTCTTTGCGACGATCTGCCACCGCGCCCAATACGCTGCTGCCACAGCAGGAGCACACACCGGCGAAGCATATCCTCCAGCCCGGCACGCAGACGATCATCGGCGACCTTGACCACCTGAAGAGACGTCAAGCAGAGAGCACACGCCTCCGAAACGAATGCTGTGCCGCGCACATGGGTCCTGCGCCAGCACTGGACTATGAGCAGAATGTTCGCAACCGCGCTGTGTCGAGCATCAGCGATGGCGCCGCGTTGTGTGCTGGCGCTGGCTTGAGTGAGGCCCGAACGCAGCAGCCTGCACCGCCTGCCCCCGCTGCTGCCGCGCCCTCCCCCGCTGCTGCCACCGCCTACGGAGGTGGCGCCTTTGAACTGTGGAGAGATGCTCTCTATGCAGCTCAGGCGCAGCGGCGCTTGAGCCGTAAGGTCCGCACGTACCTTACCGGCGCTCGACAAGGCGCTCATGCGAGCCGAGATGGCCTCGCGAGCGTCGTCGCGGGCGCTGATGACGGCTCGAAGCGGCATGGCGAGCCGTTCGTGACGCCCAATCCTGGGCTGCAGAGACCAACGCCCAAGGCCAAGCAGCGCCCATCACAGCGCCCACAGTCGGGAGATGCCCTGAGGGGTCGGAGTGGGACGCACCTGATGAGTGATGCAATCAGTAGGCAATCAGCATGCAATCAGGGTCGGAGTGGGGCGGCGAGCCGAGCCAGCCTTGCAGAGCTATCAGCAGCTGAGGAGCGGAGGAAGTGGACGCGTCCACGGTACCCTGATGGCCTCTAATTGCAAATGCTTAGTGTAAGCTGATTGCATGCTGATTGCATACTGATTGCATACTGATTGCATGATGATTGCCTCCCTCATCAGGTCCGCGCCTCAGCTGTCTGTGCAAGTCGGACTCTTCACCACAGCAGCGGCTCCCCTCAGCTCGCCTCTGCACGCAGCCTTTGGCTTCCCGCCAAAACGGAATCCAAACGGGCGCACTCCCCCACCACGATGCACCCCGGCGCCTTCGCGTACCTTCATGCCCATCACGCTGGTCTGGGCGCTGAACGGCCCACCAGCGTCAGCGTCGACAGATCCTGCGGCGGAGGTCACGTCTGTGATGCCGGAGGTCCGCGAGGCTCCGCCTGCATGTTGATTGCATTATGATTGCATTATGTTTGCATTATGATTGCCTCCCTCATCTGGTCCGCGAGGCTCCGCCTGCATGTTGATTGCATTATGATTGCATTATGTTTACATTATGATTGCCTCCCTCATCAGGTCCGCGAGGCTCCGCCCGATACACGCTCCGCTCGGCAACGCTCGAGGGAGGCGCTCGAGGCGGCGCTCGCTCTGAACGCCGAGTTGTACGTCGAGCTCGCTTTTGACGCCTCCACCGGAGCTCACGATCTCGGCGGAGCTCACGATCTCGGCGATGACGTGATTGCCGCCGCCACAGCGTACGACAGCCGGCACGTGGCGCTCGGCTGGGCCTCGAGGCGACTCCAGGTGGCTCTCGTGACCGACCCGACGCACAGCCGGCTGCCCGTCCGCGAGCGGCACGTGCGCGAGGCGATTAGCCGTAACCGGTACGTGGCGCCAGAGGACGAGCCAGCGACCGTGCAACGGTACCAGCAATTGACGAGACGCAATCAGAAGAAGAAGGCGCGATGGCAGCTCGAGCACTCCATCTGGGCACCGAGGCTCCATAGCGGGAACTCGAGGGACTTTTTCGAGACTCCGGAGGCGATGCGTCCATTGTTCTTAGCGGATTGGTCTGTGGCGGTAACGGCAAGCCGATGACCTCGGAGTACCTCTGAGTGCCTCTGAGTACCTTTGAGCACCTCTGAGTGCCTCTCGTGATTTTGGCGGATGGGTCTGTGGGGAAGCACACCCACGAGCTGCCGAAGCTGAAGACTCTGATGACCTCTGAGTGGATGCTGATGGCATCTGAGCGCCTCCCTCATCAGGTGCGCACCCATCAGCTGTCGATGCTGATCCTGGGGAATCGGGCGCCGTCCAGCACGGGGCGCCGCGACATGGAGCATGACGGCGGAGGCCGTTTGGCCGAAGTGGACGAAGTCGACAGGGTCAGGGAGGTGCTGTGGCAGCATCACCGCCTCATCTATGGCAGCTTCGACTACTATGCGTCTCTCTACTCCGAAGGCCAAACGGCAGAGGGCGAGCCCGATATCTACAACATGAGCTTCAACGCGTTCTTGCGCTTCATGGACCAGTGCCAGCTGGTCTCCAAGGACGTGTCCAAGGGCGAGTTTCAGACCGTCTGGGTCGCCGTCAACGCTGTCGACAAGGCGACTGCCGATGAGGATGAGTTCAACTCGAAGAGCGCACTCAACCGTCAGGAGTGGCTGCAGGTCCTCGTGCGCTGCGCGATCCTCTTGCACAGCAAGCGCGACGTCTCCGAGTCGGTCAACGAGCTCCTCACGCACAATCTGCTCCGTCTCTTGCCGCCGGCCGCACTCCAGAACTCGAATGCCTTTCGGAAGCGCTTCTGCTACTTGGAGGCACCGACAACGGTCCTCGAGAGCCATCGGCAGTCTCTCTTTGCGCTGTACGATGCCTACGCGCAGGTCAGCCATGGGATGCAGGATCGGCTCAAGGATGACTCGCTGATGAGCATCGGTGAGTGGCTCACCTTTGTTCGGCACGTTGGCCTGGTCGAGTCCGGTCAGGTGACTGAGCTGGCCGCTAAGCAAATCTTTCTCTGGTCCCGCATCCGCACCGCCAAAGATCTGAGTGGGGCCTCCGAGGCGAAGCTGCGCCACATCACCCCCACCGACTTCCTCGAAGCTCTGGTGCGGCTGTCCCTCGTCGTCGCGTTACCCACGGACCTCGAGCTCGAGGAAGCGAATGCAGCAGACGCCGGTGAGTTCCTCCTCGCCATGCAGACTCACTCCCCCATAGAGTACCAGAGCTTCCTCAGCACGCACCGGCCTCGGCACCAGGATCACGACGGCTCCGACTACGCGGCGCATGCACTGCAGCCCTCGGAGCGCTGCCTTGAGCACCTCATCAAGCTGATTGTGCGCACGGTCCAGACAAACACGAGCCACAGCGCCAGTAAAGACATATTGGCGCTCGATAGGACGGTCGTGGATTCTGAGGCGGCCAAGTTTCTCAAGCGTCGGCAGCAGAATATTAGCCTGGCCCGCTTCGAGTCCAACGACGCGCTGAGCAAGCTCAACTTTTCGGAGACGCTCACAAGCGCAGCAGCCAAGAAGATGCAGACAGCCGCCGCGATCATGATCCAACTGCTGCTCAGGGCACGAAAGGCTAGGAAGGAGGTGAGGGAGCGCAGGCTGAGGGCGGATGTGCCATCATTGACCACTTGAAGCTGAGAGACTCGGTGACCTTAGTTAGTAAGTAAGTAAGTAAGTAACGACCGCCGCGGACGAGCGCGCTGCGCGGCAACGGCACACGTGGCGAGGGCGCGGGAGAGAGGCTCGGGGTGTGGAGCCGCCCTTTGAGACGGTGGGGTGGAGAAATTGACTGGAGCTCACTGACTGGTAAGGACTTGTTCCGATTAGTCAAATAGTCCCTAAAACAGAATTAAAACTTGGGCCACGCTTTTTACCTAATGCGCTCCGCGCCCGTACGCTGTACAGCACCGGGAATGGGAAAACGCGCGACGACCGCGGTCGCCCGCACCACAACGGCAGGACCACAGAAGCACTTGCCACGCATAGTTGGTGGATGATTGAATCATCCACCCACTATGCGCATGCGCCGCCGATACCGCCCTCATACCGAAGGCCGACACGGCTTGCCATCGTGTATCTCACGCAGGGCAAACATAGCAGCTACAAGGACCGCGACACACAGGCCAACTTGCACATGAGCGTGCGGTTGCTCTACCGCAACTACAACGCCGCGCATCGTGACGATGTGCTCTTCCTTCATGCGCCTGGAGATGTGACGCTCGCGCAGCGCCAATCAATACTCGCATTGTGCACACCTGGCACAGCGCGTTTCCACGAGCTCGCAGCGGAGCACTTTGCGCTGCCGGACGGCCACCGGGCGTGGGCTCCGCCAGCGCGCTGGTGGTACATGCGCAGGTTCTCGGTCGGCTACCGCCACATGATCCGCTTCTTCGCGATCGGCCTGTGGCCAACTATGGAAGCGCTCGGATACGAGTACGTGATGCGTCTCGATGACGACTCGTACATCTGGTCGCCCATCCGCCGCAGCCTCTCATCCACTATGGATGCGCGCGGTCTCGACTACGTCTATCGTCTCGCTTCTTGGGAACGTGGCCACGTGCAGACCATGCGCGATGGCTTCCACGAGCTGGTGCGCGGCTACGCGCGCCGGCACGCGCTCGACCTGCGCTGGCTTCTTGGTCCGTGCGACCTGGCCAATGCGACCACCACGGCCGAGCGCGCGGAGCGCTTCTCCTTTGACCACTGCGGCTCAATGTATGCCATCTACAACAACTTTTTCGCCACGCGTGTAAGCTTCTGGCGCCGCGCGGATGTGGCCGCCTTCTTACGATTTGCGAGCGAGTCGGGAACCATCTACACGCAGCGCTACGGCGACGCGCTCTGGCACGCGGCGGCTCTGGCTATGTTCATGTCGCCGATGCGCCTCGCGTTGCTTGATGACTTTGCGTACGAGCACGCAACCCGGACCGTCTACCACGGCGTTCGGCTGCCCAATGGCAAGTTCGTCCATTACTGCCGCAGCAGCGGAGTGGACGGTAACAGCGCTGACGGCAACGGCGGCCGCAGCGATGGCGACCGTGACGGCAACGGCGGTGGCGGTGCACCCGACGGCGCTAATGGCGGTGGCGGTGCACCCGATGGCGTGGTTGTAGCGCAGCAATGGCAGAACAGCGGTGATGACGCGAACGCAATCATCCGCAGAGGCCCCCCGTGCGCCGATGAGGCGGCCGACGAGCCGAACGGGTGCCTCAGCTACGGCGGCATCGCGCTCGCGACTGGCGGCGCCGCTGCGCAGCCTGAGGCCATCGAGAGGCTGTCCAACCTCTCACTTGCGGCGCTGCGCTGCCCGGAGCCGGACTCGCTCTACCGCTCGGCGTGCCTCTACGCGCCGCATGGCCGGCTACTCGGCCTCTTTGCCATGTGGGTGACCGTGGAGCAACTCGACTGCACTCGCGGCGGGCCGCTGCCTTTTTTTTGTGACACTCGTGCCTTCAATCGAAGTGGCTTTACTCATTTTGCGCATGAGCTCCAGCACTTGCGCGGGATCGCCACGCGGCTCGCGGCGCCGCAACCCCTTAAGCCAAACGGTCGCCTCCACCGCGTCCTTCATCAGAATATCGACAGCGTATTTGCGCAACGGCAGCGACGTGCCGCCTGCAGTAACTGGTGCTTTGCGAGCGCCAGCCCTTCGCCATCCGAGTACGCATGTTATGGTCGTGCGTATGATATGTTCAAGCAGTTGGCGGCAAGACGTCCGGTTGGGGACACCAGCGCCCTCATGATCCGTTCGACGACTCGGAACAGCGCTTGGTCCCTCTGGAATCGACGACTTGGGCGGCCGAATCCTGTGTCAGGAGGCGTCCGCGACCAGGAGTGGAAATTTGCGGATAACTTCGTCATTCCAGCGAACCGATCCTGGAAGCCGAACAAACCCCTCGTTGTCGTACCTGAGACATAACGTAATGGCACGTTCTCGTTTGGTCAGATGGCGTTCTTCACACTTCAGAATGATGGCCGGTCAATACACGTGGGTCAGTCTTCAGAGATCAGACATATCGTGGCTGCTGTGTGCTGACTGAGGTACGGTTTCCACTCAACCTTTCGCGCTATCGTTTGGAAGTTGGCGCGGGAACGGACGTCTGAGATTACATTTTATCTTCCGGAGCATCAAGGTTATACGTTTCTCCGCGCATGGTTTCTCGTTTCTGCGTCACGTTACTAAAAGTATGTTTGGCGCTATTCAGGCTTATTCACGTTTCACCGTATACTCCATACAGGGTACCGTACTACTTAACACGCCGGGTGAAAATTATAGCAGTCGAGTGCAAATCGCTGCGTAGATCGTAGTACAGCTGTTTACCTTGAGGCGCGCGGAGGGCGGTGCGGCGCGCGGTGCTGCGCCCCCCTCGGGGCCCACACTCTTCCGAAGAGGCGAGATCTCCCTGCGATCTCCGCGCGGCGACTCCCGATCTATTCTCAGCGGAGTGTCGACGTTCCTAGGGACTGGCCGCGGTCACCAAGCCGATTGCGAGGCCGAGGTGGCTCGCGCCCGCGCTCGCGTCGCGCAGGATGCATGGCATCCCGATCTGCAGAAACTCGGCGCTGTGCACAAAGCGCAATCGCAGCCGCGCATCCGCGCCGTCGCGCAGCTTGTCGAGCGACCCGGTGCCGGCGGCATCATCTACGCGGAGCAGCCGTGCCGCTTGCTTGACGCCCACACAGTGCAGCACGATCTCGGTGCCGACGGGCACTGGGCTGGGCAGCCGGAGCGCATGCACGCTCACCTCGAGTTCCCACACCACTGCCGCGCCCGGCAGCACGCCCGCGGGGAAGCTTCCGGGAAGCTTCCCCGGATGAGCTGCCATGAAGGGTGGCGGCACCGAAGCAAAGAACGGCACGGCATAGGGGGACGGGCCGTTGGGGAGCCGTTGGTGAACGCCTGCTCGAGTTTCGTAAGACGGGCCGTTGGGGAGCCGTTGCTCCAGGAGAACCATGCCACGGCGCAGCTTAGCCTTCGCGTCACGCACTTCGAGGCAGAACGTGGCTGACTGGCCCGCCTCGGCGCGCGTGACAGCTGATTCCTTGTGCTTGATGGACAGTACCGAGACAGGCGTCCAACGGCCGTACGCGTCCGGCCCCAAGAGGTACTCTCTCTCGCCCGTGGCCATCGGGGACGGGACGGGAGAGGAGAGAGGCGACGGCGGCGAGGAATGGGCGCCGTGGTGAGCGCCGCTGGAATGGGCGCCGCTGCCGTTGCTGCCGCCAGGTGCGCTGGCGCTGTGCTGGGCGCTGCCATGGCTGCCGCGCGGGGCGCTGTGCTGGGCGCTGCTACCGTTGGTGCCATGGAGGTGGGCCTCGCGGCGTTCACAGCTCGCGTTCACAGTGCTCGCGTTCACAGTGCCATGGAGGTGGGCCTCGCGGCTCGCGCGGCGCTGTGAACGCTTCGAGCGGCCGCCGCCGCCGCTGCAGAAGCCCTCGAAGGCGTCGGGTTGGCTGTGTCGCTGGCTGGCGTACTGCTGGCTGGCGTACTGCTGGCTGGCGTGGTCGGCCGAGGGCAAGCTGAGCGCGGGAAGTACCGGTAGGCCGCCAGCGCCGGCGGGCAGCGCACAGGCGGAGCTGACCGCGTGACGCATGGATGCATATAGCGTGCCACTGAGCACCGTGCCCGAAACGACCAACGAGTCGCCAGCGGCGGCCGCGACCTCCGAGAGCGTGTTCCCGGGAGAGCCAAGCCAGCTGTCGGCCGAGGTCGGGAGATGTCGGGAGATATCGGGAGACCCATGCCAGCTGTCGACTTTGGGCGCCGTGGTGAGCGCCGGATCGTCAGCTGTGAGCACGAGGCCATCCCCGCCAACCGACGGCGGATGATGCCCATCGATTGTGAGCATGGCTGGCTCGTCCCAGAGTGACTGCCACTCGACGCAGGGACGTAGTCGCGAAACGCACGCGCAAAGGAGCTCGAGCCCCCGACCAGTACGTGATGACGTGGCAATCAGCGGGGTGACGCCACCGAGCGAGACTCGAGCAGCGGCGGCTCGCTGGGCGGCGACGTGCAGGGCGGCGGCGCGCTGGGCGGTGGCGATCGCTTCTTGGTGTACGCTCCCTGGCAGAATGCCCAACATGCTATTCGAAAGGCTGCCCGTAATGTTGCCCGGCATGCTGCCCGGCTCGGCCGTACCAGTGGTGGCCGCGGTGGCCGCGGCGGCCACGGTGGCCGCGGTGGCGGGCGAGTGCGTGGGCGCTGCCGCGAGCGATGCTGATGGCAACGGCATCTGTAACGGCATCTGTAACGGCATCTGTAACGGCATCTGTAACGGCATCTGTAACGGCATCTGTAACGGCATCTGTAGGGGCGCCGTCAGCGGCGAGGGCGGCATCGAGGGCGGCATCGAGGGCGGCAGTGCCTCTGACGGCGACGGCGGCGGCAGCGGTGATGAGGAAGCAGGCGGTAGCAGCGGTAGCAGCGGTGGGATGGAGCTCGCTACGGCGCTCGCCATGTCAGCCGCAGTCACATCCGTACAAGCATCCGTGCACGGCGATGCCTCGCTCGCTACGGCGCTCATAGTGGCGACACCGGCGAGGCCATCGGCAGCCGCGGGCGGCGGCGTCGAGCGCCGCGTCGAGCACTCAGCGGCAGCGGCGGAGGCGGCCACCGCCGCTTCCCTTCTGGAGGCAGCCATGGAGGCAGCACGACAGGCGAGATCGTCAATCTGCGCCAGGTCACATATATGCTCGGGCGGCGGCAGTCCACGCTGGTGCAGCAGCTCGCCCACCTCGCGCGTCACCCGCTCGAGCTGGGATGGGCTTGCGACGTCCACGCGCGTGAGCACCACCACGCACGGCAGGTCGAGCGCTGCAGCGAGCGCTAGGTGCAGCGCGGTGGTGGACATGGCGCCGGTCCCGCCACCGCCGCCGCCGCCGCCGCCGCCGCTTCCGCCGCCGCCGCCGCCGCCGCCGCCGCCGCCGCCGCCGCCGCCGCCGCCGCCGCCGCCGCCGCCGCCGCCGCTTCCGCCGCCGCCGCCGCCGCCGCCGCCGCCGCCGCCGCCGCCGCCGCCGCCGCTGCCGCCGCCGCCGCTGCCGCCGCTGCCGCCGCTGCCGCCGCTGCCGCCGCCGCTGCCACTACTTGCATTGCTGCCACCGCCACCACTGTTGCTACCGGCGCCGCCGCTCGTGATCACTGGCTGGTCGGCACGCACGGCGAGGATCGCAAAATCGGGGGCGTGCGCCGTCAACCCATAGAGGGTCGTCTTGAGGTAGCGCTCCTCCCCGCACAGATCGAGCAGCGTGACGAGCCGCGCGCTCTGCGCGACAATTTCCGAGGCGGAGCTCGTGCCGAATGTGGCGTCGGCCGAGTTGACGAGCCGGCCGTGCGCGTCGAACCCGATCGTATGCTCCGAAATCGACGACGTCGCGCCCGACTGGAGCTCGTGCGGGTGGCGCATGACGAGCGTCCGTGCGGAACCCTGCCCGTTATCGCGCTGGCCGGTGGCAAGGCCGGCAACGAGCGTCGATTTGCCGGACTGCGGTCCGCCCAGGAAGGCAACGCGGACCTCAGGCTTGCTCGTCACCTCGACGGCGCGCACGAGCACCTCGGCCACGGTCGCCTCACCGCCTCCGACGCTCCGTCGGTAGCGTACGAGCATATGAGCCTTGAGCCGGTTGCACATCCGCTGGAGAGTGTGCAGGCTTTCTTCCATGTCCGCTTCGGAGAGCCCACGCAGCGATCCATCGTCTTCAACACCGATCTCGTAAATGGCCTCGCCGCCGCCCTCGGCCAGCCGCCACTTGAGCTGCGTGACGAGCTGCTCGAAGCGTGTGCTCGTCGGCTCGATGAGCTTGAGCTTGTACTCGACGTTTCCTACCTCCACCTCGCGCGCTAAAGGGCCCGGCCGGTCTTCGTCGAGTGCAAACATGGCAGGTCCCTGCATAATATCACCATGCACAGGCGTGATTAGCTGATTGCCTGTTTTAGGAGGCCTCAAAACACAGCACCCTCAGCTATCTCGATGTCAAACGCGAGTTTACATGTACATGTACGGTGTGGACATGCATGCCTAGTCGTGTTTGTTGTGAATCGCTTGGCCGTCGCGCCCTCGTGCCATGTTTACCGCGCTCACCCTCGTCGACCAGGCCAACTCACTCGACGATCTCGACCACAACCACTTTCATGAACGCGTTCGAGTCGTGGTCCAACTCCTTCTTCACTCCTCCACCTTCGCCACCTGCTGATTGGTGGATGGACGCGTGCGCCCGCTGGCCAGCCGACGAGCGACTTCTCGTAGTTTTCATCGGATCGGTGCTCCACGCTCTGGCACTCTACATCAGCTGCGGAGTCTTCGTGCTCGCAGAGCGGAAGAATTTCTGGAGCGCGTACCGACTCCCTCGTCAGCGCCCCGATCTGAAGGCGGACACGCCCGAAAACGTTCAGCTAAACAGGCGAGCCTTCTACGAGCAGATACTCGGCACCTTCTTTGTAGTACCGCTCTGCCTCTACCTCGCCTACCCCATCATTGCCTCCTACATCACCGTGTGCGACCCGCTTCCGCACGCACGCATATGGTGCCGTGACATTGCCTTGATGATCGTCGGATGCGACACGATCTTCTACTGGACGCACCGCGCGCTCCACGCGTCGCCCTTGCTGTACAGGACCATCCACAAGCAGCATCACGGGTTCAAGGCGACGACGGTTTGGGCGAGTGAGTACTTTGGAATCGTCGACCTGATACTCAACGTGCTCCCTGGGATCGTCCCATCGATGGTGCTGGGCTCGCACTTCACAGTGCTCATGCTCTTCACAGTGCTGCGTCAGTGGCAGACTGTCCAGAGCCACAGCGGCTTCGACCTGCCTTTTGACCCCTTCAACCGGGGGCTCTTCCACGGAGGCTCACGACGTCACGACTTCCACCACTCGCACAACCACGGATGCTACTCCGATTTCTTGCCATTCTGGGACTGGCTATGCGGCACGGACCACGCATACAAAGCCTTCTGGACGAAGAACGCCAAGCTCGCAGCATATTGAATGATTAGTATCTCGCGGGCGAGACGTGCAGAGAGTCTGACGTGCCAACGTTGCACGTCCGGTCGGGACCCGGGACTGGTGACGTCACTGACTGTGAGGCGGCCCCGGGCAGCGCAACATCTTCACGCGGTTCGCGGTACGCGCGGCACGACCGACTAAACGTAAACCAAAAAACTCGAAACCCAAACCGCCGTTCAGATCCGTCGCCGGTTGTAACGTGATATCTCATTAAATTCACGTTTTCGCCTGTTCGCCTACCCCGATGCAGCATCGGCCTATGTCCAGACCGACAATCGACGAATCTTCTCACACCACATTCACACGTCAATATCAACATGTCGCCCAGCCTCCTCGACCTCGTCGCTTATGGACCCCGCCTCCCCGGCGCCCGCGACGGCCGACGCCGCCGCACGGCGCACGACCCGTGCTCACGAGGCTGCGGCTGCATTTGGGCGGCGACGAAGCGGCGACGAAGCGGCCTTGCGCGACACGGGCTCGGCCGCCGAGGGCGCTCCTTCCTTCTCGTTGCCCGCCGCGTCATCACTTTGGAGTGCCTCTCTGCCGCGCTTGCTAAGGATCTCGGCAGTGAGCGTCACCGAGCGCTGCTTCTCCTCCTCGGGCATCGGGATGACGCCACGCGATTTGTCGAGGGCGTCCGCCTTCGGGTGCTTCACCGTGCCGAAGAGCGTGTCCATCGTCAGCGTCATGAACCCAAAGTTGTACCAGTTGTACCGATGGTGGATGTAATGGTAGTCGCATCCCATCAAGGGCCACGGCAGCGGCGAGATGTCGGTGTGGATGTAGAGCGTCCACAGGCCCGTGGCCGCCTCCATGAAGAAGACAAACGGCAGCGGCACGGGCACCACCAGTGTGCCGAGGGCGAGGGCAAGGCCCTGGGACCACCCATCCTGCGGCGCGAACGAGTAGCCTGAGAACGCGTTGAGCTGGTCGGCATACTTGTACACGTGATGGTACGCATGCTCGCCGAGCCGCTTGCCGAGGTTCCACTTGTGCAGCAGGTAATCTGCCGAGGCGCAGCTCGAGGCATTCGGACAGCGGGTCAGTAGGAGGGGGCAGTGCAGGAGGGAGAGCAAGAGGAAAGGTAGACGAAATCTACGGCCGGCGGGGGTTGAGACCCAGCCGCATACAGTGGTCGACGAAGATGACCACCTCGAGGAAGGCAAAGTAGCCGAGGCAACCCAGCAGCGTGGGCATCCAGCCGCCGCAGTCGGCCACGTCGTCGCACGTCATCGCCCATCCCTTGCGCTGGAAGAGGTCGGTGAGAATGGGGACGGTGGCATAGAGCGGAAAGGCCGCGTTCGCGACCTCCTTCATGTTCTCAATGAGCGGCTCCGTCACGTTGCTCGTCGGCGCTTTGGGATATCTGCGCGCGTGGTACCAGCGCAAGAGCGGCGGCACCGTCGCATAGAAACCACGCAAGGCCATGTACACAAAAAGCCAGCACGAGAAGAGACCACATGCATCCGAGAGCAGGCTGCCGCCCGAGCCGAGCGCGAAAGCCACGTGGGACGGATCAATCCATCGCTCTAGTAAGCTGCCGAAGAGAATCTGCATGAGCGGCCGGTGCAACGCGCCCATGGATGGAGGAGGTGCAAACGAAATTGCCTCCAAGGGTCGCCGAACAAGACACGCGCCAGGACGACGCGTTTTTCGACAATTCATTGGAGAGTAATGATCACGCACAAAACCAGCACACGGACAATTGTATGCGCGGCAGGAACACCCAAGCACTTAACACAACACGTTGAGTCTTGACGCGACGCCGCACACAATCACTGAGCTCTGAGGGCAATGTCGCATGAAGGAAGAACACCAGACCCCAGTATTCGCCACGAGCTCTGCACGAGCTCAAGCCTACCATCGACGTCGCCACATGCTCCGGCGGCCCCTCCGCATGCCCCAAGGGTGCCCGCATGACTAACGACGGCACGATCCCTACCGACGCCGCCCGAGGAGCCTCGGCAGTGCCCCTACCGGTACGGCTCGGGCTCGAGCCCCTTTTAGGGAAGTCCCTTTTAGGGTTCGCTCGGCGCGCGCGCACGCGCTCACGACGACTTTGGCCGGTTGCGGCGCAGGTGATTGAAGATGAGCTGGCACCGAATCTTTTCCCACTCAGGTCGATCGTTATCCAGCTTATCCGGGTGCACTGCGACGAGCGAGAGCTTATACGCGTCCTTGAGCTTCTGCTCATCGAGCAGCTCTCCAATGGATTTGGGCTCCCACCTGCATGCAATTAGGAGGCACTCAGCATGCAATTAGGAGGCATGCAATCAGGGAGGCATTCGGCTCTCCAATGGATTTGGGCTCCCACCTGCATGTAATTAGGAGGCACTCAGCATGCAATTAGGAGGCATGCAATCAGGGAGGCATTCGGCTCTCCAATGGATTTGGGCTCCCACCTGCATGCAATTAGGAGGCACTCAGCATGCAATTAGGAGGCATGCAATCAGGGAGGCATTCGGCTCTCCAATGGATTTGGCTCCCACCTGCAGCACTTGGGCGCGATCGTGTGCAGGCTGGCGAGCTGCGCCTGCAGGTTCTTCCCATCGGCCCAAGCCTGGACGCGCTTCTCGACCTGGGATTGCGTCTCCTCGGGCTCAAACGGCGCGTGTTGGAACTTATCCGCGTCAGGCAACTTGAGCCGCTTCTCGGGCAAGATTTCGCCGACGGTCATGCCCTCTGGCATCAGAGGCGCGTCCATCGTGAGCTCTTCGAACGCCGAGCGAGGAGTAGGGGCGCCGCCGCCGCCCAACCCAAACATGTCATCGAGGGCGTTACCCGTCGAGGCGCGATTCGTGGCAGGCGGGCCGCCGCCGAGTAGGTCGCCAAAGTCGCCGAAGCCGTCCGACGAGGCGCTGGCGGCGGTCTTGGGCGGGCTCGGGGCGGCGCTGAAGTCACCGAACAGGTCCACCTCCGCCGTCTTGGCGGGCGCTTGGGGCGGCGGCGCCGGCGCGGGCGCAGAAGAAAAGTCGCCAAAGTCGGCGAAGGCAGGCGCGGGCGCGGGCGCGGGCGCGGGAGCTGACGAGAAGTCGCCGAAGTCGGCGAAAGCAGGCGCGGCGGGCGGTGGGGCGGGCTTCGGCGGAGCGGGCTTCGGCGCGGGGGCCGAGTACGAGGAGCTCTCCATAGGCGGGGCCGAGTACGCCTTAGTTGGCGCTGGCTTGGTCGGCGGCGTGGGCGTTCCGTTCCTCACCTTATCGAGGCGCTCGAGCTGCTGCTGAAGGCTCTCGTAGATGTCGGTGAGCGTCTTCCGGCCAGCCTGCCGCTCTGGGCCACTACCCGGAACGAAAGACATTGCCTGGCCCAGACCTTGCTGCGCCTCCAGCAGCGACTGCACGACCTTCTCAAGTGAGCCCTCATAGGTAGGAGGGCCCGCGTTGGCGGCCGCGAGCTGCTTGCTGGCCACGGCGGCTTTGTCCGCGACCATGGACGCAGTCTTCGCGGCCGCAGCCTTGGCCTGTTTCATCATGGCCTCCATGTCGCCGAACATCTTTCGCGCGGTGGCCCAGGATGCACTGACGAAAGCGTCGAAGGTGCGACGACGCTGCGTGACTATGCTGCGCGACTGTGAAATGGGTGTCGAATTCTAAACATTGGCTGTGAAATTATAATAAGCAGGCGAGCAGGTGGCTGTGAAACGCGACGCACTCAACAACAAATTTGTATTTGAGTCACGAAATACGGTACGTAGGACAGTGCATGGTGCTTGGTACAGAGTGGAGGTCTAAGTATTCTGCGCGCAGCAGCGAGGGTGCGAGCGCGATCAGCGAACTTCGCGCCGGTCCGGCGACGGCATCTGCGAGGGCGTCTGCGACGAGGGCGTCTGCCACGACCTCTGCGACGGCGCAGCGCGCCCATACAGTTGATCAAGACGGCGCCGGATGCACGGCGTCGCAAGAAGCCCCGAGACCAGCTGGTCCAGCACCACGTCCGCCTCGGCGTCGGCCTCGCCCGGCACGGCGCCCGCCACGTCGGCGCTGCGCTCGACGTCGAAAGGCTGCTCGCCCGCGCCCGAGACGGCGCCCGAGAGCCCCGCGTGGCCATTCCCCCCCATCGCACCAATCAGGCTATTGAGTCCCGAGAGCTTCGCCGCCGCCTCCGTCGCCGCCGCCGCCGCCGCCGCCGGCCCGGCGTCAGCGGCAGGCGCACCCACCGCCAGCGGCCGGCGCTGCAGCCGCGCCTGCAGCGCCGCAGACGTACTCCGGGCAGAGAGTGGCGTGGCGCCACTAGGGAACATCGCACCCACGCCGCCGTGAGCACCCGCGCCGCCGCTGCCGCCGCTCGCGCTCGCCATGGCGCTCGCCATGGCCACCGCGCCCGTGTCGCTCACGCCGTGCTCGAACCGCTGCGACCAGGCCGTGACATTTTGAGCCGGCTCCAAAGGATCCAAATTTGGCATCTGGAGCTGCTCCAAATTTGGCATCTGGAGCTGCTCGGACCAGACGACCTGCTCCCACGCACTGAGGCATCCCGCAGGCGCGGCGGCAGGTGCCGTTGACGCGCCCACGACGGCGCCTCCACGGCGGTTGCGCGGAGACGAGGAGGGCGCTCGAGCGCCGTCTTGAGCGCCGTCTCGGGCGCCGTCCCGAGCGCCGTCACGAGCACCTTCGACGGCGGCGACGAAGGGGTTGACGCCTGGGAAGGGGGGCAGGGGCGGCATGGCAGGGTGCTCTGGCATCCCTTGCATGCGAGTGCTCGCCGCATTGCATGCGGTTGCAGGCATCTCTGCATGCATCTGGCCCGCGGCGGAGCGGTATGGATCAGTCGGGGTGGCGGCGGAGGCGGCCGCCCACTCGGCCGCCCCGAGGACCCGCCCAGAGTGCTCGATGACAGCGCGACTCAAATCAATAGCTTCCTCCCAGGTGGACGCCGGCGCCATCGCGCTGCTCGGCACAGCGCTCGGCACAGCGCTCGGCACAGCGCTCGGCACAGCGCCCGGCACAGCGCCCGGCACAGCGCCCGCGTACGCGGCGTCATCGGCGAAGAGACTCGCGACGCGCGCGCGGAGCATGTTGTACGATGCCGCCGCCGCGTCCGCGCCCGGGACGACGCTTCCCGCGCCCGGGACGACGCGTCGCGCCGACGCGGGCGAGTAGTCGGACGGATAGCCTTCGGGCATCGCCCACGACGACGCCGGGAGCGTCGTCCCGGGCGGATAGCCTTCGGGCATCGCCCACGTGCCCATTGGGCGCGGCGCCGGCGGTGCCACCGGCGCCGGCGCCGGCGCCGGCGCCGGCGCCGGCGCGCGCGGCACACGCTGCTCCGCCTTTTCGCGTCGGAGCTTCATGACCTCGGTCTGGAGAGCGCGCATCTGGGCCAACAAAGCGAGTCGCTCGGGCGCCGCGTTCGTCTCCCTCTCGATGCGCTCGTTGATGCGCGCGTAGTTGCGCACCACGCGCGCGCGCGTCGCCAGCAGGAGCGTGCAGAACGTCTCATCGTAATTATGGAGCGCCGGGCCGATGGCGGCGCAGAGCGCCGTCTTCGTGTTGCCGCCGAGCGAGTCGGTCAGCAGCCGTGTCAGCTTCGAGTCGCGGAAGGGCACGTGGCTGGTGCCCTTACCTGTGGGGAGGGGAGGGGGGG
>Ga0210243_101407_pt1 | contig 17648 bp, 15 predicted proteins | sample ChrtobMeP5a_32mM_FD_155461 | JGI IMG/M metagenome (GOLD analysis project Ga0210243, IMG submission 155461) | Chrysochromulina tobin associated microbial communities from unialgal haptophyte culture, Seattle, Washington, United States - P5a_32mM | ecosystem: Host-associated > Algae > Haptophytes >...
GGAGTTTCCCTGTAGGTTCACTGCTTGTTGAAGCCATGAGGCTTGGTCGCACGACTCGATTGTGCCGCTCGTCACCTGAACGTGTTCAAACAAAATCACGCAAAATGAGCGCTTCGAGGCGAGGCCGAGGGAAGGTGATGCCGCGTCGTGCGCTCGTCGCTCCAAGTGGAGTAAGCCTCAACTCGCCGCTCGCCGGCACGCCGGGCGCGTTGCGGCCTGCTCCTTTTGGCCGGCGGTGCCCGCCATGTCGAGGGCGGGGGGAGGTGGACGGCGGGGTGCGTTCGTCGGAGCACTCTGCCCTCTGTGGGGTGTATAATAAATTCCGCATGGCTAGCACAAGTTTCGAAGGTATTGATTGTGGAATGACCGGCCGGCACGCAACAAACTTGGGGGTGGTAGGGGGGAATGGGAGTAAACGGTTCACACGAAGACGCGAACGAGAATTCCTGGCGTCCCTGCTGTGGGGACCTGCCGGCGCGCCGCCGAGCGGAGCGAGCGGCTGCGCCACCATGGACGCGTACAAAGTGGTCAGGATAGTCGGCAAGGGCGCATTTGGGGCGGCGGTGCTCGTGCACGCAAAGAACAATCCGCGAGAGCAATACGTTGTCAAGCAGGTGGACGTGTCGAAGATGAAACAAAAGGAGAAGGACGAGGCCAAGAAAGAGATCAAGCTGCTCGCAAGCTTCCACCACCCGAACATCGTGCGCTATCGCGATTCCTTCGTCGAGGGCGGCCTCCTGCACATCGTAATGGATTTTGCCGAGGGAGGCGATCTGAACAACCTGCTCAAGGAGCAGGGCACGCGCCTCCTACACGAGGACCAGGTGCTCGACTACTTTGTGCAGATCTGCCTCGCGATGAAGCACGTGCACGACCGCAAGGTGCTGCACCGCGACATCAAATCGCAGAACGTCTTCCTCACGCAGAACCGGCGCGTGATCAAGCTGGGAGACTTTGGCATCGCGCGCGTTCTAACGGAGACGGGGGCGATGGCGAAGACCTCGTGCGGCACGCCGTACTACATGAGCCCGGAAATCTGCGACGGCAAGTCGTACAATGACCGCTCGGACGTGTGGTCGATGGGCTGCTTGCTCTACGAGATGGCGACGCTCAAGTGCCCCTTTGATGCGCGCGATATGAAGGGTCTGATCGTCAAGATCCTGCGCGGGGCGTACGCTCCGCTGCCTCGCACCTTTTCAACAGACTTGTCAGTGCTGGTGGCCAAGTGCCTCGACCGCCGGCCGGCGAACCGGCCGAGCGTGAACGAGCTCCTCGCCATGGGCGTCGTGCGCCGGCGCATCGAGAAGTTCCTCACCGAGGCGCAGCATCAGGCCGAGTTTGCACACACGATGCTCCACGCCAACCCCCGCAAGAATCACCCACACCCTGCGGCGACGCCGGGGCCGGCGGACCAGCCGATCGGGCCCGCCGACCCGACGATGGTCGCGGGCGGCGCCGGCGCCGGCGCCACGCCGATGCCGGCGCCGCCGACGGCGCAGCCGCCGCCGTCGGCACGGGCCTTGGAAGCCCTCGAGGCACGCCGACACGAGGAGCGCAAGCTGCGCAAGGCAGCCGAGGAGCAGTTGGCACGGGAGCGGCTGGCGGAGGAGCGCGCGGAGCGCGCCAAGGCGGAGGAGCGGCTGGCGGAGGAGCGGCGCGAGAGGGAGAAGCGGGCGGCCCGGCGGCGGGAGCTCGAGGCGGAGGAGCGGCGGGAGCGGGAGAAGCGTGCAGCGGAGGAGGCGGAGAGGGCGGCGGCGCTGCACGCACGGCGGCAGGAGGAGGCGCGTCGTCGTGGCGAGCTGGCGGAGAAGTGGATGAAGGAGGAGCTCAAGGTGCGCGCGCGCGCTGATTGCCTCTGATTGCATGATGATTGCATGCTGATTGCATGCTGATTGCATGATCCTCACGCTGCTCAAGGTACGCGCCGATGCCGAGCGGCGGGCTCGCGACGAGGATGAGCATCGGCGGCAGCAGGCGGCGGCGAGGGAGGCGGCCGTTGCCGAGGCGTTGCGCCGCGATGCGGAGAGGGGGGGCGGCGCGGCGCGCGGCGGCGGCGGCGGCGGCGGCGGCGGCGGCGGCTACGGTGGCGGTGGTGGTGGCGGTGGTTACGGTGGTTACGACGGCTACGGTGGAGACGTGGTGTCGCCAGAGTATGAGCGGCTGCAGCGCCAGCGCGAGCTGCTGCAAGCACGCCGGGAGCAGTTGGCGCGCGAGAGGGCAGTTGAGGAGGCCAAGGCTGCAGCTCGCGGTGCGGCGCGTGGCGTGACGCCACCGGCCGCGGCAGCGGAGACCAAGGTTTGGAGCCACCTGAACGGTGCCGCGCTCGCGCCGGTGCCCTACGTGCCCCCGCGCGGCGGCGATGGCGGCGTCGCAGTGGGCGGCGGCTTTGGCGACCATTACCGCGAGGGCCCGCCGGGGAATTACGGGGGGGATGGCGGTGAGGAGGACCACGGGCGTGCGGGCGAGGTGAAGGCGATGGCGGAAGCGCGCCGAAAGAAGGCGTTGGCGGATAAGGAAGAGGCAGCGCGCCAGGCAGGCCGACGTGTGTGGGAGGAGAACCAAGCTGCCGCCGCCCGCAACCGTCAGCGCTACCTAGGCGGCGACGACGCGCCACCGCCGCCCCCCGCAGCGCCACCGATTAGTATGGCCGTTGGCCGCGCGCCCGATCGCTACGAGCAGCCCCCCTTGGCCACAATGCTCCGCGGCCCGTCGGAGCCGACCGACTTGGCGGAGACGATCGGTCCGAAGGTCAAAGGGCCAATTGCGATTGAAATCTCAGCCGAGGCGCGCCGTCGTGAGTTCATGGAGGCACGCGCCGCCGCGGAGCGTAACCGGCGCAGGGCTCTGGAGCCTGAGGCTGTGGGCGACGCTGGTGCTGGCGACGGTGGCGGTGACGGCGCCGGCAGTGGCGACGCCGGCGGTGGCGGCGGTGGCGGCGGTGGCGGCGGTGGCGGCGGTGGCGATGCCGAGCAGCGCCCGTCATCGTCGGATGCGCCGACGGCGATTGAGATCAGCGCGGCGTACCGGCGTCGGCAGTACGAGGAGGCCAAAGCTGCGGCGGATCGGAACCGGCAGAAGGTGCTGGAGGAGGTTGAGGCCCGTGCGCAGCTGGGCGGCACTCCGCGCCGTACCGGCGCCGGCGCGGGCGCGGGCGCGGGCGCGGGCGCATGCCCGCCGATTGTACCGGTAGCAGGCGTGGTTGGGCCCGTCAAGATGCCGGACGCGCTCGCTCGCAAGCTCGACCGTCGCAACTCGGATCGTCGGCTGCAGGTCGAGCAGCAGAAGTTCGTGCAGGAGCAGCAGCGCGAGCAGTTTGGCGGCCCGCAGCGCCTCGAGCTCGGCGCCCGAGATGGCGCCCGAGACGGCGCCCAGCTCTCGGATCGCCGCGGAGGTGCCGTCTCGGGCGAGAGCGAGGCGTCCAAGCTCGCGGCCATTCGGCAATGGATTGCGGCCGACGGCGCGCGCCTCGCTGCAGCACGGTACGCGAGCGCCGCCGCATCCGCCGCTGCTGAGGGCTTGCCTGGGCTCGTCCTCGGGCACTCTCCCTCGGCGGGCGCCGTCGTGGGAGCCCTCGCCTCGCCGAGCGGTCGAAAAGCGAAGGGCTCACCGGGCGACCGACTGGCCGACGGGCAGACGATGCTGCTGCCCGGGGGGACGTTACGCCTCGGCCATGGCGCTGGCCTCGATTCCCACTGGCCGGATGCCGCCGGGGAGGGCGCTCACGAGAGCAAGCGCAAGCCAATGTCCCCTCGCAAGGCGCCGCTGCCGTCGGACAGCGCCGCGGCCGATGATCGTGAGGCCCTCGCGTACGGCGAGCTGCTGCAAACGCTGCAGGAGCTCATGCAGACCGGTGGTGGGTCGCCCATTGCCAAGGACTGCATCTTTGGCGGCGATGGCGGCGAGGTTGAGGAGGACGTCTTTGCGGATGCGCAAGAGAGGGCCGAACCATTTTCGGTAGACGCGGCGAACGGTGCTGAGTTGATTCCCGAGGATGCAGCCCTTGCAGGTGGTGGTGAGGACTCGGCGGAGGCGCTTCGGCAGAAGCTCGTCCGCATTCTCGGGAGCGGCTGCTTCGAAAAGGCGCATGCACGCTTGCAGAAGGTCGTTGAGGAGGAGGATGATGATGCGCTCGTGGCCGACATCCAGGCCATCCTTGGACCCGAGCGGCTGGACAAACTGCCGATGATCCTCAAGCTCATCTACCTCGAGGGTGGCGGCCTCTTCTGAGCGGTGGGTTGGCGGCTGGTTTGGCTCATTGTGGGCGCTGGTGCGGCTACCTTTCTTTGGGCAAAGTGGCGCGCTTTGGGGGGGGGAGGTTGTCTGCCGACGTGGCATTGGACGTCTCGGAACATCATGTGCGCGCGCGGGTCTGACGTCTGTGCGGGAGGGGTTCGGACGTCTCTGCTGGCTCCGTGCGCTGCGAGATGCCGAGCGCTTCCTATTGAGCGTCGTTCCGAGCGCTTCCGATCGACCATTCGGGGGCGATGGGTGACACCTATACCGGGCTTTACACGTGTCTGCTCGTTTGCGGAGATTTGGTTTGCGGAGATTTGGTTCAGTCGCGCAGAATTGTCCAAGAAACCGATTGGAAAACTTCGTAGTGTCGCATGAAAGGACCGGACAGGGCACGCGGCATGCCGAGCGGCCATACACCATACACCGCGCGCGCACGGTCGCTGCCGCGTCGGGAAGTACCGGGGGGAAATGGTCGACAACGTAGTACAACGGAAATATCGTTCCGCTCGCCATGCGCCAACGCATTCACCATTATCACGAGACCAGCAGCCACCCACCCAGGTCGGCACCAGGTAGGTCCCTGCACCCACAGAGCGCCACACGCCAGAGGCCAGTCGCCACTCGCCAGCTGAGTGTGAGCTGTCAGCTCCGTGGTCCCGCTCCGCTCCGAACTCCTCGGCTGCCTCGCTGCCCTGAGTGTATAGCCCTCTCGTCTGTGTACCTGAGGCGAGGCGCCGCTGTCCTCACACTCTCACTCACACGTCACGCAGCTCACTTGCCACTTGGTTAGTCACTTGACTCTTTTACTGACGTGAGCTCCTTAATATATTATAAATCTTCAGCCATGTCTTCAGCTCTTCTTAGATCATTCTTACTTTATTTATTATTACAGCTGCTTTTGCATCCAACGTCGATGGCACCGGTCACACCGCGCACATACCACAACGTCGATGACACCAGAGCGTTTCACTTCACCGCGACCGGCGTGCGGACGGGCGACACACCTGCTGTCGAGACAGATGTCCCAGAGGGGCGCGTAAGCACGCGGAGAGTACGGCTCCTCTCGTAGTAGTAGTGGGAGAGTACGGCACTTGAAACGGCACTTGCTCCGTCTGCCCCTCCATCTGTCCCCGCGCTAATGTTAGAAGCCTGCGCTCTGGCAGAAGCGGTGCTCACTTCAGCGCTCCCGACACTGGTTGGTTCGATCGAGACTTGAAGCACCTGCGGCTTGCGTCGGTCCCAATGCGACGCCGAGCCACGCGAGGAGCCGCTCGACATCTCCCCGTGAGACTCCCTAGCGCTCGAGACAGCGCTCGAGCTGCGTCGAAGGTGCAGGGGGGTGGAGCTCGTCGAGGTTGGAATGTTCGGTGATGCTGCTGCCGCGGTCGTCCCCCCTGACGCGCCCCCTGTCGCTGGCCCGCGGGCGACCCGCACGGCCACCGCCGCCGCGCCGGCCGCCGCCGCCCCTGCCATTCCGAGCAAGTTGAGTTTGCCGCTGAGCCCTCCAGCGCCCGTCACGCTCACGAGCGAGCCTGGCACCGCTTTGAGAGCCTCGAGGGCGTTCGTGTCCTTGGTATCCATTGGGTAACGGCGGGCGAGGCGGAAGGCCTTGGCTGACGTGAGCGCTTGTCCCCACAGGTCGGTCGAGGCGGCGGCCTTCATTTGCTCTTCGCGCCTCTTCTCCATCTTCTCCCAAGCGAGAGCTCGTTCGGCCGTGTACAGATCGGGTCCCTTACCCCACACCCCCTCGCGCCGCCGCGGGCTCCATTGCAAGCTCGCCTCGCCAAGTGCGGGCGGCGATTCGGGCGCCCAAAGCTCGCGCCTCTCAGCCTCCCGCTGCGATCGGAGCGCCTCGACCTCAGCACAGCGCCGCCTATAGTCATCTTCCATCATCGCGATGCGCGCGGCCTCCTCGGCCTTGATGCTCGCAATCTGAAGCTCGAGCTCCCGCCGCTGCTCCGCGAGGAGCCGTTTGAGCTCACGCTCAGCCGCCGCACGCAGCTGCGCGACCGCAATCTTGCTTGCGGCACGCTCGCGCTCGCCGTGATGAGTCTGCTCATCAAGCTTCTGTTGCAGCTCGCGCGCACGTGCTGTCGCGGCTGCCGCCTTGCCGATCGCCTCGCGTGCCTGCAGCGCCGTCGTGGTTGCCTTTGCGGCCTCTTCGCGCATGGCCGCCATCGCCCGGCGCTCCTCCTCGATGGCAATCTGAGCGAGTTTCAGATTCTGACGGCTCTCGCGAAGCTGTGTTGGGGGGATAGGGGGGCAGAGGTCATATGTGGAAGGAGACGAGAGAAGGTGGAGGTAGCAGAGAGTCACGCGCAGAAGAGCACAGCATACGAGCTCAGCATCAGAGAGTTACGCGCAGAAGAGCACAGTATACGAGCTCGGCATCAGAGAGGGCGCGGACAATCAGTTGCAAACGTGCCCGGCAGCCCGGAGGCAGCCCGCAGGACGTGTGCCCGGGGGGGCACGACCGGGCACGATAGGAGCACGACGGGGCACAGAGCTCGAGCACATACCTGTAGACGAAGCGCCATCGCCTCCTCCACGGCCGCCCGTGTGGTCGCCTCTAGGAGCCCGAGCTTCTCCTCGTCGGTCATGTGATCCGCAGCCCGGAGGCGCTTGATCGTAGCCTGCCAGCGCGTGCGCCAGTGGATGAACGGGACCGCGAGCCCGGGCTTCATCCAACGCTGCTGCGCTTCTCTGAAGATACGGGCACGGCGCTGGTCCGCCTTATGCTGCCGGTGCGAGGCCGCCCACGTCGTCCAGCCGCGCAGCAGCCCCTTGTGCTTGATGCGGTACAGAGCGTCGCGGGAGATCAGCTCGATCTTGGCGAGGCGCATCGTCTCATCACGGGCGTCGACGAGCAGCTGCAGCTCATCACGTGCGGTCGCGACCTGTGCGCACACAACGGATGAAAGCCGTCATGAAAAGCCGCGGAGGTGTGATGCGGCAGCGGCTCGGCTGGCAGCCATCGGTTAGCCATCGGTTAGCCATCGGTAGCAGTCAGTGGCCATAAGATGTCGAAAGATGTCAACTATCAGCGACAACCGGATGCGTTCGATGATATTGTGTGGCACTCAGTGTGTGGCAATGTGTGGCGACCTGCTTGAGCTCCATCCGAAGCGCTTCATTTGCGTGCTCCACCGCCGCGAGATGCGCCTCGAGTGCCGCACGCTCGGCCTCTCGCTCAGCCACCTCGGCGTCGTGGGCGAGTTGCTGCTCGTACTCCTTGGAGGTGGACGCCCGACCACGTTGCCGCTCGCGACGCTCAGTCGCGAGCATCTGCCAGAGGGCAAACGCTGATGGAACCGTTGGTATCAGGTGGAACAGTTTGCCCTTCGTCTGCTGCATCAGCGAGCGCGAGTAGAGGACGTCGTTGTAGAGTGTGAGGAAGCTCTGCCAGCCGCGCGAGAGGTGCATGTTGGCGAACTTGCGCAGTGCCTTCCTGTGGTACGCGTCGACTCGCCCCTCTCGCGTCTGCTCAAACGCCCTCGCCAACTCGCTCACCTTGGCCTCCGCGACGAGCCGCCCGCGTCGCTCGGTCTCGAATCGCTGCTGGATCTCATCTACCTCACGCCTATGCTCTTCCTCGGACACCCTCTCCCGCTCCCGCTCGTCGCAGCATGCGCACGACTGAAGCAGTCGCTTGTAGTCGCCGCCACTGCTGCCTCTCAAATTGAAAAGCTCGCTCGGTGACAGCTCGGGCGCGATCGACCGGGCATGAATGGACAAGTGTGAGCTCTTCTTGGGGAGGTAGCCGGGGCGCAAGGTGCCGACGCTTGGCGAATGCGAGCCCCAAGGATTGTTGATGCTCTGATATCCGACCTCATATGTGGGCATGGGGACACAAAGGGGTCCACCACCGCGGTCAATTCGACGGTCCCCGAAACCGACACCAAATCGTAACGGTTTGCATGCGAGGGTGACAAGTTTGCAGTTCAAGTTCAAGTTCAACTGTTCAAGCAAGCAAGCAAGCAATTATGCTCGTTTAGGTACATGTACTTGTGTTGTTTCGACTAACTAGCTTGCTTGCTTCAAGTTCAAGTTCAAGTTCAACTTAGTCCACCACGCCAAAACCGCGACCTCAGCGGTCGACTGTCCGTCTATCCGCAAAGCGCAATCCGGACGGGATATTGTAGGACTCGCGCTCCCAAGTCAGAAAAAACTCAAAAGCCGCGAGAAGATAGACGTATTTTGACGTTCGCAACCAACGCCAACACGCTATCCGAAACCGCCGATGCGGATCGGATACTGCCTCTCTGACTCGACGGCGGTCTTGTCAGCTCGGAATAATGGTACGATATTCTCGACTGTGTATCCCCTTCAAAACAGAAAACACCAGGGCTGTGGGCTCCCTTTGAACCCCTGCCTCAACCCCTGGGTCCCAAATGCAACTCACCCATCTGGCCATCGCCGTTGCGACGCAGCAAAGCTGCCATGCGTGTCCACGCACATCAAAGAATGCTCGCAACGCTCGATCTCGATCGAGCATTGCACTCGCCAGGTGCCCTGCCGCCTTCGACCTTCCTGAGTAGGGCATCGATCTCGGCCTGCGACAGGCGACCAGAGCCGCCGGCGTCTGGGCCACTTGCCTTCTTCGGGCCCTGCTGGCTGCTGGGTGTAGCACCCCGACTGCTGGGCGCAGAGGGGGCTTCGCCCAAAGCGGCGTTCACTTGAGCAAGCATCGTTCTCAGCTCGTTGCGCTTCTCGGTAAGCTGTCGCCGCATCGACTTTTCTTTCGGATCAGCCGCTGCACTGGATGCGCTGGATGCTGGTCGAATGGCTGCACTGGATGCGACAGAAGTCGGCCGGCTGCTGGCTACACTGGATGCATTGGATGCAGTCTCCCAGTCATCCATCTCCATCTGAATGAGCTCGAGCAAGGGCGCAGCATCCTCCCCACGCGATATGCATTCCTGTGACATCTCGACAAGCTGATTCAAGCGCTCCGCCTTCGGAAGCTTCATCATGAGAGCCACCTTTCCCTTGATATCGCTCATGGGTGCCTCCGCTCGCTTACAGATCGGTTCGGTTCCTCCCCGCGGCCGGCGGCCGTTGACACTTGACAGAAAGTGTGAATCATCACCACTTACCTTACGAACACCCAACACTTTCGCGCAGTGCCGACCCGCCGAGAGGGAGAAGGGCGTCGAAGAGGCGCCCACGGCGCGGCGCCCAAACCTGAGAACAGCACGAGGCCGCGTGAAGAGTCTCCATCATGCTGACGGTCCTAAACCACGCGACGACGTCATTTAGCCTGGCGCTAAGCGGTTGGCCATCACAGCCATTACCAGCTGATTCCTCTCCGTGCATCCGCTACTGCTACGAGGGCGGCACCTTGAAGAGAGACGGCCGATTGCTGCCTGTCGTCGGCGACACTGTGCACGGAGGGTCTGCGCTCGCAGCCCTGCGCGATGACGGCGCCGATCTCAAGCGCTTCACGCCACGCGTGTACGATCCGGCGCGCTCGGCTTGGGCGCCGCTCTTGGAGGACACACAGTTCGACACAAACGCCTCAAGCCGCGTCGATGTGCAGCTCTTCCGGGATCGTGAGGCCGAGGAGCGTGGGGGAAAGACTTCAGAGGGATTTTTCACTATTGGCGTGGTCGGTCTGAAGTCCACGCACAATTTGGGTACGCTCTGGCGCTCGGCGTACCAGATGGGTGCCGCATCGATCTTTGTGGTGGGCGATCGCTACTCGCCGCAGACGAGCGACACAGTCAAGGCGTGGCGTCACGTGCCACTCGTGAGCCACGCCGACTGGAACGCGTTTGCTGCCGCGTCGCCCTTTGGGGCTGTCTGGGTGGCGTGCGAGATGGGCGGCGAGCCGCTCGAAACCTTCGAGCATCCCGAGCGCGCCGTCTACCTCCTTGGCTCGGAGGATAGCGGGCTGCCGGAGTCGGTCCTCAAGGCGTCCCATCTTAGTGTCGAGATCCCGTCGGTCAGGTACGAGTCCTTCAACGTGGCTGTGGCCGGCAGCGTGCTCATGTACGACCGGCTCGCCAAGCAGCGACGAACACAGGCCGGGAGGAAGAGCCCCGAGGCTGAAGGCCCGGCAACAGATTCTGCGCACGCATACTAGCAGCACAGCGCTTCAGCTGCACTTCTGCACACTTACTGCACACTCCGCACACTCCACACACGTTTCAGTGCGCGGCACCACCGTCGAGTACTGCCGCACCAACGGAAACGCCGCGCGGCGTGTGGGGCTGCGAAAAAGCCTTCGTATACGAAAGATTTTCTCTTTTCAGAAATAAACATATAGAAGAGCACAGAACATGCTACGGGAGATCGGGAGTACGGCGAGTAACTTTACGGAGGACCGCGGGCAGCTTTTTAGCCTTGTGACGAGTTCGCGACGCCGGTCGATAACCCAACACGCCACCCCGGGCCGTGGCGCGCGGCCGCGCTCCTTTTTCGCCGCGCTGTTGAAGCGCTCGCGCCAGGCACTTGAACAACATACCAGCACGGGTTGAGCGCAAGACGTCGAACACCACGTGCGCACACGTGCGCACATGGTGACCAACATGACCTTACAGCATCCGGATGCCGAAGGAGCGAGCAGCCAGGAAAGCTCCTCCCAGGACAGCGCCCAACAGTACAATTTGCGGCGCCCGGTTTGGCGAGCCTGGGGTCGCCAAACTTGTCTCAGATGGCATGCCTGTCGACCAGCCCACTTGCTCCGTCGCCCCGTCGGGCTGGGTGACGACCCAACCCCCCTTTGGCATGATGTTTGCTTTGGTAGCCTGGATGATGGGGGCCTGCTGGGAGCTCAGTCGCTCGCCTTTATCATACCAGCTGAGCACAGGCTTGCTTGGCTTAGTCCAGCCAGGAGGTGGAGTCCACTGCTCACGTGCAGGCGCTTTCGGCCACGGTCCGCGCATCGGGTGGAATGCACCGCTGCCGCCGAGCGCCGGCCATTCGACCTGCGTGGAAGCTGCCTTCGTCACGGTCAGGCGATCGCCCCTGTCGTACCATGACGTGACCGGCTTGCTTGGCTTAGTCCAGCCAGGAGGTGGCGTCCACTGCTCACGCGCAGGCGCTTTCGGCCACGGTCCGCGCATTGGGTGGAACGCGCCGCTGCCGCCGAGCGCAGGGTAGGCACCCGTGTCCACCGGAGCGGAGGGTGTCGTTTCTGCCGCCGCCATCGCCACGGCTGAGGTGAGTCGCTCGCCTTTATCATACCAGCTGAGCACCGGCTTGCTTGGCTTAATCCAGCCTGGAGGTGGAGTCCACTGCTCACGCGCAGGCGCTTTCGGCCACGGTCCGCGCATCGGGTGGAATGCACCGCTGCCGCCGAGCGCCGGCCATTCGACCTGCGTGGAAGCTGCCTTTGTCACGGTCAGGCGATCGCCCCTGTCGTACCATGACGTGACCGGCTTGCTTGGCTTAGTCCAGCCTGGAGGTGGCGTCCACTGCTCACGCGCAGGCGCTTTCGGCCACGGTCCGCGCATTGGGTGGAACGCGCCGCTGCCGCCGAGCGCCGGCCATTCCTTCGGCATGGACGCGACCGCCTCACGGACGACCGCCGTGGCCTCGTTGATCACATCGAGGGAAACGCCCTTTGAGATCAGCGATTGGCGGGTCGCCGCGCCGCTGAGGTAGGTGAGGGCGTTGGCCGGGCTCAGGAGCGCGACAGTGGACGCAGCGATCGACTCGGCGAGAGCCGTCTCTGCCGGATCGATCGGAGCGGGAGCCATCACTGTCGCCTTGGCCGTCACGGTCGAGGTCAGGCGATCGCCCCTGTCGTACCATGACGTGACCGGCTTGCTTGGCTTAGTCCAGCCTGGAGGTGGCGTCCACTGCTCACGTGCAGCCGCTTTTGGCCACGGTCCGCGCATCGGGTGGAACGCGCCGCTGCCGCCGAGCGCCGGCCATTCGACCTGCGTGGAAGCCGTCTTCGTCGCCACCGTAACGGGCGCACTGAGGCGCTTGCCGCTGTCATACCAGCTCACCACCGGCTTGGCCGGAGGCGTCGCCGGAGCCGCGTCAGCGAGGTCCTCGGCCCAAACAAAGCCCGGAGGGGGCATGGGCTTACTCAGGATGGATTTCACGTTCCGCATGGCGACGGGCGACTTAATGGCCTTCGGCTCAGAGCTGACTGCTTCACCACCGAGCCTCTTGCCAGAATCGTACCAGCTCACCACCGGCTTGGCCGGGGCTTCCGTGGCAGATACCATGACCTTGGCTTCAGATGTGAGACGCATGCCAGAATCGTACCAGGAGCTGACCACCTTGCCATCAAGAGGGGGCATTTTCGCGGTGATAGCCGCACTCGGCTCAGCGTCCTTACCATCTTGGCTCATCTTCCACCCCGCAAAGCCAGCACCGAAGATCCCGACCGCAGCCTCAATCAAAAGATTGACATCAGTTAGCGCATTGATATGCAGATCATTGACTCGATGACGGTGGACCGTCACCGGTGGTGCTACGAACGCAGTGGCCAAGACGAGGATACAGGCCATCGTCGGAGGTGGAGATCCCCTTTTCCGCACGCGACCTGGCGATTCTCCCGAACTGTCTCGGAAAGTTTCGGAAAGTGGGTTGGGATGGGGTTGGGAAGGTTGGAGAATCGTCCGTGTGATCCGAGTGCCCGTGTCCGTGTGTGTCCCGGCTCCCCCCGGTGTCTTTTTACCGTACGGTGTGTGTCCCGGCTCCCCGGGTGACGGGGGGTTTCCTATACAAATTGGGGGTGGTTTCCTATACAATACGTTAACTCCTTATGTATCCTGCATGTATCTTGCATGTATCTTGCATGTATTTCGATGTGTCCCGTTCATAGACATCAAGATACATCAAGATACATCAAGATACATCAAGATACATCAAGATACATTTGTATCTGTCACTTTGGCTATGATGATGGCATCGAAACATTCCCCCAACCCCCGAGATATGTATCCTGCATGTATCCCGCATGTATCCCGCATGTATCTCGCATGTGTCCAGCATGTATCTTGATTACCACTGAGGATACATGTATCCCGCATGTATCCCGCATGTATCCCGCATGTATCCCGCATGTATCCCGCATGTATCCCTTCATATCAGATACATCTCTCTCCGGATGCCTCTCCGGAAGTCCGGATGCAGTTGAGATACATGTATCTCACTATGTATTTCTTTATGTATCTCGGATGTATCCTGTATGTATCTTGATCACCTCTGAGGATACATGTATCCTGCATGTATCTCGCATGTATCTTGCACCTCAGATACGTACCTCTCTGCATACATTTGAGATACATGTCTCTCATGATGTATCCCTGATGTATCCCGCATGTATCCTCTATGTATCCTGGAACCACTGCAGATACATGTATTCCGCATGTATCCCGCATAAATCCTTGCATGTATCCCACATGTATTCGTCATGACGCGTCCAAGATACATGTATCGTGATTTTGTATCTCGGTGTATCCTGATGTATCCTGATGAAGAATCCAAGATACACGAATCGTGATGTATCTTAATGTATCTTGACATGTATCCAGTGTGCCACCAAGGAAGCGCCCTTTGGGATACGTGTAACATACATGCACAATGTGAAGGATACATGTATTCTCTTGGAATGTAACAGAGCATGTAAAATACATTTGAGATACATCAGGATACATAAGGGATACATGTATCCTTCAGAATACATGCAGGATACATGCAAGATACATCAAAATACATCAGGATACGTATCCGATAGGAACCCCCCCCCAAAAAGGATAGGAAACCCCCCCGCACCCGGTGCGGAGCCGTCCGTTGAGAGCTTGAGACTGTGGTTTGGAGCGCGGGGGGGGTTGACTTGCCCCAGCCTGGCCAGGCAGTACTTGAGTTGACCGAGGGGTGCGGGGCCGTCCGATGAGACTTTGTGGTTGCGGGTGCAGGCGCGACGAAACTGCTGCCACTCTGCCCCTGGGAAACGGCGCCCGGACTTCCTTGTCTTCCTTCCCTCTGTGGTCGTCACGAGGGCATGCCGGAACGCAGCCTTGCGGCTTCGCGGATGGTCCGCGCGCTTCGCCATGAAGCCTCTGAAGCCACCAAAGCCTCTGAAGCCAGCAGGCCCGCTGTGGTAGCCTCTCGAAGCCGTCCAGCTCGTGCAGCGCAAGCGTTATTGCAACAGTCCCTGAATGAGCCCAGCAGCTTGGCAACGCCAGCATCCTCCTCAGCAAGTCCTGCGTCGGCGTCGACGACGCCAGCCAGTTCTTCAGATCCATTACGAACCACTGCTGCCGAGCGGCAAGCACTGCGCGGACGGTTGTTGGGCGGCGAAGAGCTATCACCTGTGCTCGAAAGTAGCAGACGAGGCGGCGCCTCTTCAAGTACGACAAGCGTCGCCACTGCCCATGGTACTTCAAGACGGCCAGTACCCACTGCTGCCTCACGGCGACTAGCAGAGGCGGCGGCAGCCTCCGAGACGACGCAGGATCCGGACGAGCCACCAGCCGCATGCACGCAAACGACATCAGGATCAGCCGTACCCGCTGCCTCTGCCGCTCCGCCCGTGGCGAGCACATCCCGCTTTGATGCCGCTGCACGGTCGGCGAGAGAAGCAGAGGCTGCTGCGCGCTCGGCGAGAGAGGCACCAAGGCTTCAAGCGAGCGCGAGCGCGAGTGCCTCGGGCGTGACAACGGCTGCGCCTGCGCCAAGCCCGTCGATGGCCAGCACGGATGCGGACGAGGAGCCTGCAGAGCAGGCGCATGCTGAGCGGCTTCGCATCCTCATGACGATCCGACGGCAGGCTTACCTCATCGAGGTGATCGAGGAGCTCAACATGCAGATGCGCATGGCGGTGGCGGCGCGCGAGGCCACCGAGGAGGAGGAGCTCATGACAGCGCTCGCTCGCTCGTTGGAAGAGACGCATGGTGGTGGATACGTCTCGGCGCCCGCCCCTGCAGCGATCAGCGGCGCCAAGCTCGCCTCTCTCGACGCGACACTCCCCTCGCGCCCTTTCCACGAAGCGCGAGGCTTTCTCCTCGGCGGCGAAAGCGCTCTTGGTGGCTTCGAGTGCGCCGTGTGCATCGCCGAGTTTGAGGACAAGGACGAGTGCCGAGTGCTGGGGTGCATGCACTGCTTCCACTCCTGCTGCATCGATAAGTGGCTAGGCCGGTCAGAGGCGTGCCCCACGTGCAAGCACCCTGTACTGCTCAGCTCATGAACGGCTTCTCTCGCCCACGCCAGCAGCGTTTTCGGGTTTGATTGTTTTAAACTGCTCGTGACTGGCTGCCGCCTGGTGGCAGGTGGGCGAGCTGCGTACCCGCGGCTACACGTATCGCCGCGCGGGCGCGTGGCGGGAGGGGTGTATAATAAAAGATCCCCGAACCTGAGGTTGCCAACCTGAGGTACCCCAGATATACTTGTGTGCCACAATGTGAAGATTAGTGATTACGTGTCCGTAACCGTAATCCGTATCCCGCGCCGACCCCCTCCCGAGACCCGCGGCCTCAATTGTACTTTCTTGTCGCCAGTCGGACACGACCATGCACACCGCTCTACAGACTACACGGAGGAATCCTGAGAGGACCTCCCTGACTCGTGTGTGGTAGCTCGCCACGCCCCTGCGAGACACACGCGCCACGCCCCATGCTGCCATGCATCGGCGCTGAGCGCCCGCTCGGAGCGCCCGCTTAGAGTTCTGTGGCGTCGCCACGGAGCCCCAAGGAGCCGCCACGGAGCCTCTGAAGCCACGGAGCCACTGAAGCCAAGGAGCCGCCACGGAGCCCCTTGATGGGGCCGTTCATCAGCCGAGGAGTCCCTTGATGGGGCCGTTCATCAGCCGAGGAGCCCCTTGATGGGGCCGTTCATCAGCCGAGGAGCCCCTTGATGAGGCCCTTGGGCTCGTCGACATGCATGTAGTCGCGGAAGATGAACTGGTTCGCGGCGCGGCCGAGCTGCTCGCGCTCCTTGCGGGCACGGCGCGCGACCTCCATCGTCTGCTGTACCACCGAGCCCACCTGCGCGGTGCACAGGCTTGCAAGCACGCCTAGCTCAGCGAGCTGTGCGTGGATTGGGGGCACCTCGGGCAGCAGCGACAGCACGGACGCGTTGGCGTTCTGGGCTTCGAGCGCGCCAGCCGGGGTGGGCACGGGCGCGGAGGCCGGCGCCGCCGCCGCATCCCATTGCCGCAGTGCCGCCTCGAGGTCGTGGACACGCGCTGCCAGCTGAGATTCTGTTGCGCTCAGGCGAACTGCCGCCTCGTTCGGCGGTGGCGCGTGCGTGACGCCGAGGCGCTGCAGCTCCATCCGGCACGCATGCAGAGCTAGGTCCATATTTGGGAGCCGCCGTGCGTGCTCATCGGCCGTGAACTCGTCGCACACCTCGAGCAGCGCATGCAGCACTTCGGAGGGCACACTTGCCAGCATTGATGGCGGCGACGGCGGCGCGGCTGGGACGGTGCGTCTCACAGAGGGAGGCGGAGCGACAGCTTGATGCTCCGCTGGGTCCGCAGCCGCCGGCGTTGATGCCATGGCAGCCACGGCGGGAGCCACAGGAGCCGCGGCGACGGCTGCAGCAATGCGGACTGTGTCGGCGAGGGCAGAGCGATCCCTCGAGGCCGCCGGGGCGGGAGTGGAAATATCGGCTGCGGAGGCGGCGGCAGACGATGGTGCGCCAGCCTGGCCCGCTCCAGCCGCACCAGCCGTTGTGTCAACCTTCCTACGCTTCTTGACCCACGACGGCGCAGCTTGCGCTGACGCAGGGGCCTCCTTGCGCACGCCCGTCGCGGGTGCCGCAGCGGCTACGTCCGAGTCGGTGGTCTCCTCTGCTGCCGATCGCCGGGAGCTCCGCGCGCTCCGTGGGTTCTCCGCGACCGCAAAGGCGACGGAACGACGCCGACGGTTCGCCTCCATCTTGATTTGAGCGGCGGAAATGCCTTCACGTTCACACCCGGGGCGGAACACGGGAAGCGGAAATCCCGATCTGTGGAGCTGTCGGGTCCTTTCCGCGTGGGCGGTGTCGATCGAGCTGCGCTGCGAGAACGCATGCATCATACTTGTCATATCATCACCCTTCCACCTCACTGTTTCGCACTTCACTCACGATCAATACGCAATAGAAGCTGCCTGTCCTGCCAACTCGCAGCTGCGCTCTTGCACGTACGCCAATTGACCCGCGCGCTCACTCACGAGTAGCATGACCTCGCCCTCGCCGTATACCTCGGGCGACGTGTTAGGCGACATGAGCAGCGGTGATGTGAGCAGCGGCGATTTCGGCAGCTCACCATCACCGCTGCCACCACCTCCTCCACCATGTTCGCCGCCTCCTCCATCACCACCGCCGCCACTGCCTCCACTACCATCGCCGCCCCCACCGTCGTCGCCCTGTCCATCGAGAGCGCCTCCGTCTCCGCCACCACCAGCACCGCCGTCTCCGTCACCGCCACCACAGTCGCCACCACCGCCGCCACCACCACCGTCGCT
>Ga0210243_101414_pt1 | contig 17607 bp, 9 predicted proteins | sample ChrtobMeP5a_32mM_FD_155461 | JGI IMG/M metagenome (GOLD analysis project Ga0210243, IMG submission 155461) | Chrysochromulina tobin associated microbial communities from unialgal haptophyte culture, Seattle, Washington, United States - P5a_32mM | ecosystem: Host-associated > Algae > Haptophytes >...
CGACGGAGCACGCCATTGGGCAAAATGGCGAGGGGATAGGGCCGAGGCAACAGGTCAGCGCGCCCGTCCGAAAGCGGATGGCCAATCTTGTACCCTGGCCACGCCAAGAGGGAGCTCAATTCGCGTCCCCATGGAGAGCTTTGGCCTGGAGGCCTTCTCAAGAGGGGTTTTCGCTTCTGGGAGAGAAACCCGATCTAACAGGTTCTTTTTGGGTCCCCAGTGGTGTCCGACCGAGCTAGTAGAGCACTGTAGCACGGTTCGCCCTTTTCGCCAGCGCACGCGCAGCGGCGACGCGCCGGCGATCACACAACGCCATGTCACACGCATACATGTACTACGCGGTTTCGTATTGGAAACGAAATCAAATTCAATTCGGGACAATTAGGTTCCCTAACTAAACACCGATCACACTCAATGACTCAGTGAACTGTTTCCAATGGGCGACCGACTCGGCGCGTATGCGTCACTCAACGTTCGATTCACACTTGCGAAGTGTGAAATGAGAAACGGCTTTGCTGCTTTCGTGTTGTGTGTATTAACATGAAATGAGAAATGCGTGCCTCTTCCGGCTTTTCTTCGCTGGCGGTGCAGTTCTGTCTTATACCACCGGCATTGGCTGGTTGGGGTGGCTGTACGATAATCGAGCCTGGCTCCTGACCGCGCATTGCTGTCGTGGGGTGTTGAATCCATGATCATCAGCCGCGCATGTCTGACAGTTCGTGGTTTACGCGTGAACTGCATATCGAGGATACGGGTGCCAGCACCACTAGCAATCCGTTCTGTCTCCGCCGCACCAGCTCCTTCGAAATCAAACGCATCGATGCCAACATCCTCCTCCTCTGAGCTTGAGCATGGCCTCGCTTCCGTCCGTTGGGCATGGACCTTTTTGTGGGAACAGGCTGACCCTGCACTGCGCTTGCGTGTCGGCGCCACGTTTGCTCTGATGATCGGCTCCAAGCTCATCGCCATCCAGGTCCCCTTTCTATTCAAGCACGCGGTCGATGGGCTGTCCGACCCGCAGTTGGCCATGGCGCTCACGCCAGCGACGCTACTGCTCCTGTACGGTGCCACTCGCGCCACTGCAGAAGGCGTAGGCCAGCTGCGGAATGCTCTTTTCGCCAGCGTGACCGAGGGTTCGCTGCGCCGCATGGCGCGCTCAACGTTCACGCACCTGCACGCGCTCGAGCTCGGCTTCCACCTTTCGCGGCGCACGGGCGCGCTCACTCGTACTGTCGAGCGCGGCACACGCGCCCTCGGGACGCTGCTTTCGACCACGGTGCTGCAGGTGTTGCCCCTGGCATTCGAGGTAACTGCGGTCTCGGCGCTGCTGGCCATCAAATGCGGCCCCTCGTTTAGCGTCATCACACTCGTGACGCTCACGGCCTACTCGGCCTTTACCTTTGCGGTCACGAGAGCGCGGACCAAGGTGCGCAAGGCGCAGAATGCCGCAGACTCCGAGGCGATGCAGCACTTTACAGACTCGATGCTCAATTATGAAACCGTGAAGTATTTTGATGCAACGGCGCACGAGGCGCGCCGGTACGACGCGGCACTTTCCAAGTACGAGCAGGCGGCGATCACGACGCAGGTGACCCTTGCGGGCCTCAACTTTGGGCAAGCGGCCATCTTCTCGGCGGGGCTCGGCCTCTCGATGATGCTCGCAGCGCAGGAATGTGCGGCGGGCCGCATGAGCGTGGGAGACCTCGTGATGGTTCAGGGGCTCATCTTCCAGCTGACGGTGCCGCTGCAGATCCTGGGCACGCTGTACACCAGCGTACGGCAGGCCGCGACCGACATGCAGGCGCTGCAGGAGCTCCTGTTGCAAGCTCCTAAGATCCGCTCGCGCGAGGATGCGCCGCCGCTCGTGCTGCCGCGTGGCGGTCACCTAGCGTTTGAGAACGTGCACTTCGGGTACGGGCGGCTGCAAGACGGCGCGCCGCTGCTGCGCGGCATCTCGTTCGAGGTGGCGCCCGGCCAGACGGTAGCCATTGTGGGCGGATCCGGTTCTGGCAAGACCTCCATTCTACGATTGCTCTACCGCTTCTACGACCCGCACGCGGGGCGGGTGCTCGTAGACGGGCAGGATCTGCGTGATCTCGATCTAGATTCGCTTCGACGGCACATCGGCGTGGTTCCGCAGGACGTGGTGCTCTTCAACGACACGATCGAGTACAACCTGCGCTACGGCCGGCTCGATGCGTCAAACGAGGAGGTGATCCGAGCGTCCCAGCAGGCGCAGCTGCACGAGGCCATCCTGCGCATGCCGCATGGCTACCAGACGGTCGTGGGCGAGCGCGGTCTCAAGCTGTCCGGTGGCGAGAAGCAGCGCATCGCTATCGGGCGCGCGCTCCTCCGGGATGCCCCCATCCTGCTCTGTGATGAGGCGACTTCGTCGGTCGACACCGTCACAGAGAGCTACATCTTCTCGCAGCTCAAGGCACTCTCGCGCCGGCCGGGTCGGCGTCAGACGTGCATCATGATCGCCCATCGGCTCTCGACTGTCGTGGATGCCGACTGCATCCTAGTCGTACGTGACGGCATGGTCGTCGAGCGCGGCACACATACTGAGCTGCTCGCCGAAAGCGGCGAGTATGCAAGGCTGTGGGCGATGCAGGACAGGGGCGAGGATGAGCAGGTGGGCAACCCACGATGAACATCCGCCCGCGAGTGACCGAGCAGCCGCGAGAGTGGAGAAACCTACAAGAGAGATACGGTGGGCGGCGCGCGGCGCGCGGGTCGCAGAGTTGCATCCAATGAAAGACGATCCCGCTCAGCAGCTCGAGAAGTCACTAGAAGTCGGCCCCTGTTGGTTTTGTGAGCGCTTCAGTTCTGCTTGTGCTTCTGGCGTACGACTCGAGCCTAGCCGCGGTCGAAGTGTAAGTAAAGGAAGTAAAACTTAAAATGAAACGACTAAAAACACCACGCGGTGACGGCAGCGGACCGTGCGTACACCACGCGGTCGGGTCGCGGCGGCCGCGGCCGGGGCGGCCTGCGCCGTGCGCGGCGGGCGGCGCGCGTGCCGCGCGGCCGCGGCCCGACTGCGGAGCGCGGATCGTCGGATTAGCGCGGTGGTCCCTTACCTTACGTATGGAAGCCTCAGTGCACGCAAATGAAATGATAATCAGTGCGGGGATCCTTGATCAGACAACAGACCGATGTCGGCGCTGCCTCAGAGCGCAGGTCCAGGCGCCTGGGCGTCGAACATGGCTTCCCACGCCGTGCGCGGCACAAGCTCCCGGTATGGATCATTCGCCCGCACTTCAAGCTGCAGCCGCGTTATCCCCCCTTCGACCGCACCGCGCACCTCCGCGTACACGCGCGCGCACGTCTCGCGATCGTTCGGGTCTACACCTCGCAAGTCGATCGGCCGTCCGAAGAGGAAGTAGTGCCGTGCAGGGGAGATGTATCCGAAAGGCGGCACGAAAATGTCGCCCGGAACGAGCGAGGGCAGCGCCTCGATGCGTTGCTTGAAAAAGTCGCCCACGGCCGGCATTGCAAGCAGTTCCTCGGAGTCGAGCGCCATCGTAAACGACTCATCCCCGCCGAGGCCAGAGAACGGCACGATGGTCGCGTTCACCCGCGCGGCGAGGCGGACGATGTCCGGTTCGTCCCCCCAGAAGAGCGCGTAGTCCTCACCCTTACGCTTGAAGACCTCGCGCGCGCCGCCCGGGAAGAGGAGCACGCTCTCCCCCCTTTGTAGCGCGCCCAGCAGGCTGCGCGCGCTCACGGGTGTCGCACCGAAGCGCTCAAAAGTCTCAGCCGTGCCGGGCAGCGGGTACGGAAAGGGCGCGAGGGGAGATTCCTTGGCAAGGAGTGGTGGGAAAACCATCGGACGCAGCCGGCGCCCACGCTCGCGCAACAGCTCCTCGACGAGGAGCGGCCCGTCGAAGCCGTACAGCTGGTGGTTGCCCACGAAGAGAACTGGGCGACCGTCAGTCGGGAGCTGCAAGCCTTGCACTCCAGGCTCGAGACGCTCCCCAAGAAGGCCAGTGTCCCCCACGACCGTGAAGAAGAGTGGTGAGAAGAGGCGGCGCATCGACTGGAGCCATGTCTCAAAGAGCGAGTTGGGTGCGGGGTCCAAGTCCGGCTGCTGCTCGAGCTGCTGCTCTGACTCGGCCGCGTCGCTCAAACCGACGCGCGTCGTCGCTGCCATCTTGCCGTTGAGACGCAGTCTTTGGTCATACCATGACTGCACAGAGCCGGCCGCTGCCGCCGCCACCTTGTCCGCAGCCAGACGCGCGGCCGCCTCGCTCGCCGCTCGCTGCCTGACCTTGTGAGCTGCCTCCACCTTGGCGAGCACTCCGCTCAGTGCCAGCTCGAGTCTCAGGTTGAGATTGCGCCCGTCATCTAAGCACGCGTGGCCTGCCTGTGGCAGCACCTTGCGCACGCTGCCCGGAAGGCGCTGCTGCAGACGGAGCGTCTCCGCGACCGACGGGAGGATGAGGTCGCGTCCGCCTGCGACGAGCAGCGTCGCAGTGGCGGGCACGGTGCTCGACCACGAGGGCGATGCAGTGAGCCACGCGTTGACCTTGCGTGAGCCCTCCTCCAGATGGGCCTCGAGGCGCCACGCCAAGGCCTCGGGCGTGAGAACATCCGCGAGCGCCTCGCTAGCGGCGAGCAAGTCAGCCGGCCTGGGCACAAGCGGCGGCGCTGGCGAATCGATGATCGTCCGAATCCAGTCTGGCTTTCCGAACAGCGGAGTGATTACCAACGGCGCGGCGCGGTAGAAGGAGCGCGGCAGCCGTGGGAGCAGCGGCGCGATCGCGGACAGCGGGCTGCCAGAATAGCTAGTCGCCGGATTTACGAGGCACAAACCGTCTACGTGCGACGTTCTCAATGCAACGCCCAGTGCAAGCACGGCACCAGTGGATTCACCAACCAGGAGACTGCCTCGGCGTGCAGACGTCTCGCTCAGAAAAGCCCGGCATCCCTCGATGAGACCTTCGAAAGTCGTCTGGTCATCGGGCGTCATTTTCAGCGCATGCACTTCGAATGTGCTTGACAGGCGCGGCCATTGTGTGAGGCCCGCCCTGCCTGAGCCATCGATGCCTGGCAAGAAGAGCAGAATTGGCAGGTTGTCGCGCTTCGGCGTGAGGCGATCGAAGGAGAAGCTCGAGACCGGTGCGGCGGCAACGACGGGAGGTGTGCGCACGCAACGATGGGAGAGGTGTGCGCACGCAGGGTGCGTGCCGTCGAGGAATGAAATGCCGTGAAGCGCAGCCGTCAGCATCGAGACAGTTCCAGGAATTTGTCACACGGGGTGTGAGGAATTTGTCAGAGGGGTGTGAAGAACGTGAAAGTTCATGAAGGGCTTATGTTCAGGCACGTAATCACGGATTTACCCCTCCCTCGGTTCCCATCCAAACCTCACACGCGCACCATTGAATCAAACCGGCGCCGATAACATGTCTCACTCAGCGTGCGATCACGCCTGCGTCACGCCGTGCAGCCGCTCGCGCCGCGTGGCCGCCACCGACCGAATCTTCTCCTTGAGCTGTTGCACGCTCATGCCGCCGATTTCCGAGTCGAGGCGCGCGAGGTGACGCGAGCGCTCTGGCAGCGTACTGCTTAACGTCGGCTCGACGTCACTCAGAGACGGCGGCAGTGGTGGCGGCGGCGGCAGTGGTGGCGGCGGCGGCGGCGCGGCGAAGGCAGCGACCGCCTCCGCGCGCAAGGCTGCCATGAAGTGTGGCGGAGGCGCCCCCGTGAAGAACGACGGACCGGGAGGCGCGGATAGAGCTCTGGCCGCCAGTTGCACGGTTGGCTTGGGATGCATCACAGCTGCCTCGCGCAGCGAGAGGCCTGAAGAGCGTGCGGCGGCAGCAGCGGCGGCAGTGAGCGCGGCCAGCGGGTCGGTACCGTCGAAGGGCGCAACACTCCACGCTCCGGCCACGCCGGTGGCCACGGGAGCCTTGAGGGGCGATGGCTCCATCGAGCGCTGCTGCACGGGTGCATTCTCGTCCTCATCCGAAAAGTAATCATAGCTGACGAAGTTCACATTTTCGTCCATATCGCCATCAATATCCCCCTCATCCAGCGCCATGGACCCGGACTTGCTTGGTGTCGGCTTTCGCCGCTTGCTGCCCACCGGGCGCTTTCTCGGCTTGCGATTAGCATCGGCCTCAAACTCGTCGACTGCGAGCGGGGGCGGCATGAATGCAGACGCACGATTAGAATGCTGGCAGCACACAAATGATTCGAGAGGCGGCGGGGCGCGCACAATCATCCTGGGTGTAGAAGCACTTCTTGGCGAGTTCAGGTGACTGCGCAGGTCGGCCGTAGTACGGCACAAGCCTGGTCTTATTGGCGTCGGCGTTGATGGTGACGCGGCGCGCCTTGCCGACCGGCGAGCACGCGTACGTGCTGCTCCGCTTGAGGCACGACCTCTCTGCGGGCGGCAACGGAACCATAGCCGACGGAACACGAGCCATTTAAATGCGGCGCGTTGTTCTGGGCGTCTTTCGAGCTGATGCATGCACACTCGCACGTCACACTCACGCACACGCACCCGCGCACGCGCAACAGATTGCCAACACGCTCTACATCCGAATCCACAACGTATGTCGCAGAATGGAGTATCAGTCCCTCTGACAGTATTCAGAGTGTCCCTGAAGCGTGTGAAGGACTGAACTCATCTCATCAATGGCGCGCACATGTTCTCGCCGGCGAGGCTGTTGCTCGCCGCTTGAGCTGCTGCTCCGGCGCCGGCGGCTCATCGGCTTGTGGCTGCTCCGCCGCAACAGGATAGGCATGCAACATCCTGTTGCATCCTGATGCAGCGGCAGCAGGATAGGCATGCAACACCCTGTTGACATCCTGTCTGCTTGGGCCCGTAGCGGAGGGTACGCGCGAGACCGGCACGTCCACCGCAACACCCTCGAGCGCAGAGAGTGCCGCGTCCACGTCCATGCGAGTCCGGATGAGGCCCATGCCCTCCCAGGTGGCACGCTCCATGCCGCGCATCTTGGCGTTCAGATCCTCGAGCGACGCGACATTGGAGAGGAGGTGGCGATCCGTGAAGTGGCTCAGCTTGAGGTCGGGCGTCAGCACGACCGACCCATCCTGGCTCTGCAGCCACAAGTGTGACCAGTCCACGCCGAAGAGGTCTACTAAGAGTCCCAGCTGCTGCATAGTCCGCATGGCCGAGCGCAACTCATTCTTGAGCGCCACCTCGAGTGCGCACAGCAGGAAGCCGCCGCGCCACGCGCCCGTGTGGTCGCGCCCACCCGAGGGGCGGCCGGGGCGCCCCTGTAGGTGCGCATAGAAAGGGACGACGTGGGGGTTCACTTGCGACACGATGGTGAACGTGGTGCCAAAGGTGGCCGAGATGCCCCCGATCGGCACGTCGGACTCGTACGACCCATCGCGGTAGCAAATGCAGTCGTCGTCGTCGTCCGGAGAGGCGTACTTGCGCAGCTTGCCGTCGATCGGGCTCTTTTCGAGCAGCACCACGGGCTCGATGAGCAAGGGTACACAGGCGGAGGCGCACACGGCCGAGGCGATGTCAACGTGCGGCGCCGTGAGGTGGTTGAGCAGCAACGGCGCCGCGCGCCGCCCGCGCGAGCGCACTGGCGTGCACGTGATGTTTAGCACGCGGCCCGTCTTCTCAAAGGCCTCTTTGAACGTGAGCCCTAGAGAGAACCACTTCATGTGCTTGTGCCAAAGAGCAAAGTCGTAGATGCGCCCGCGGGTCAGGACGCGCTGAATCTTCCAGAGCGTCGTGCCGAAAAAGGGCCCATGCGAGCCCATCTCACGGTAGAGATCGCTCTTGTCATGCATGAGGTGGCGCAGCTCGTCGTCGCTGCGCGAGCACACGATCGACGCCACGACGGCCCCTGCCGATGCGCCGCAGACCACGGTCGGCAGCAAGCGCTCATCGACGAGCGCCTTGACAACGCCAAAGTGGAAGACGCCAAAGAGGGCGCCGCCCGAGAGCATGAGCGCCGCGCCGCCGAAGGAGGCGCGCGCCGCCAAGCTGAACTCGCGTAGCGCCGCGCGCGTCACGCCTGAGCCGTCAGCCGTGGCCGCTCGCGTGGCCAGTGCTCGCAGCGACTCGCACAGCTCGTCACGGTACGCCTCGATCAGCCGCTTCGTGCCGGCACGCGCCCGAGTGTAAAGGGAGTATTCAAGCTCGCCAAACGCGTTGTGCTTGAGCAGCGGCAGCAGTTGCTGCATGAGCGCGGTGATGTCGCCGGCCTCGCGTGCCGCTCGCAGCCTCTGCGTCGACACCTGCACGTGCCGCCAATCGTAATCCTTGGAGCTTGATAAATCGCGCCAAGCATCGCGGCCCTCCTCGGCGTCGGCCAGCTCGGCAAGCGCCAGCCACTCGGAATATGTGCTGGCCTCCTCGAGGGTGGCATCGCGCCGGCGCTCACGAAAGGAGAATGCCGCAATGAACCGGATGGCGAGGCGCACAAGCACGTACAAGGCGAGCTCGAGGGCGATGACAGCTCCAAGGATGAGGAAGATTGGCCAGCGCAAGACCTTGTGCGTGCCGAGGAGCCGACACGCTAATATGATCCCCAAGGCGCTGATGACGGTCAAGGTCCCCATGATGAGTTCCTATGTACGAGAAGGGGTCATGACGAAATTTAACCAAAGCAAATTCTTGGGGATTTCGCTATCCCTCCCTTCTCTCTCCCTTGTGCGTGGTGTTCTCATAATCTGGAGTTTGATGACGTCCGAAAGCAATGAGCGCGTCAAAATCTGCACGAGATGACAATCTCGCATCGCATTCAGAAAATGCTCAGTACTTTATGTTCGACTGTGGGCGCACTTGCGATCAACCCCACGGGCAAGTTCGTGGTTCCCGAAAGCCGGCCCGCGCTCCGGCCCGCGGCTGCGGTGCTGGGCGCCATCACCACAACTTTGCCCCCAGCCTTTGCTGAGGTCGTCGACAATCCGTACGCACCTTCCGCAGTGCAGCAGAGCGGCGGTGGTGATGATGTTATTGGTAATATCATGGGTTTCGTGGTCGGCGGTGCAATCAACGTAGCATTCGTAGGCCTCCTGCTCTTCATCCTGAAGTTCGCCTTCGACGCCGTCTCGTCTACAGACTTCTCCGCTGTGACAGTGACACCCGAAGAAGGTGCTGTGGACACGCCCAAGACCCCCATCAATCTGAAGAAAATTGGAGACGCGTTCTTCGATGACTCGGGTACGGGAGCGGTCACCGAGCCCGCCGAGAAAAAGGAGGGCAAGAGGAATAACATGATGGGAGCGGTGCGCGGGCCCCTGCAACTAACTGCTGCCGCACTCTGCTCGCGCGTCCCGCACCAATCATCTCAGCGCGTTCTCTGTGCCTCGTGTATCAGGGCGGGCGCGAGCTTGCTCCATGGATGAAGATCGACCAGAATCGGATCGAGAAGGCGAAGCAGGCGCGTGAAAAGGATCAGAAGAACCGGTGAGGCATAGCTGTGCGGCGCACAACGTCGGCAGCTCGACGGCACGTGTGTGCAGTCGCTCTCGAGAGACTTTGGTCTGCACGCACGCCCGCGCGCGCGACAGTCGTAAGGCGAGAGCCCAATTCACCTCCACGCGTAGCGTGGCCGTCGATAAGTCTGGACGCTGTTAGTTCACACGAAAAAGAGTCAGCGCGTTTCAATTCACAATGAAGTCGGAGAAAAAAATCATGCGGAGTCTATCGTCAATAGCTCCGTGAACCGAACGCGGTTGAGCCTAAAGCCGCCTTTGGGCCAATATCGTGCGCCATGCCAGAGGCCGAGCCCGAGGCCGGAGATCCCACCCCAGAAGCAGCTGTTGAGGTGATGGCTGACGTGCCGATAACAGACGAGAAACTTGCTATGGAAGTTTTGCAAAGTTGTGGAGGGCACGCTCTGCGATACGCTGCAGATTCGATACGTGGGAATCGCGCTGTGGTGTCTTCGGCAGTGAGGTCATACGGAGATGCACTGCGATATGCCAGCAGTGATCTGCGAGCGAGCAAAGAGTTGGTGCTGATCGCAGTACAGAGCAACGGCCTCGCTCTGGAGCATGTTAGCACCGAAGCTCTCAAGGCGGACCGAGAGGTGGTGCTGATGGCCGTAAAACAGAGTGCGGCGGCACTGAAGTACGCTTCGCCGGCGCTGCTCAAAGATGAGAGTTTTGTGCGCATGGCGGTGCAAGCAAATGGCTGCGCCCTAGAGTACGCAGACATTCCATTCCGAGACAACATTGCAATCGTGCAAACCGCCGTGAAGCAGTGTGGTCATGCGCTCCAGTTCGCCAGCCCCGTTCTTCGTGCAGACAAGGAGACCGTGATGGCTGCGGTGACGCAGCAGGGCACCGCACTGAGTTTTGCGTCCGAGGAACTGCGAGCAGATCACGATCTCGTGCTCCACGCGTGCAAGCAGAACGGAGGGGCACTACAGTTCGCGGCGGAAAATTTGTGCTCGAACGAAGCCATCGTCAAGGCCGCGGTGCGCGCCGGTGATGCGGCCGCCTTCCAGCATGCAGCAGCGACTCTAAAGGCCGATCGGCGCTTCATGCTCGAACTCGTTGGTCAGCAGAATGGGCCATGCGTGCGCTTAGCCGCAGCTGAACTGAAGGTGGACCAACAGTTTCTGCTAGAGGCGGTCGCGCTCGACGGGCGCGTGCTGCAGCACTGTAGCGCCGAGTTGCTCGTCGATCGGCTCTTTGTGGAAGCGGCGATAAAAGCCAACGGCGCCGCCTTTGAGCATCTCGACCCGCGTCTGCAAGACCTTGCGCTCGCCCGAGTGGCAGTTACCTCGCTCGCGGAGGCGCTGGCGAAGGCGAGTCCGAAGAACTCGGGCGGATGAACAGTGCGAAGTGGAGCTCGCCGCCGACCATCAGTTGACCGACGAGCCGGTCACGAGTCGGCCCTCCTCAAGAAGCGGCCAGCGGCCCAGCGCTCACTATGGACACTAATTCCGGACGCGGTATATTAAGCCGTTCCGAACGCTTCACGGATCACGTGCGTCACGCGCGAGCCCCAGGAACGGAGTCGCGAGAGACAGGCCCGGCCGCTGCGAACTGCCTGGGGTGCGTGTGTGTTCGGGGACGATCGCCGGCGGACCATCTTCCGTTCCATGTTGTAGCATGTACCATGTTTGCGCGTCCGTGTTCGGTCCCGTCGGTAAGGACACCTCCCGGTACGACGTATATACCCTTCGCACTAGACACCTTCGCCGCGCGCAGTGCACAGTCACCGGGCCGACACAACGCACAGTGACGGCCGCCACGCGCGCCACACCCGCTGGGCGGCACACCGGCACACACCGGTCACCGCGGACGGCGGAGGGCACACATCTATACGCAAGGCACCTCTTCAACGTAAATCATCCATCCATCGATCAGAGTCAATCAGCGGTCCGTGCGCGTGTGCGAGCCCCACTCACCCACGCCCCGTGCAGCCCCCAGGGCACGTGCGTGTCCAACTCGCACTCCCACACCGGCCCGCGAGCGAGCGCTCGGCCATCGAGAATCACATACGACGTCCGACGCGTCGCCCCGTCGAAAACGGGCGCGATGAGCCAAACCGCACGCTCATCGATGTCTTCTTGAACGCCATCCGCCGTGGTCATAGGAACAAGGGTCGCTTCATCCACCAGGCGCCGCTCGCCAGCAAACCATGCGTCCACCAGCGATCCCGCGCCGCTCACGTCGAAGCATCCAAAGCTCTGCGGCGGCTCGGGCTCGCAGTCCATCACTCCGCCGTTGTCACGCCGGCCGAGTGTGCCGAAGACGAAACGGATCTGTCGCGTAGCCCAGCGTGGATGCACACGAGGATGGTCGAACTGAGCGCCGTTGGCGAGCACAGTATGTTCCGTGACGCGGTGCGACTCAAGATCGACAGAGAACCGCACAAGGTTGGTCATGGCCACCTTGGAGAAATCTCCCGATACGAGCTCGTCCCAGGAGCCAAGCAGCGACGAGCCCTCGCGCGCAAACCGCTCGACTGCCTCGGGCGGCCAGCAGCTTGAAATCAAGCGCAGGACCGTCTGCGGTTCCCGCTCCGAGCCTCCAGCCGTAACGTCCGCGCCCCGCTCTTCCTCCCATGCATTCGCGTGGTGCACCGGATGGAACGCACGGCCGATGTCGACGACCGTCGTGGCTCCGCAGATTCCCTCGCCGCCTGTGCGCTGCACGAGGTGGATCTTGCTCCCGGCCATGGGTATGCCATGCACGAAGTGGGTGCACTGGGCGGGGCCGCGAAACCCAAACAGATAAGGTGGCAGGTCGACGGCGGTCGGAGAAGTCACGAAGAGTGCGTGCGCGCGCGAGAGCGCCATGTCGTGCGGCGCAAAAGCCACGTCGTCGAGCAGTGCGCGCACCGGCGGCGGCGAAGAGGAGGTCAATGACGCGGACGCGCTGCCCTCGTCGTGCGAGAGCGTATGCAACGCGATCTCGATCGCCGGAGGGCCGACGAGCCGTTGTCGCCAGGACCAAGCAATCGTCGCACGCCTGTCGGCCGCATCCTCTCTTGGGTGTGCTGAGCACGCATCGGTGAGCAGCCCGGCAGCCTCGAGCGCCTCATCGAGCCAGCGTACCGACGTTGTGCCTGGGAGGGCACCGTGACTCGCACTCAGCCTCAGCCGCCCTCCGAGCGAGCTAGCGCCTTTGTATGCGAGTGTCTTCGGATCCAGTGCGTATGGTGGGCCCGCCTCCCACAGCGCGAGCACAGCATCGCCAAAGGCAAGCACATTGGTATTCGCGGGCGACTTGAGCCGGAGGTCGAAAGCGTTTGAGAGCAGGCCACCCGGCTTCTGTGTGCCAAATGTGGTACGGTACAGCACCGCATCTGCGGCCTCCTCTTGGATCAAGGCGGTCGTCCGAACGTAGCGCCCACTCCAAACGGCCTGACCAGCCTCTGTGATGTGCAGCGCCGTCACATACCCATCGCCGTCCAGCCAGTGTGCATATTTGATGCCGCCACGCTCGAAATTGGCGGGGCCGTTTTTGTAGAGCGTGCCGCCAAGGAGCCCCGCGGGAAGGTTGCCACTCGTGCGGAGAGGCACCATCGAGAACTCGGCTGGTTGTGTCGCAAACGCGGCCTGCCAGGCCTCTCTGGCTAGCTTCGGGGACGGAACGATGCCGGACGGAACGATGCCGAAAACCATGCAGAGCATGTTGATTCGCACTGATCACGTGAACGGGTCACCGACCCTTCTCTCATACTTCAGCAATGCTTGCTTGTTTGATACATGTAACTGCCCGACCTGAGGCGGTGGCCGGTGTGACGGGCATGCGGTCTGAGACTGGTCTGAGGTCGTGGGTGTCCTGCTGTCATGTGTGCGTATGAGTGGTATCCGATCATTCTACCAAATTCTAGGCTGTCTGGACAATGTTAACGATGCCCCGAAGAACGTTTTGATCTCGTTATCGAAGAATCCTACCAACGGCTACCGCCGACGTTTGTCGACCATGTGCAGCGCCACATAGCCGCCAACGCGCCGGAAACAGCCGGGAACACAAGGAAACACATGTTGGCGGCATAGAATCGCACACCAGCCCGTTCGGAGACGAACCGTAAGCCCGCAACACTCTTCACTATCTCAAGTCTCGACTCGCTCGCCCCACACGCCTCTGGCTGAGCGCGTGGCGTCGTGTCAGACACAGTCCTCGTGGTGAATGGGTGCAAGCGAGCCGTCGCGACGGCAGTGGGCGAGGAGCACGCGCAGCAGCGACTGCGAGAGTGCGAGCTGCTCATGCGGCGCCATCTGCGTGGGCGGCCTTAGCAACGAGGCCCTATCCTCAGGCTTGACGCTCGGCTGCAGCGCGCGGATGATGTCGAGTGCCTGATACGACGTCAGGTTGGCCGCGGCGTTGGGGTCCATCTTCCCGATCGCCTCGAGTGCGCCCACGATGAGCGAGCGAGCGAGTGAAAGAGCCTTGACCAGGTGTGGAGCTTGCTGGCGCGCGACACGGTAGAGCTTCTCAAACGTTCGATGGCGACGCACGAGCTCGTAGGCGAAGCTCTCGAAGTGCGAGGCCGAGGGCAAGATGGCGTCGCCGAGCGTGACCAGCACGTTGATGACCTCGAGCACACGCAGACCTACCTCGGGCGCGCCGCGCTGCATGAAGACGTCGTCATTGGAGATGAAGTCGGCGACAGTGAAGAGGGCTGCCCAGAGCTCCTCCCACTTGAGGAGCGGCAGCGTCGTCTGCGCGCGGTGCTGTGCGATCATGAGCCTCTGCAGAAGGGTGAGTGCTTGCACATAGAGAGGTGGGTGGAAGCTAGCACGGCGCAGGTTCTGAGTGAGCAGCATCGCGAGTAGCGTGTATGCGCCTCCGAGGAGTGGCTGCGGCGAGGGCAGCTGGCGGTCGGTGATGTGCGAAGATGAAAAGGCCCAGAGCGGCAGCCCGCCTCCGAGATCGACGGAGAGCAGCAGCGGTGCCGACTTGGCGCCATCGAGCACCCGTTCAATGACCAGCAGCGCCAGCCGCAGCTGAGCCACGAGGAGGGCGTCGCGCGCGTCGCACGCGAGGAGCGACGCGACAGAGAAGAGATGGCGCAGCAGTGCGCCACGCGCCGAGCCGCCGCCCAGTGCCGCTGGCACCGCATCCATCTGTGCGCAGAGCTCGGCGAGCGTGGCGCCACCACGTGGCACCGCGAGCTCGTAGCAGATGAGCAGCGCGACCGTGAGCGGCGCGGCGTTGGTGCGAAGGGCCTCGGGCGACGAGAGCTGGCTCGTGATCGAGGTGGGCAGGTACGACTCCATCGTGATCAAGTGCGCGCCCCACTCGGCCCATCGCGCCAAGGAATAGCCCCACGACGCTCCCAGGTACGAGGAGGCGGCCGCAGCCTCGGCAGGGTACATGCAGCGCTCGAAGACCTTGCGAGAGACCTGCGCGAGGGCCTGCAGATGCGGCGCCTCGGCCGTCGCGTCCGTAACCACGCGCAGGAAGCCGTTCGGCCGCTCGTGCCGACGGTACGCTGCGAGCAGCACAAGCAGCAGCGCCGCGTCCTCGACGGCCGAAGTGGCCACGGCGGACGCGGCGGCGGATGAGGCGCTGCTCGATCCGTCGGCGGCGGCGGCGGCCGCGGACGGCGGTGGTGGCTCGGCGTCGGCCACCTGGGCCAGCAGCACGGTCAGGGGCGCGTCGAAGCCCTTCGGCATCAGAAACTCGACGAGGATGTTGGATTGCAGGTCTGATGCGGAGGCGGCGAGGGCGAGCAGCAGGCGCACCGCCGCGCGCCGGAGCGCTACGTGGGCCGCGCCGCGCCGCGGCGAAGTGAGGATGCGCTTGATGTCGCCAAAGAGCGCGCCGAAGACTGCGTCGGCCTCGTCCAGCCCACACAGCAGCTCGAGGACCTCAGAGATCGGGTTTGTGAAGGTGCGGCAGCCGATGCCAAGGAAGATGCCCGACAGCGTCTCCATCGCGTGCGACTGGACGTCGGCAGGATGCTCTTCCCCGAGACGCGCGCAGCACGCGGCAAAGAGCTTGCGGATGGCTGGCCGTCGCTGCACAAGCTCCGCCGCCGTGCATGATCCCACGTGGTCCTGCAGCCAGATGGCGTTGACCTTGAGGGCGAAGAGGTTGGCAAAGTTTGGCAGGTCGCCGCGCGACCAGAGCACCTCGTACTCGCTCACCACCTTCTCCTTGAGCGTGAGGCGGTCGTTGAGCGTGTACTTGGCCGAGGGCAGCGCGAGTTGCTGCGACATATGCGGGACTCGCGGGACTCGCAGAGAATGCGGCGGCGGAATCCTGCTCTTCATATGTACACACACGTCTGTTCTCTTCACAGGTCGAGGACACACGAACGAGGTCAGCGTCAATCTTTTCGCGGCGGACTCGTTCATGTGTTATGAATGAATGGGTTCGGTTCGGGGACGAGGCATTGTACGACATACCCCCTTGCAGCCTAAATCTAGCAAACCATCACAGCATGCGGTGCGGCGCTGATCAGTGGTGAGATCCTGCTCCTTGGGCTGCACTGAATAGACTGAAGTACCTTATCCATCCAAGTTGGACTTGGGCTGCTCGCGCCCGGGTGAATTTGAGCGGCAGGCGCGCCGCACGACATGATCCATGGGTGCTGTAGTGCCGCGCGGGTGCCCATGCGCGTGTGCTCATCAGGATTCAAGAGCTTTTGGATGAAGTCCTTTGCTGCGTCTGAAACGGTGCCCCACGTGCGCGCGCCCGCAAACGAGAGGACGGTATGTCGCAGGATGCGCGCCTCCTTCTCGTCGTCATTACGTCCGTTAAAGGGCAGCTTGCCAGTCAAGATGACATGTGCCACCACACCGAGCGACCACATGTCGCACGCGAGAGAGTAGTCACCGCGTAGCACTTCTGGCGCCGTGTAAGCGGCAGTGCCGCATATCTCAGTCAAGCGGCGGCTCTCGTACTCAAGCTGAGTGGCGAAGCCAAAGTCGATCAGCAGCAACGGCGACCCCGGCTGCATGTCCTTGTACATCAGGTTCTCGGGTTTGATGTCACGGTGCACGATGCGCTTCGCCCGAAGGAAGCTGAGTGCCGACAGCACGTCGGCACACGCCTTCGCCGCCTCACGTTCATCTAGCTTGCGGCTATTGATGCGATCAAAGAGCTCACCACCCGTGCACGCTTGCAGCACGAGGTACCCGAAGCGCGTGTCCTCCGCGACGTCAACGATGCGACAAATGTGTTTGTGCTCACCACACGCTTTGAGGATCCGAACCTCTCGCCGGAAATCCTCGCGATCGTGTGAGGTGGGCAGGCGCACGGCTTTGCATACGCGCATCTTGGCCGTCTTCGTTGCATTGTGTGATGCGCTGCATACGTGGACCGTGCCGAAGCTGCCCTCGCCAATCGGCGTGGTGTCGACCGTCCAGCCACGCGCCTCGATCTTGGCGAACTTCACCTCAGCCACCACATCATTACATACAGTGGCGCGGGCGCCTCCACCTTCCCCTGCCGAGGTCTTTGGCCGACGCTGCGACGGCATCCTGGGCATGATATGTAGGGGTCGCAATGAGCGGCTGGTCCGTGGTGTCATGGGTGCAGTCCTAGGGCGCAAGTGCATCGCTGCCACCTTATATGGCGAGAATGGCGCAAGAGTCCGAGTCTGGTCCACCTGCGTCTTCACCTTCAGAGTCAGGTTTGGGGGCTTGCCAGCGTTGCTCGTCAATGTGATGGAGTGGTCGTGGATGCGCACGACGCTGAGTACCGTCTGCGAAAATCGCGCTGCGTGCTCCTTGATGGGTGCAGTAGTGTTCGGAAGGACTCGTGAGGCAGATGGTATGGCATTCTTCGGAAGAATGCGGGCAGGTCCGATTTGGGTGCGCATCGTCCGAGAGCGGCGGAGTGCCGAGAGCGTTGCCTAGTGCTCGTGTGTGGGTGGCGTTGCAGGTGGTTGCACAAGTTGCCGAGAGTTGAGCGGCAGTTGCGTTCCCCAACCGTCGGTGAGGCGACAGTGCAGGGGTGGACTTGGAATTGAAATCCCGGAATTTCGGAATTGTAATCCTAGCCCCCTCGAAATTCCATGACGTTGAAATTCCCAGATTCCAACAAAAGTCGTGGAATCGGGAATTTGGGGCTCAAACTCGGAAACTGGGAATTGTAATCCTAGCCTAGATACTGTCCTCCCCGTACACTCCGTGGAAATGTAATCCTAATCTTGGAATCTGGGATTTTCACATGGTTTCCAATGCCGCTGGGGGC
>Ga0210243_101418_pt1 | contig 17568 bp, 16 predicted proteins | sample ChrtobMeP5a_32mM_FD_155461 | JGI IMG/M metagenome (GOLD analysis project Ga0210243, IMG submission 155461) | Chrysochromulina tobin associated microbial communities from unialgal haptophyte culture, Seattle, Washington, United States - P5a_32mM | ecosystem: Host-associated > Algae > Haptophytes >...
TGAGTGTGAACCCTGCTCCCTCGATCTCTGCGCTGCGTGTGCCCCGGGAGGGATTCCTCCAACCGCGGCGCAGCCTGCGGCCCGTGCACCTCGCAAGCGAGCCCGCGAGCCCCCCCCACGCTCGGCGCACCGGCTGCAGCCCGCCCAAAGGCCAGGAGCCCCGCGGCGCCCTCGGCCCAGCAAGCAACGTCGCAACCTTTTTGATGATGAATCCGACGGCGTGCTGCAGTCGGAAGCGGAATCACAACCGGCCTCTCAGGGGGAGGTGCGCGCACGGCGCGACAAGCGGAGCAGGGAGCCGGACGCGCCCAGTCGCATGGCGACTGGGCCCCAGCGACAGCCGTACGGCGAGGGACCGGGGCGGAAGCGCAGCAGCCCACCCTCAATACATTCGCGCGGGCAAGGTCCGTGAACGTGAGCTGGCCCTCCTTGGCCTCCTCCCTCACCACCTTGACACTCCCGCCCCTCTCCTCCTTCTGGTCGACCCTGTGTCTGTGTTCGTGCGCGGCACGCGAGTGTGTGTCCATGTGTGTGTGTGCCGCGCTTTGCGCCCCCCACGATGGGTCTCCACGGGACCTGTGGCTGTGCGTCTCGCCGTGATGGCCAATTAACGTGAACGTGAACGTGGTTTCATAATTTGATGTTTGGAGAGACACGATGACGTCATGGATGACGTTTCACACGAGCCGCCTCGCCGTCTGCTCCCACCGCGCGGCCTGCAGAGGCCGTTGGCGAAGACGCCGCGCCGCGTACCGTCCTCTTGCCCCGCCAGTCTTTGACGACGGCACGCTCGTTTGCTTCCTTGCAAGCCACACCACATCCGCCGCGCGTGCTGAGCAACTCGGCTGGCTCCTCGACTCGGTTGCGGCACAGCAGCCGCAACCACCGCCCATGTACGTGAGCTGGTCGGCGGCAGCGGAGGTGGAGCACGTTGTGCGCGAGACACTCGAGCGCGTGCGGTGGCCCGCTTTGCAACACGTCCACCAGCCGAAGAAACTGACGCAGTTCGAGCACCTTCGCGAGCTCGTACGGAGAGTGCAGGCGGCGCAGGAACATGCGCCCGAGTGGGTGTACTTCACCGACGACGACGACCTCTGGTCGGAGCAGCGGCATGCTCTCTTTGCGCGCTTCTGCCGCGATGCGGACGCGCGCGCCACGACCGTCGTGTGCACGCGCAAGGCACGGCCGGCGGGCAAGCGGGGGTCGTCGTCGTCGTGCATCCGGCACACGGCGGACGTACGAGCCGCGCTCGCGTCGGGCGAGGCACGCCTCACCGACCTGCACGCACTCGACCTGAATGTCGAATCATTCAACATGGATGAGTACTTTGACTACGCCGTCCGCTTCCGAGCGTTTGAGAGCTTCTTCATGCGTGCTCCGACTGTGGTCGTGCGTCACAAGCTATGTGATCTCGCGTTCACCTCGGAGCTGCGGCGTGCCCAGCCGGTGCGCCGCGCGCCCGAGCTGGCCGATGAGTTCGTCTATTGGTACTCGCGACCCGAGGGCACGCCCTTTGCGATCGAGGGCACCGACGGCGGGGCGGCGGGCGCGAGCTCGAGTGTCGAGATTGACGAATTCGAGCGACAACTCGCGCGCGAGCACTGGCCCGAGATGGCGCGCGCTATGACGGGCACATTGGCTCCCGAGCAGTTCGACGAGCCAAGCCTCGCCTTCTTCTTCGGCGCGCTGCGCCAAGGCATTGAGCAGGAGCTCATCCAGTTGCGCGTCATTTCGGGCAGCCCCACGCGCGGAGCGTTCGAGGGTGCGTGCGTTCGCCAACTCGACCTTCTGCTTGCGGACAACCCGCTACGCGGTACGGGCGAGGGCTTCGAGCGTATGCGTGCGGTGCTGCTCGCGGTGCTGCGTGGTCCCATTCTTCAACGACTCATGCGACTGCTCAGCTTTGACTTACCCCGACGTAATGTGAGGGTTAAGCCGTAATGTGCAGGGTTCAAACCCCCTGAGGCGACCGAGGCGGGCGGACACCGAAAGCGGAGACCACCCCGGCCCACGCCACGGCGTTTGAGGGCATTCCGTACGGTATGAGATAGACGCGACGTCTTGGCGTGCGTACACGCGGTCCGCGACACGACACGTCGGTTCCGACCGGCGGTTCCGGTTCCGAACTTCAAGTACGCTCTCGGACAGATGATGGTTACTTTTTTCGGTTTCGTCGAATTCGGCCCAACTTCGGTGCGCGTTTGACACAGCCCTTCATTTCTCAGAGCTACAACTAGCTGCCGCTACTTGTTGCACGGAACTCTCAACTCACGCGTCCCAAGACCCAACGATCAGCTTGTCGGGCGTAGGAACGTGCGGCAGACCTCGTTCAGGTCACACATGACATGACTGATGCGCGCCGTCTCCTCGACGCCCTCGCCACCTCGACGCTCGCCTTTCGGCCTTGGGCGGCCGAGGACCCATTTTTGGAGCACGAGCTTGGGGATGGTGCCTGCACTTGGCGGAAGCCCTTCGTGAGCCGCGAGTGGGTCGCACCAGCCGTGCTCGTCGAGAGTCTCGAAGACGAGGAGACGACCAGCCCGGGGGTAGGCCTCGAGCCCCACCAATGGAAAGCTGGTCGCACCGCCCGCGGCTGGCGACGAGAGATACAGCAGCGCGCTCACCGCCCGATCTGCTGCCTCGCTCTGCCTCCGCATCTCCGACCGCCCTCCGCCAAAATCCTCGCAGTCCGTGTGCAGCTGATAGGCGGAAGGGCTGCCCACGACGGCGCCGTTGCCCACGGATGGGGGCAGCGCGGCCGACGCCGACGCCGCTGAGTCTGGCGCTGGGTAGTATAGACCTTGCGATTCCGTCGTCCACCGGTATGCCTCGTCTACACTGTCACTCGTTGGTGTGCTGCCGCCTCCTCCGTGCGATGCCTCCTCGGTCGTCCGCGCCTCGCCCACGCCGCGCGCCGTATCGAGCACCACCTGCCTATTTTGGAGCGCCGCGTTGAGCGTCCCGCCCACGCCGAGTGCCGAAGCGATCGCACCATCGAGATGATCGATGGCCGAGGAGACCCCTCGGTTGAGGTACGAGATGGACCAGGAGGCGCTACCCACGCGCGCCGTGAGCGCCGGCGTGAGCGACGCGCACGGCGCGCCCGCTGGGCCGGCCGCCCACTGGGCCCGCCGCCCAGTGCTACCGGTCTCTGAATTAGCGAGCGCTTGCAATTCCGCAAGGAGCTCGCGGGCGTTCGGGTTGACGCAGACTTTACGCGGCGAGCGCAGCGCGCGACGTACGCGCCCCTCGAGCTCTTGCGCCGCGGCCTCGATCAGAGCCGGCTCTGCAAAGTTGTCCACTGTCACCACCAGCGGCCGCCGGCTGAGCACGCGCACCGACGCGTTCAATGCGCTCGTCACACCGTCCGAAGCGAGCTGTGCTGCCGCCTGGCCGACCCAACCGCCCAGCCGCGCGCGCTCAAGCATGCCAGTACTGAGAGGTGTCGCCTCGCGCCCTCTCGGCTTCTTGAACAGCGCACGCTGCGCCAGCCCGTCACCGTACGCCCTCGCAAGGCGAGACGCCTGCCCGTGCGAGGCATCGAACCGTTGAAGCTGGGCTTCGACTGACCGCCGCTCACTGGCCGGGAGCGTCGGCAGCGCAGCGACGGCGAGGGCCTTGAGAATGGCGATTTCAGCTTGCTGCAACCCCATTCTTGCCTCCAGGGATATGAGCTGCTGATACGCAGCGGACGCATCGCCGGCCAAGAGGGTCGCCAGCGCCGTGTGGAGGCTCGGTCCATGTGCCACTCGAAGCAAGAACCATGCGAGTGATGCGATGAAGGCAACGATCACGGCGGCTGCCAGCACGTACGTATGTGCGCTCGTGGCGGTGGTTGCGGTGCCTCGTTGTCGGCGTTTGCTCATCCTCACGCAGCGTGGCGTCTGTCTAGGAGATTCATGAACAATCTTGCTCCGCGGGCGGGCCGGCTCCCCCCGGTTCCTTTCGCGGCTTGTGGGGGGTTTTCGCGAAGTTGATTAATTTCTCGGCGTGAGCGAACTCGCACCACAGGGGCTGTCTCGCCTCCGACGCCGCCGCACAGCAGCAGCAGCCGCCGCCGCACGAACAGGCCTGACTTCCGCGAGAGAAATGTGCATCACTCAATTCGACACGCTCGGGTTACCAGGCTACACCTGCAGCGTCGAAGATGGCACTCCCGTGGCCGCGTCGATGAGCGCAGTCGATCCCACGCACCGCAGAGCAGGTCCCATGGAGGCCTCGGCGCTCTCTTGGCGCGACGTGGCTGCTGGCACGATGTTCGTGGAAGGCGTGCTCAAGAACAACCCACCCGGCGGTCGGGCGTCCCTCGAGCGCGGCCTGCTTGAGCGTGCACAGTCGACTTGGATGCTGCAAGCGCCTGAGCTGGAGCTTCTCTTCATGACGAGCTGCGAGGCCGCCCTGGCCGCTCATAATAGGGATAAGGATCAGCCAGCGCCGTCGTGGTGGGAGGTGGCGAAGCAGCGGCTGCAGCAGCGGCTGCAGCAGCCGACTGCACCCGCGCTGCCCAAGATTCAGTGGCGGTGCTATGGCGGGCCGGAGACGCTCGGGAAGAGCCTATGGCGCAAGACCGGCGCGCTGCTCGCCACGCTGTACGCGCGCTTCCCGCAGAAGAGCTTCTATCTCAAGCTCGATTCAGACACGATGGTCTTCCCGCGCGCGCTGCTGCGCTTCCTGCAGGCACTCCACAGCAACAACCCGCGAGCTCGCCCTCTCTACTTTGGATCCAATCGCATCGCTTCCACAACGTACTTTGGACAAGATCGGTACGGCCTCTTCCTATCGGATCCATGGAAGGCACTCGAGGCGTCGAGGGCCGGGGCGAGCGCGTACACGCTCTCGGAGCACCGCCCTCTGAGTGCCGGCAGGCGACGAAAAGCGCTGGGAGGGGGCGCTGCCGAGAGCCCCTTGGGGTCCAATCACAAGGGCGTGTGCCAGAGCCGGAATGTGTCCTACGCTCAGGGCGGCGCGTACGGCTTCAGCCAGAGCGCGTTGCGCGCCCTCGTGGGGATCCAGACGCGGGGCGCCCTCGTGGGCACCCATAGAGGGGGCGCCGTTGCGGGCACCACCCAGGACACGCGCGAGCCTGGCACATCATGCCTTGAGGCCGTAGCGGCCGCGGTCGCTCAGTACCGAGGAAATGACACGCCTCTCCTCTTTGAGGACGAAGCCGTTGGGCTGTGCATGTACCTCCATCGCGTGCGCCTCGTCACATGCAGATGCTTCTATGATTGGGGCCCTTGCGATATCGCCGATCCCATGCGCGAGTGCAAGATCAACACGAAGGAGTCGACTCTGTGCAGGCTGCCGCTCACGGTGCACAAGCTGCGCAGGCTCGAGTGGTACGATGGCTGGTGGGCCTTCCTCGCGCCGAGGGAGGCCCGGGCCCTCGCGCAGCTCGATGCGTACAATGCGGCGGCGCTCGCTGCTTGATGCGTGGTGGGCGGTTGGGTGGATTGTGGGGCGCGGAGCGTGGGTGGATCGAAAATGATCCAACTGAGGCGTACCGTGTATGCAGTGAGGGGATGTGTGGTTTCACCACATGTACCCAGGCACGCGCGCATCACGTTCGGGTCGGTCCGTCCACCCTTTATCCACCCTTTGGGGGCGGGGCGGTCGTCCGTCGTGTGCTTAGGAATGTGTCCGGCCACCCAAGCACGAATTTTTCAGGAGAGATGCGCGCACTCGAGCTCACCTATCCTCATTAACTAATTGGGAGAGATACGCGCTCTTCCGAGCTTACCTATCCTCATTAGCTAATTGGGAGATTATTGGGAGAGATACGCGCTCTCGTGCCAGTCTCGAGCTCAGCCTCGTGCTTGAGCTCCGCCGCCTCGTTCTCCTCGCCAGCCCTCGGCGTCTTTCCCGCCAAATTCTCGAGCACCATCTCGAGTACCGCGCGCAGCTCCTCTCGCGCGTCGTCCTCGAGAGAGCGGAGATCGACGTCGAGGAGCGCATACGCATGGTCACGTGGCTGCAGGCTCCTGGGCCCACTGGTGGCCACGCTGGTAGAAGCCGAGCTCGCCGCCCGCACTTGGGCCGCAGCATCCAAACCATCAGCGCTGTCGCTGTCGCTGTCGCTTCCGTCGATGTCGAGATGCGACTGGAGGTTGCCTAATGCAGACGCGTCCGCCGCATCGAACGGCCTCTGGCCGCGACCGGCGCCCGGTAAGTCTCTGCAGTCCTCGAGCAGCGCCGCGGCCTGCGCATGGCCAAGGGCTCGCGCGAAATCGGCCGCGGTCTTGCCATCAGGCCCCACCAGCCTAGGGTTCGCACCAGCCCGCAGAAGGGCACTGACGCAGGCGCTGTGGCCCATGGAGGCACAGAGATGCAGCGCCGAATTACCCCTACCATTGATGGCGTTGATGCAATCGGTGTCGCACTTCATTTCTAGGAGGAGCTGGACCACCCCGATGTGACCTTCACCGCAAGCATGCATGAGTAGAGTGAAGCTGTGCTCGTCAGCTGATCGTGCCATTTGCGGTGACGCATTCAAGAGCATTCGCAACTCATCAACTCTGCCAGCTTCGGCCAGAGCTGACGCCTCGGAGCTGAGTTTGCCGAATGTGGCCACATCTGACGCCTCGGTCAGCCTGACAGCCGCGGGTGCGCCGCGTCGGCGCGCAAAGAAGATCATCGTGTTCGGCGACAGTCATGTGATCACAGCTGTAGTGTAACTTTGCAAGTTTGTGCATCCTTTGGCTCACGTACGTGAACGTGAACGCGGCGTCTTGTTCCGCTGTGCACTTTCCTCCCGGGAGGTGCCGACTTCGAGGAGATTTTGAGAACAAGACCGAGAGTGATGAGCTCCTTGTTGCCGATGATGCCAGCTGTGGCGATGGCCTTCACGCCCCACTCAGCGCTGATGCCACGTGCCGTGGCCCACCGTCACGCTCATCCGCCCGTGATGGCGGATGATGAAGCGGCTGCCAGGGCGGCATGGCTGGCAAAGAAGCGAGCGCCATGGGGAGCGAGCTCAATGCCTGACTCTCGTCCGCTTTATGAGCCGCCATCTTACCTGCCGCCGCCGTGGGCGCCGCCGCCGCCGCCGCCTCCGCCGCCTCCGCCGCCTCCGCCGCCGCCTTATGTGGAGCCACCGCCGCCGGCAGTCGCACCGCTGCCGGCACAAGAGCTTGGAGTGGTGGCGGAAGCGGCGGAAGCGGAAGCGGCGGAAGCGGCGGAAGCCACGGAGCGCGCCCCGGGAGCACCCAGCTACCAGCAACCGCCATCGCCTGCTGCAATGAGCGCGGCCGAGGCCAAGGCAGCATGGCTCGCAAAGATCAGCGCCAAGACGGCAGTACCCTCCTGGACTGCAGCGCCAGCCAGCCCGCCAGCCAGCCCGCCGGCCAATCCGCCGCCCAGCCCGCCGGCCAACCCGCCGGCGGCCCTCACAGCGGCGACGCGCGCGCAGGTGGAGTCCCTCGAAGCGGCCAAGCGCGCCCTCGAGGCAGAGATTGAGCTCAAGTTGAAGGAGCGAGAGTTGTTCGAAGCTCGCTCGCAGGCCGCAGCGGTCGTGGCATCGCGCCAGCAAGGAGTCCAGCAGGGCGTCAAGCAGGGCACTGGCGGTGCCGTGGAGCCACCTAGCATCAATCCACCAGACGTGATGAAAGGCTCTCCTGTGTTTACGGTGCTGATGGGCGCCTTCATCCTCAACGCCCTCGTCGGCCTGATGTGATATGATGGGGTGTGCCCTCCAATGGCACAAATGTTACGAGGCCGATGGCACAAATATTGGAATCTTGGTGCCCAAATTGGAAGCTGGGTGCCCTAATTTGGTCAGTATTTGGGTGCGCGTGCATGTGCGCATCCTCTCTGTTTGGTGTTTGATCCCTGGTGCGCATGCTCTGTTTGCGTGTCGGGTGTTTGCGCCCGGCCCCACACGCCACACGAGGTCGTGGTTGCCCTTCAGCACCGACGGCAGTTGAGGATTTTGACGAAATTATCTCGTCGGGCTCGCTTTTGTTATATGCTCTCGGTCGGGCCTGGGGCCTCTCGATCTAAGGGATGCATGTACCCCCGCCTCTTGTGGTTGTGCGTGTCGTGGTCTGGTTGTCACTGGTCCCTTCATGTGCAAGATGGTGTTTTCGCCCCCCACGTTGTGTCTCCGACGGGACCGGTGGTCGTGTCTTCCGTGACGAGACACACATTCACATTCACACATGTTCAGTACCAACTGCACCAACACGCTCATCCCGTGCGACCCACTGTGCGAGCCCAGGTGGGCTGGTGCTGTCCGCGCAGGTAGTCATGGCTTTGTTGGCAGCGGTCCATTTCTTCGCCGCCCTGTCTGCACCTCACCCATCTAGCGTCCGCCCAGCACTCTCAGCGCGACCTGCGCCTCACTCAGCTAGCGTCCGCCCAGCGCTCTCGGCCGAGCGAGCCGCTATTAGCATGTCGGCCCAGCCACCGGCGAAGCTCAAGGCCTCGCCAACGGGCAGCGGCGGCGGCGGGAGCGGGAGCGGGAGCAGCAGCAGCAACAGCAGCAGCAGCAGCCACAGCCGCAGCAATTTTTCGCCACCCGCACCGACCAGTTCCTTGCTTGGTTCGATCGCGCTCGTCGCCGGCACGACGGTCGGTGCGGGAATACTCGCGTTGCCGGCTAAGACGCTCGCGGCGGGTTTCGTACCGACGAGCGTCGCGCTCCTCATCTCGTGGGTGTACATGGCGAGCTCGGGGGTGCTCATGGCCGAGGTGAACGTGAACACGCTCTGCGCACTCGAACGCAACGCGGTCTCGCTCTCGACGATGACCGAGGAGACGCTCGGCGTCGCTACCTCTCGGGTTACCTCACTCCTATACGCCTTCATGCAGTACACCCTCCTCGTCGCGTACATGCTGCAGGGTGGCACACTCTTGCTTGAGATGGGCTCAGGCGTGCCCGCGCTGGCGGCGCTGCCCGCAGCAACGGCGGGCCCACCCATCTTCGCGGTTGTGCTCAGTACGGCGCTCCTCACACTGCCGCCTACCTTGATGGAGCAGATTAACTCGGTCGCGGTGGTGGGCCTCGTTGGGAGTTTCGTCATCCTGCTCGCACTGGGCGCGCAGCAGGTGGAGTGCCCCCATGATGGCCTCTGATGAGCTCTGATAGCGTCCTTCATCAGGTGGAGTGCCCCCTGATGGCCTCTGATGAGCTCTGATTGCATCCTTCATCAGGTGGAGTGCCCCCTGATGGCCTCTGAGCGTCTCTGGTTGCCCTGGAGGCACTCTGAGCACCTCGGAAGACTTCAAGACCTGCCACGCCGTCGACTGCTCAGTGTCAGCTCCTTGCTTTGCACAGGTTGATCCGGCGCTCCTCGCGCACGTCGACGTGCCCGCGGTGGTGCCTGCACTCCCGGTGATGGTGCTCAGTCTCGTGTACCACAGCGTGGTCCCCACAGTCTGCTACCAGCTCGGCTGCGACCTACCCCGTATCCGTACTGCACTGCTCCTCGGCTCTGCCCTGCCGTGCCTCATGTTCATCGCCTGGTCCGCCGTCATTCTCGGCAGTGTCCCGTACGACGCCGCCGCGGCTGCAAGCGCCTCGGGGGCGACCTTTGATCCTCTCGCCGTGCTGCGTGCCTCGGGCGACTCCTTCGGATCCACCGTGCGCCTCTTCTCTCTCCTCGCGGTGTGCACCTCGTTTGTGGGCTTCTACTATGGGCTGACCGATTTCTTTGCCGACGTCCTCGGCTTTGATACCAAGGGCGTGGGCAGCAGCGACGGCGGCGAGCAGAACATGGCTGTACTCGAGCCGAAGGTCGCCAAGAAGGCTCTTGCCGTCCGAGAGGAGGAGGAGGAGGAGGAGAAGGGGCAAGAGGAGGCCGCTGCGCCCATCACAGCGCTCCGCACGCCCGGCGAGAAGGCGTTACTCGGCGCGCCCACCACAGCGCTCCGCACGCCCGGCGAGAAGGCGTTACTCGGCGCGCTCACGCTGCTGCCGCCCCTGGGCTTTGCGGTGGGGGACCCGTCCATCTTCTTCTCAGCGCTGGACAATGGGGGCACGTACGGTGTGATGACTCTCTTCGGCATCCTGCCGGCCGCGATGGCGTGGGCGCAGCGCTACGGTGAGGGCCGCGACCCGGATACGGCCTTTGCGGAAGAGGCGCTCCCAGGCGGCAAGCTTACACTGCTCGCGATGATCGCGGCTGGGGCTGCCTTTGTGAGCGTGGAGACGTGGGAGCGCATCGAGGCGCTCACTTAAAGTCAACACTTGGACGAGGACTTGTCTGTGTGCCTCAGTGGCGTGGACTGGCACTGCTGTTCTCGAAATTTCTTTGCTAAGTCTTATTCTCTTTCCACATCATAATCAAATCGAATCAGTAGTATTTTATATGGTCCAAAATGCGAAAACGCGCGTTCCTAATTCGGAGCTCCTCGAAACTCCGGTTTCGTCTTTCGTCAAGTCTCAAGATTCTAGATTGACATCTACTGGATCCTTTTGTGCACTTTTGGTTCGTGATTCTTTGGCTCTATGATCATCACTCTGTTCCACTCGAAGCGAAGGACCGTTCCATGCGTTGCCGAATGCCACAGATGCCAAGTCGCAAGTGCCGAAACCGTCGATCCAAACTTGAAACTTCTTCCAACGCCCTTCGCACATACGCTACGCGACAGTAATCCCCGACGCGGAGGCGGTCTTCTCAAAAGCTTCATCCACTTTCGCGGATGGATACTCCCTCATTGGGCCGCTGCTCCGTGCGCAGCGTAGATTCGATGCTCTCGGAAAATGCCTTGACTTACTTTGAACAAGGAGAGAGGTCCTACTCGCAGAGACGCTCGCTCTCGAAAACGACGCCCTCTTGCTCACCGCCCTCGAACACAAAAACAAGAGCGCGGGAACCTCTTGCCTTTTCAACATCAACGAGTTCCATCCTCCGCGATCCCGCTTTGCGCAAAATCGGCCGAAACGCGCTGCAGCCCTGGCCGGGAAAGGAACTGCCAAACCGCAAGAAGCTGTCCGGTACGGCCGAGTCCATCACCCTTGCGACCATGGCTGAGCCCAAGGACGTCGTCAGCCATTACCGATCGCTCAACGTGACCCTTGACAGCAAATCGGCATGGGAGGACCTGGCAAGGCAGGAGAAGCCGCGCACGTCCAGGCCTGCCTCGGTGTCCGCTGACCGGATGTCCATCAATGTGATGATTGACGAGCAAGACTTCGCTTCTGCAGACGATGTATTCCCACAATATGATGAGGACTCTGTCACGAGCGAAAAGGCGCTCGCGAACGATGAGGCTCTCATGGCCGTGCGCCGGCGCTTTCGCCCACCTGTTGAGTTTGCGCCGATCTCGTACGGCGCCACGCAGCTCCTGCACCTCGAGCAAGCTCGGCAAGCTGCACGCAGGTAATTGCGCCGTTAAGGCAGCCCGAGCCTCGCCGCCACAGCGCCTCGGTTCAGATATGCTCGGAGCCTTCTCTCACCCTCGCTTTTCCTGTGCGCAGCGGCTGCGATCGAGTGGACGTGGCCATCCAGGCCATCAACAGCCTCATGCCCATTCAGATGGTTGCCATCGAGCACCTCTATGCGCTGTACGCTGACTGCAAGCCCACCTCATTCAGCTTGGCGCGCGCCTCGCTCACCCCTTCGCGGTGGCTTGTCTTCTGCCGACACATGCTCCGCCAGCCCGCATCGTTGGAGCTGCTCTTGAGCCTGCCGGTGCTCACTAGCCTGTACGAGCGCTTCGAGCGCCGGCGCCAGCAGGCTCATGAGAGCAAGGGCCAGGCGGCCTCCCCGCTCGGCGTCGGCCCCTTCATCGGGCTGCTTTGCGAGGTGGCCGACCACTGGGAGCGGCGGAACGCTCTCGCACCCCCTGAGCCGCCTTCTTCCCCCTCTTCCTCTGGATATCGGGCGGCGGCGGCGGCGGCGACATGCCCGACCACGTCGCCGGACCGTGGCCTCTTTGAGGCGGTCCGGCAAAAGCTGCGCCTACCAGCGGACCTGCCTCCGCTCCTCTACCTGCTCGACCGAATTGCGCGGCTGTGCCAGCGCTCGGACGAGCTCTACCACGGGCATCGCGTGGAAGAGCTCTACCAGGATGGACATCGCAAGGCGCTCGATTCGTTGCGTATCGAACCGATGAGCCCGTGAATTGGGGCGGAGGGGAGTTCCACAAGAAGCAACGCGAGGCCAAAGACGTATCGCTGACTTTGCGCTGAGCGAGACTTCAGAATCGTGTCTAACCCGGGGGGCGCATGTCGGGAATTGTGAGGCCGTGCTAGATGTTAACAAGGTCGTTGTGTGTTAGTTGTGTGCCGAGCGTGAGGCAGCAGGTACGAACAGTCCATGTGTGCTGACGCTGACCTGCTGAAGTTGGGGGCGGGAGCAAGCTTGCTTGCTTGCTTGCTTGGGGGCGGGAGAGAGACTCCTCGAGTGGCCCCCGAGAAATACGGAGATTGGGAAGTTTGTAAATTTCCTTTTTTGTTACATTTTGTCCGATTAAAGAAGGTTTTCCAAAACAACTCTTTGAGGACTTTCCGAGGTCCCCCAGTGAAAAAGTCGAAGACACGCATTTGGGGGCAGTACGCAGCAAGGGTCGTCCTCAACTACGACCAAACTTACGTGGTCGCGGACGTTCGCGGCACACCTGGTTGATCAGCAGCAGCAGCAGCACACCTGGGACGATACGAAGGCGGCCCATCTCCTGCGAATGTACTTCGACTTCCGCAAAGTATCTTGGCTACGGAGTCTCAACAGGGAGGAGATCCATTCGTCGCAGCGGCATGAGTTCCAAAAGTTCCCCTGGCAGAGTCGTACGATGCTCATGCCGCCCGAGTCAAGCGAACAAAAGGTGGCCAAGCGAAAGTTGACGATCAAGATCGTGGACGCGCCTGTGTCGGGGGGCAATGTCGAGATTGAAGTGGACGAGGACGCCACGTTCGAGGCCGTCGTGTGCAAACTCCGGAAGAAGGTTGACAATCTGCCTGACGCAACCTTAGACCTCGTGCCAGTGGCTGACGGTCACCACGACGCGGTCGACCTCACACTGAACGTCTCTCGCAAGATCGCGACCTGTGGCTTCAAGTTCAAGCTGGTTGTGGCGGCGGCGCCCGAGGCCGAGGCCGAGGGCGGCGCCAAGGCCGAGGCCGTGGTTCCCATGCCGGCTACTGCGCCGGCTCCCGCGCCCTCGCCGCCACCGAGCAAGTCCAAGCCCAAGAAGGAGCCTCCGCCAGACCCGTTCTCGCTCGTGCCCTCGCGCTGGTGGCAGTCGGATCTCCCTCGACGCTCGGGGGAGACTGACCCCAAATCGCCGCGCACGAGCGTGCCGGCATCCCCGCTCATGCGCGGAGCGTTCGGAGCCGAGCACTTGGACTTGTACGGCGGCTGGGCGTGGCTCGACGAGGCCAATGACCTTGGGCGCGTGCCACGTGGAGTCATAGCGCACGTGCCGCCGCCAAGCCACAAGCCCCTTTGCTTCCGCGTCGAGTCAGGGCCCGAGCATCGGCCAGCGCCGTTTGGCTCGCCCGGCCTTAGGTTGTCTGACGGGCAGCACACGATGTCGCCGCGCACGGCGACGCCCTCCCCATCAGGCACCTGCTCGCCCGTCTCAGCGGCCTCCTCCTCCTCCTCACCCGTGCGAGTTGGAGGTCGAGGCTCTCCCCCGACTCTTCACAGCGCTCTTCACAGCGCTCCACACAGCGCGACGCCGGTCTGGCCTCCGACACTGAAGTCGGGCGCGCCGAAATCCCCTCCCGAGCGCAAGAATCACCTCAGCCCCTCCCACTCTGCCACGGCCACGGCCACGGCTGTGCCAGCGCAGCAGCCATGGAAGATGAAGTCGAACGCAAAGATCATAGGCGCGCCGGAGATGTACAATCTCAAGCCACCCCAGCCGATGCCGTCGACGACGCCGTCGCCACCGCCGCCGCCGCCGGTGCGGCCACGAGTACCGCCTCGGCCGCGACCGTCGCCTCGTCTGCCGACGGCGAGCGCACCCGAGGGGAGCGAGAGGGGCGGCACACCGAAAGCGACCAGTCCAGAGGCTTCCCACAGTCCAGAGGCGATCTCGTCGGATACGAATGTGATTTCGCCCAAGTTTGGCGCCGCGACTACGCCGCCATCCAAGAAGGCGTCCCCGACTACTCCTACTGCTCCTACTACTCCTACGCCGCCGGCTCTGTTCCCACCCTGGTACGCGCCCTTCTTGGCGGTGGCGCAAATGTCGGCTCGATCGCCACCGAGCGATGAGCGATCGCCGGCTCGACCCCCCCCTCCCGTCCCCACCGCCCGGTCCCCCCCTCCCGTCCCCACCGCCGAGCTCGCGAGCGGGGCTTGGAAGGGAGATTCCGATCTCGTCCAATCTTGGAAGGGAGATTCCGATCTCGTCCTCGTGACGAAGAAGCTCGGGGTGCTCGGCCCTGCGAGCGCGAAGGCGGCCCGCTCCCTCGTGGGCGCTCTTGGGGCGATGCTCGACGAGCTCGATGATGATGATGATGTGGTCGCGCGTCGGGCGGCATGGTCGGAGCTCTTCGATGCGCAACTGGTCCCGATCCTCTGTGAGCTGCTCCGCTGCCATGCCGAGGAGCCCAAACTCGTGACGATGATCTGCCGGATTCTCGCGCAATGCGACGACGAGGCGCTCGCTGCTCAAGCCGCGGATGCGGGTGGGCTCGAGGCGCTCACGACGACGCTCTTGTCCGCGAAGCTCGGCGCCGGCGTGCTGCGTTGGGCGGCTGCAGCACTCCTGACGCTCACGCATGGCTCTGTGAGCCGCTCGGCGGCCGCCATCCAGGCGGGCGCAGGCACGGCCGTGGCGGAGGCGCTACGCGCGCTGGCCGAGAGCAAGGAGCTCTCATGGTCTTCTCAGAACAAGGGCAAGCTACCAGCGGAGCTTGTAGAATACCAGCGGAGTTTGGAACTCGTGCTGAAATGGCTCTCGTGGCAGCACAGCCTCGTCGCGCCCAAAGAGGTGGCGGAGGCGCGCTTGTTCTCGGCGGCCACATATGAGGGCGTGCTGCGAGCTTAGAGCTCGCGGTGGCAGCTCCGAGCTCGGTGCACACCACGTAATCTCGGTATCCATAGGGCGTAGGGACCCCCGGGCCCGGGGTTGGGGGGTTATAAGTAAGTATCTCCGAACTCGATAATGAAAAAGTTCGACAAGGCTTGGTTGGTTCATCAGGTCACAGGTGTTGTTTCACCTTTTCCGGGATTCCGCCCTAGTTTTCCGCCCTCGATCCAATGCCTCACGGTTTACGCTTTCCCATTCCCTCAGCCCTCACCGGTCACACGCGCGACGATTTCGATTACCGACATCCATGACCGACATCCCTTGATTTTTCAGGACATCCCTCACCGGTCACACGCGCGCTTTTCCTTCCACAAATATCATCATGATGTCGCACGCTCCTGCGCACGCATAAAAAAGCCATCGAGCAGCGAACGAGACCTCATACGATACTTCACACTACTACCCGCTACCCCCCCGCCGCTAAGTCGTACAAGTACACACTTTTCCCCCCCGCTATGTGGCCTCGGCTTGTGCCTGTGACACGCTCGTCTGTTCGCTTGCTATAGAACGCATGCTGTGTCGGCGTCGTTTGAGACCCGTTGGAGATGCAAAGCGACGCGACGGCGGTCTTATCTGTGCGCTTTGCAACTCGAATGACCGCCAAGCTGTCGCCAAGCAATCGCTGCTGCTCGAGCAAACTTTCGCGCGCAACTTCGAAGCGCTCGGATATGGACGGGCTCATTGCAGGCAGGATTTCAGGGCTGATCAACACCTCCCTCTCCGCCCCCTTGTTCACCACTCCCTGTGGTTGCCCCGTCACGTCCACCTTCTTTGCCTCCGGATGCCGTACCCGCTGCCCGACCACCACGTGTCGTACCTCGGCAACGGCATTTTGCGTGCGTGGCTGCCCGGGAAACTGCTGCACCAATGGCGTCGGTGAGGTGCGAACGTGCGCGAGGCCGGGCGCGAGCAAATTGTCCGTGGGCCTAACCGTGGGCCTGGCGAGCCTCGACCATCCAGTCCGCGCCGGGCCTTTGGGCATGGGACGCCACGACGTGGGGATCAACCCCGCCTGAAATCCCCTGTGAAACCAAGTTGGGCTCGCCTCGACCACGGAGAGGGCGTGTTGAGAGACCGTGCTGCCGCGTGGGCGCCGACCAGACTGTGGCCGCGTGGGCGGCGACTGGGACAGCAGCTTCCTTTGCGAGAGGATGGCACCCGCGGACTGGGCTCTGCGGAGGTTGTCCTGCTCACGCTGCACAAGCGTGTTCAGACGCGGACGTGCGTTCAGGTTGGAGCCAGCGATGGACTGGGGTGCAAAGATGACGACTGGGTTCCCCCAACCTGCAGAAACTCTTGCGTCCTGTTGGAACCGACTTTTTCGCCGGCTTTGTCCTTTGTCCTTTGTCCTTTGCACTTTCACCACGGCCTGCGCGCGCGCGCGCAGCGCGAAGCCTGTGGGGCGACGACGACGTGCCTCCGACGCGCTCAAGCAGCGCACACCGCGACGACTGGGTCGAAGGCGCCCCTTTCCGCCGCTGCCCAACATCACCTGCAGTGGTGCCTGCAGAAGTGGTCGTGGATGCCGTTGCGCTCATGCCGGCCGAGGGTTTACCCCGCACCGAGCGACGTACCAGCGCAGGGCTACGCCCGCCGAGCACCTCTTCATGCTCAGGCGCTACGACGATGAGAATCCGCAGCTCCATCGCAGGCTCGATGTGATGCACACGTGCATCGCGGCGGCGTATCCGGACGCGGTGGTCAGCGACGTGCGCTACCATAGCGCGATGATGTGAGGCTCGAGGCCATGAAGCCGAGAGCTCTGGCGGCGTCCTGAGGTGCGCGAGCAAGCGCTCCGCCGCGCTCGCGCGCGCGCCTGCATGCAGAGGTCGAGCATGGGAAGCAGAAGGTCGCTGACGCGCTCGAGAAGAAGCAGCCGTACAAGGTGCGCACGTACGGCAATGCGGCAGTGGCGGCGGCAGCGGCGACGGAAGCTAACTGTGCCCTCGACATCGTCGTGACGCGACAGTGTCGAGCGTATCTTTGCGTACCCGCCGCGGCGCGAGGCCGAGTGCACTTGCGTCGTCCTGGCGGAACCGAAAATACCCCCCGTACCACAGTCGTATCTTTTCTTGTGGCGCTCCGGAATGTTTAGAGTGGGTCGCCTCTGAGTGCTGCCGCCCCGCCCGGGGAAGCCCGGGGCCCGGCTCTCCCCGCACAGACCACAGTCGAGCACAGCCCCCGAATTCAATTCCGGAATTCCCGTATCCCGAATTGACAAGTTAGAAGTTTGACGATTTCCCGTTTCGAAGGCCTCACGTGAGTAGTTCTCTAAACTCTACTGGCATTTCGCACCTTACTACATGTTACTAAATTGGTCCGGTCCACTGTTGCCCCATGTTAGCCCCACATGCCCCGAGGCAGGGCGGACTCCGAGCCGTGGCCACCGTCCTCGCAATCGGCGTCGGAAGCCCAGTTTCAGAACCTGCGAAACCCCTTGCGTCGTCCTCGGGGTCTCGGCGCAGATGGGCGGATGAGGCGGAAGCGCGGGCCGAATTCGGCGCAGCCATTGGCGAACTCCTGGGCGCCAGGGCCGCCGTCGCAATCGCCGTCCGAGGCGTGCGAGGACATTCCGATCATGCAGTG
>Ga0210243_101430_pt1 | contig 17465 bp, 19 predicted proteins | sample ChrtobMeP5a_32mM_FD_155461 | JGI IMG/M metagenome (GOLD analysis project Ga0210243, IMG submission 155461) | Chrysochromulina tobin associated microbial communities from unialgal haptophyte culture, Seattle, Washington, United States - P5a_32mM | ecosystem: Host-associated > Algae > Haptophytes >...
GGTGCTGGCCCCTTCGGCTTCTTCGACCCGCTCAAGCTTCTGGAGATCGACAAGGACATGACCCAGGGTAAGCTTGGCCCCGGCACACGCGCGAGTGCAAGCGCAACTGCGTGCGCGTCAGCCTCCCTGCGCCAGCACACTACGCCCCCACACTGCGCCAGCACATTGTGCGCACAGTAGCGTCAGCTCGCGCGTTCACACGTACCGACGTCGATTCCCTTTCCCAGGCACCGTCCGCTATTGGCGCGAGGTCGAGCTGAAGCACGGCCGCGTCTCCATGCTCGCGGCCCTCGGCTTCTTCGTCGGCGAGAAGTTCCACCCGCTCTTCGGCGGCGACATTGACGTGCCGTCGTACGTCGCCTTCCAGGCCACGCCGCTGCAGGAGTTCTGGACCTCGGTCATCCTGACCATCGGCGTCTTCGAGTTCTTCTCGATCGTCTCCTTCGAGCCCGGCCGCGGCTTCGAGATCCGCGAGACCTTCCCGACGGGCGAGGCTCGCATCGCCGGCGACTTCAAGTTCGATCCGCTCGGCTTCAAGCCGAAGGATGCGGCGGGCCTCAAGTCGATGCAGGAGAAGGAGATCAACAACGGCCGGCTGGCCATGATCGCCATCGCGGGCATGGTCGTGCAGGAGCTTGTCTCGGGCTCGAAGCTGTAAGCTCAATGTCCATTACTAAGCCCGTTACAGTAATACGTACCGCCTCGAGGCGTGAGAAAAATGATACGGGGGGGCTCACGCGCGCCGGCGCCGCCCGAAACACGCTCCCAGAGCGCTCGAGCCTTGAGCCTACGAGACGATGCAGAAGCTCGAGCCGCCCCGCGCGTGATGGCTGCTAGGAGCCTGAGGCTCCTCGATGGACGCTTCTTCTCCTGCCTCCAGGGCGGCGGCATCGCTCGCAATGAGAGCCGCAAGCTCGTCTACGGCGGTGACGCCGTCGCAGTACTGCGCAGCCTCTTGCGCGCTCACACCGCGCCCCATGAGCTCGAGGAGTTGCGCCTCGCGCGCTTGCTCCTTAGCGTCCATCTCTGCGGACAGACGCAACTTCCTGCCCACCTCATCGTCATCAGTGGCCGCGGGCAGAGGCACGAGCAACGGAGAGCCCGGGGGCAGCCCCGCGGGCACGAGGACTGCAAAGCGGCCGAAGGGCGTGTCCATCAAGACAGACTTGCCCGCCCCTTTAGGGATACGGATGCACACCCATCGCAGCCCCGTCTCGTCTGTCCGTACATCCCCTAGGACTCCATTCAAGAGAGTCGGCTCCACCACGGGGAAGACGCCGGTCGCATTGACGGCGCGGCGCGCCCACTGACGTGCAGAGAGTTCCTCGAAGGTGGCCGCCTCGACACGCCGCACGGCCTGCACGCGTGTGGAGACATCAAACGCACTCAGGCGCACTCGGACGCACTCAGACGCACTCAGACGCACTCAGACGCACTCAGACGCAATCGATGGCAACCAGGGGCCAGCAGAGGCCATCAGAGGCCATCAGAGGCCATCAGACCTGCTCCACTGCCTCAGGATCGTCCAAATTAGGGTCGTCCTCCTCGCCCTCCTCGTCAGCCACCTCCGGAGCCTTCGCCGCCTTCTCGGCCGCTGGATGAGACGACGCCGACGCAGCCCCCGCCCCCGCCGCCGCCGCCTGTGCCTCTTCAAACTTGCGTTGGAGAGCGGCGAGCTCGACCTGCAGCCGCAGGGCCTTCTCCTCAGCAGCTAGGGTAGCCTGACGCGCTCGCTCCTCCGCCTCCCGGACCGCCTCCGCCGCCTCCCGGCGCGCCGTCTCGGCGCCTTGCCGACGTGCGCGCTCCTCCACCTGTCGGTCTCCAGAGGGGCGCAATCAAGCGCAATCAGTGCCAATCAAGAGCAATCAGCATGCAATCATCGCTCCTCCACCTGACGTCGCACGCGCGTCTCGATTTGATGAGGCTAGCAATCAGTCGCACTCAGCATGCAATCAGCATGCAATCAGCATGCAATCAGCATGCAATCAGCATGCAATCAGCATGCAATCATCGCTCCTCCACCTGACGTCGCACGCGCGTCTCGACCTCTCGAGCTTGCTCCTCCTCTTCTTGCTGCCGCTGCTCGTGCAGCGCCACCCGCTGCTGCTCCTGCTGCTGCCGCCGTATCCGGTCCTTCTCGCGCTGCCGCCGCTGCCTCTCGCGCTCTTGGCGCAGCGCTAGCTCGGCGTCCGCTTGCTGTCGCCGCGCCTCCGCCTCCTCCTCTCGTGCCTCGTGTAGCCGCTGCTCGCGCTTGCGCATCTCGTCGACGGCCTCGGCGGAGGCGGCGGAGGCGGCGCAGGTTGGTAACGGCTGCTGCTGCTGCTGCTGCTGCTGCTGCTGCTGCTGCTGCATCTCCAGCTGCTGGCGCAGCCACTCGACGCGCTGCGCCTCCCACCGACGCGCCTTCTCCTGTCGATCCTCCGCAAGCGCCGCCGCCACCGCTTCGGTATCATCCTCGCCGACGACGCCGCCGCCCTCGCCGTCCTCGGCGCGGTCCTGGGCGCTGCCAGCGTCGCCGGCGTCTGCGTCGCCCGCGTCGCCGCTGTAGCCGCCGCCGCCGCCGCTCTTATCCATGAGGAGTAGCGTCGGACCGTCCCACGCGCGCCGCCACTCGCGTCGGTGCTGCAGCCGCTCCTGCATGTCGTAGCGACGCCGGCGCTCCGGATCGCTGAGCACCGAGTATGCCGTCTGCAGCGCGGTGAAGCGCTCGAGCGCCTCTTGCGGGTCGATGCCGTTGCGGTCCGCCGCGTCCGGGTGGTAGCGCATCGCGAGCAGCCGGTACTGCTTCCGCAGCTGCGCCTCGGTGAAGTCCCGTGGCACGCCGAGCATCGCGTAATGCGAGGGCGTGAGGTTGACGCGAGCCGCGACGGTGCGCATCACCTCGGTGCCCGTGCGCGTCGGCCAGCGCATCCGCTCCTGGATGGTGCCAGCCGCGGTGAGGCCCCCTGAGAGAACATGGTCCAGCCCACGAGGTGGCGGATGCAGGATCGCCACCGGCGTTGTGGGCTTCGACGTGGGTCGGACATCACCGAGCTTCGCCCGTGGCCGGCGCGGGATTGGAGCTACGATGCGCTCCTGGATGCCGCCCGAAGTACTGAGGTGATGCGACATCGCGGAGCGGGGGTCGGCGGCGATGTGGCCTCGACACGGCAAAAAAACTCTCGCGGCTAATTACATCCCTCATCAAGGGGGCGCAAGCTAGAGCAGGGTCGATCCGCGCCTGCGGCCTGGGTGGTCGGGTTCTTGCCAAAGTCAGGATTCCTAGAGGATACGAATTTTGCACACAGTCGACACTGCGTGCGCCACTGACGAGGTCGCGGAGATCACCGCGGATGCGGGGCATGCGGTCGGCCCGGCACCCCGGCCGGCAGCATCCAGCATTCATCCAGCAATTGGGCCCGCGGGTGGGCCCGATTAGGGCCAATCGGTCCCAAGAAGTGTGCGCAGACAGAAGATTGTTGGATATTGGTGCAGACCAACACGTTCATATTTCACACGCGCAGGGGCGCCCCTCGCCTCCAGCCACCGAGAGCGGTGTTTTGCAGTCCCGGTGCATCACGCCCTATGCCCCGCATGTTCTCGTCGTTTATCTCGTGACCCATCATCTCTCCACTTACCTCCTCCGCCCGATGGTGAGAGCCAGCGTCACGCACCATGGTAGTGGCGCCAGCTCCTTGACGGCGCGAGCGGCCATGCGCGTGCGCATGCTCGAGGCCGCAACCTCGCCAACGCTCCTGCCTCACCGGCGGCGCGCTCGCGATGCCGCGTCGGCGCGGCACTGGCCAGCTTAGTGGTGGCTCGGGTCGTGGAAGTGGAACTTCTTGGCACCGACGGCGTTCATGACGACGTCGAAGACGCCGAACTGGCCGGCGGTGAGGGTGCCGATCATGATGCAGCGAGCGGCGAGGCCCGTCGTGCACAGGTTGACCAGGCCGAGCTCGGCCGCGATGTTGCCCATACGCGAGAACATGCCGCCCTTGCCGCCCGCGCCGCCCTTGTTCATCTTCGAGAGGAGGGTGTCGGCCGGGTGGGAGATAATGGCCGAGACGACGCCCGCGATGACGCCCGACGCCAGGGAGACAGACACCTTGCCCGACTCGCTGGTCGGCTTGCCAACGACCTCGACAATCTTCTCAGCGGAGAGGCCCTGCACAAGGAACTTGGCCATCGTGTACGGCACCTGCTTGAAGAGGATGGGGACGAAGCCCGAGTAGAAGGCCGTGACGAAACCCATCTCCGAAGACATGCGCTTCGCAGTCGCCATGAGCGAAGGCGCGTAGTCGGGCTGCGACACGAGACGAATGCGGCACGCCTCGTACCTGCGCGTGTAGAAAAGGTCGGGGAGGGGAGATAAGGGGAGATAAGGGGGGCGGCAGGCGGTCGGTTTCAGAGCGGGGCCAAGCGGGAGGCGTGTGCGCAGCGGCGCGGGCAAAGGGGGCGGGGAGAGGGGGAGGAGGGGGAAGGGGCAAGGGGTGGGGGATGCCCGGCGCACGAAGTTCGGGACTTTGTGGGGGAGCGGGGATGGGGCCACTCACGGGCAGAGGAAGATGTCGGCGATGAACTCGGCGATAGCCGCGGACGCGAGGTAGATGGAGGTGCGGCTGTTCCACGCCGCCTGCTCGCCCATCGAGCTGCAGAAGTAGATCTTGAAGAACTCCACACCGCCGAACTTGAACCAGCCCTGAATGAAGTAGCCCTGCGCCGTCGGGCCAAGACCCGTGAGGAGCGCGCCAGCGCCCTCACTGGCGATGATCTGGCGGAAGCCGCCGATGAAGCCCTGGTTGTACTTGACCGGGTCAAGCTGGATGCGCGTCTTGACGACGTCGACGGGCGTGAGCGCGCCGTGGGTGATCGAGCAGCAAATGCCGCCGGAGAGTGCACCGGAGAGATAGTACTTGACGTCGAAGGGACCCTGGCCCATGATCTTGCCATCGCCGGCCGAGGCCTTCGAGGCGGCCGCCGACGACTTGAGGGCACCGAAGAGGCCAAGGCCGGAGTTCACACCCGAGAAACCGAAGAGCGGCATAACAAAAACTGCACACGGCGCGGGGTGGGGGCAACTGTCATGTTGAGCGGCTTGATCAATCGCCACTGGAGGTAACGTTCGGGAGTCAGGCCACGAACACCACAGCGCACGCGTCTACGCCGCCGATGGGCGTCGCGAGCCCTGCGAATGCGCGCTTCATCGCGCAAGTTCCGTGTATCGCATCGCACCTTTTGCGCTGGTGCGAAGCTGCTGCCACGCAGCGATGAGACCTTTTTTTCACATTCACGATTACGGTCGGATACAACGTGGGGAGCCGGAACACGGGACACACGGGTGACACGGGGGAAACTGACACGGGGAAACATGGGCACACGGATCACACAGACGAACCTCACAGCCACGCATCCCAACCCACCTATAACGCACCCGCAACGCTTGATTACCGTACGCGGCGTGTGTACGCCTACCGCGGCTCCGCGGGCCGCCGGGAAGAGTTATTTTGTTAATTATTTTGTGGCGCTGGGCCAAACCCACGCTCCGACCGTACATCGAACCGTACACACATATTTCCATTTTCATCAGAAGAACCAATTAAACATGTGCTGCTGCAGCAAGGAGCCTCTGGCAAGCAAGTCGCGATACGGCGATCGTGCGAATTCTCCGCTCCGTCGTCGTTTGCGACGCCGATCTAGAGCCGGGTGATGTGCTGCTCTTCGTGCCGTCTGCTCCTCGCCGGGCGTCGGCACTCCAGCGCCACTCACCTCTCCCGCAGCCTCGCCTCCGACCTCTCCGGCAGCAGCCTCTCCAGAAGTATGCGATGCAAGAGGCTCATCGACACCGTCTGACGTGTCGTCCTCTAGAAGAGGTGCAAAAGGCGAAGCGCTCGCATCCCCAGCCTCCAATGATGGGGCCTTGTGCGCAGCATGCGGCTCCTCCACAGCGCACATCTCTGCGACATCCTGAGCCTGCTCCGCAGCGGCGGCTTCCACAGCTTCCACAAGACTGGTAGCGCTCAGGACGGCGATTGTAGCGGCGGGCGCCTCGGAATGCACCGCACCCAATGCATGCACCGCTCCCAATGCATGCACCGCTCCCAATGCATGCACCGCTCCCACATGGTCCAGACTCCACTCCAATGCTTCGCCGACATCTTCGTCGTCGTCGTGGCCGACGCCAAGCGCGGTCGGCGCGGTCGGCGCGATCGGCGCGGGCGGCGCCGTCGGCGCCGTCGGTGCACCCGTGGCTTGCGGAGGTGGCTCGACGGCTGGCACGGCGGATGCACTTGGAGGGCACGCGGGCAGCTCGACAGGCAACAATGTGGCCGCCGCAACAAACTCCCGAAGTCCCAGGCGGCATGCTGGCAGCTCGGCGGGCGGCGAAGCCGCCACCGCCACAAACTCCCGAACGAGCAAGTCAGTCGTGGCGTCACTCTTCCGTGCGAGAGCGAGCAGCAAGGGCGGCTCTGGATTCTGCCGCAGGATTCGTCCCGTCGCCCGTGTCGATACATGGGCATGTAGCTGTGCAAGTAATGTAGCCGCTCGACCGATGGACGCTAAGCACGTGAGCGCAAACGGCATAAAGTAGGTCATCGCGAGCTGATGGCGCAGCAAGGCGAACGGCGCAGGCAGCGCGTGAAGCGCGCGCTCGATGGCGGCGACCGCTGCTTCGGCACCGCCGATCGGTGCGAGCCCCGACGGCTTGCAGCATGTGTGAGCTTCGACCATTCGTCGGTGCGCCAGCCGCAGCCTCTGAAAGTAAAGTGCGCGGTGGTGCTGCTGACGGCTCACCGTGACCACGCGACCAAGGAATGCCAGCTCATCCCCGAGCTCAGATGCGTCGCTGGATGGCATCGAATGGTCTGCTGAGGGCAAGTGGGGGTGCTCGCATGCAGTGCACCGAGGATCGTCAGGAACCCGCCGTCGAGACGGCCCACAAAACGGTTTGCGGACGGTCCTGGCAGTCGACGTCGCTCGGCGGAGTGGCCCGAGCGTTCATACGCGAACGCCCCAGGGCGTTCACACTGCATGACACGCGATAGACACAGCCCACTTTCTTCCACACTAAGGCACATGTTTCTCGCGCATTCTCTCCTGTAATTCATCTGAGACCATCCGTGGACGGGCTCTCAGCACCCCTCCAGACAGGTTTAATTGGTCGACGGGGGCTCAATTCATCCAAACGGCGCCAAACAGACCCGATCGGGGGTTGGGTCGGCACCTGCTTGACGTCGGCCAGGTTCTGGCCGTTGCGGGCCCACGTGACCCCCGGAGCCTCAGATGCTGATCGACGCAGAGCCTTGGGGCTCCCCGGAACTTCCCCCTTGGGTATGAACACGGACGTGTGCGCCAGCGCCGGGTACCCAGAGTCTGAGCCCCGGAAGTCGCCGCGCTCGTCCGGCTTGGCCACCTGTTCCCAATACTCCTTACGCGGGCCCCGAGTGGCGAGGGTATCGAGGATCGACTCGGGCGGCGGCCCTTGCGAGTGCAAGAGCACGCCGTACGGCCGACCCGCCACGCCCATCTGCGCGCCCGCCTGTATCCGTTGGACAGCCGCCGCTCCGCCCCGCCACGGCCGAGGTGTCCCAACGGCCGGGTCGGTCCGAGGCGAGGGTCCCCACGCCTGCGGCCCCGCACGGCCACGTGCACGCACGGCGGCGGCGACGGCGCGGGCGCGGGCGCGGTGCGTGGGTGCATGAAGGTCGCCGCCAGCGCCCATGGCCTCCTCCGCCGAAAGCTCCGCCTCCGCCGTAGCAACTCGCACGTCGCGGACTCGCAGCTCGGGCGGCAGCACACCGGTAAACTTGGCCAGGTAGTCGGGGAGTCGTTCGTAACCGCCGCCCACGCGCACCGCATGCGCCCCTTTGCCCTTCTCGTCGCTCATGCGCTTGAGCTCGATCAACAGCTTCACCAGAGAGTCTCGCTCCTCTCTGAGCGCCTCCCACTCCGCCGGCGAGCCCATCGCTGAGGGTAACGGCGCGCCGCCGAGCCGCGGCTGGGCCGCCGGCCCTTGTGCGAGCTCGCGCGCGTGCTCGCGCAGGCGGCTCGCCTCCTCCTGCGAGCGCGCGCACTCCGCAGCCAGGATCTCCTGGTTCTGCTGCCCTTTGGCCAGCTCGTCCCGAGTCGCCTCGAGGGACATCGAGAGGGAGAGCGCCAGTCCTCGAGCGTCCTCCGCAGCCTCGTGCGCTGAACGCTCTTTCTCACGCGCCTCCTCGACGGCCTCGTGCAACTGGCGCAGCTGTGACTCTTGCACGATGCACCGCGCGTCCGCCGCCGCCGCCGCGCGCTGCGCGTGCACCACCGCTTCCCGCATCTCCGAGAGCTCGAGGGAGGAGATATCCTGCCGACGCGCCGCCGCCTCCGAGGCGGCGGATGCGCGCGCGAGGCTCGAGGCCGCGTAGTCGTCGCGCCGCCCGATGTCGGCATCGACGGCCACGATGCCAAAGGCCGCCGCGCGCGCCACGGCCTCGGCTTTCACCACCGCCTCGCGCGCGTCTGCGAGCTGCTTCTCGTAGTGCATGGCGAGCGCGCGCATGGCCCGCACGGCCCAGGTCGGCGGCGCCTGACGACCCGCCGCGTGGTGGATGAGCAGCCGGTCGATGTGCGAGCTGGCCGCCCCGGAGAGCGCCTCGGTGGCCGCCCCGGAGAGCGCATCGGCCGGCCGCGCCTGGAACGGCGAGGGCGGCCGCGGCGGCCTCGGCGGCGCCTGCTGCTGCTGCTGCTGCTTCTGCCTTGCGCTAGCAAGGTGTTTCTCGAACTCGATGTTGGCCCTCGAAGCCGATACGGCCGCATAACTCTCCCTCTCCCTCTCGGTAGCAAGCGCATTCGCGCGCCACTTTTCTGACGGGTCGAGCTCCTCGGCGATCGTGGCGAAGGTTGCCGCCGCCGAGGAGCGGCCGAGGCCGAGGCCGCCGGGTTGGCCGCCACCGCTTTGGCCGCGTTGCTGGTACGGAGCGTTGTGCAGCGCGGGCTGCGACTGCGAGGGCGCACTGCGCAGTCCGGGTTCGAGCGGCGGGTCCGCCGGTCGTCGCGCTGCGAGTGAGAGGTGCGGCTGCGAGTGCGAGGTGCGCAGCATTGTGGCCGGTGGGTTGCCGCGACGGTTAGGAGAGTGTAAAGTACTTCAAACTTCCGAGGATTGCACCTCCCGAGCCTCCCCTGAGGTGTCTTGAATGCCTGACGAGTTTCGTTCCGATTGGGAGGACAATCAACCTAAGAAAAGGACCCATGCAGCTCAGGTGTGTTCTTGCTGCCCCTGCTGCGCGCCTCGCGCTCCCTGTCGGGCCTGACGGGCTTGCGTGCGGCCGCTGTGGAGTGGCGGTGGCCATCAGCTCGTCGGAAGCCCCGCCGCCCACGATCGACACACATGCAGGCGAGCCGCGTGGAAGTCGCCGCCGCTTCTGAAGTGACTTCAACAACTGCTCCTCCCAGCCGGAGGCAGCGGCGACAGCTCGCCAGCTCCGCCACGCGCAAAAGTCCTGTGCAAGCACCATGAGCCACGCCGCCGCCCACCCAATCGCGCGCTCGTGCCTTGCATGCTCACAAGCTGCTCGACCGCCCTGGTGCTCAGGTCATCGGCTCTCAAGCTGTCGCAGCGCCTTGCGGCGCGCGGCTCGGGCGCGGGCATGGGAGGCGGCGGCCACGCCAACAACCCCACCTTCATGTTCCAGGCCGACTGGCAGAAGAACAAGTGGAAGGGCGCTGTCTTCGTCCTCTCGGTGGTTGGCCTCGGCACCTACCTCCCCTGGTTCTGCCTCTCCTTCGCGCAGCGCAAGGCTGGCGTGTGGAAGTAAGCAGTGCATCCCAATTCGAGGCGGCTGCGGCGATAGAATGGCGCGGCCGCCGTGTGTCTATTGCCTCGCGGGGACAGGGAGGGCGGGGCCCTGCGACGTGTCCTCAGCGGATCCGGTAAATGCCAACGCTCGTTTCGGGCGGCCCGGGGGATCGCCACTCCGTACTACAAAGTTCGTTGAGAGGAGCACACTTAATATTACGCATATTAGCATATTACGCATAGCCTCACGTGAACTCAATGCTCGCACAACACTAGCCTGCGCACTCCAGTCTTGTGCGATCTTAAACGATTCAGCAGCAGCCCTGGGCGCTGTGGGGCGCCGTCCCGTCCAGGGACGCCCCGTGCATCCTCGAAGCGGTACTGCATGTCGTGTCCTATGATCACCGGACGAGGGCGCGGCAGTCGTGCGCGACGCTCACTGGTACAGCGGGACCTCAGCCTCGAAAAAGTCACTAGTGCGGGTGCGCCCTGTCGGTTCCTGCTTCGGAGGCGAGTAAACGGGCTGCTCAAGCTTGGCAGCCATGGTGCCCTTCGGAAGCGGCTTGTACTTGAACACCGTCTGGCCCTCGTGGAGCGGGCCCGTGTATACGTGATCGTTGAGAGCGCGGCCGTGCCAGTCCGTGGCGAGCGGGGCCTTCGAGCGCGGGTCGAGAAGCTGCTGCTGCTCAGCGCCAACCGAGCGCGCGTAGCCGGACTGCTTCGCAGTCACGCCGGAGATCCACGGCTTCTCCTGTGGCGGGAAGAGCCTGCTTTCGAAGGGGTTGGCCATCCTTGGCGCGGCTGTCGGCGAGCAGCGGGATGGCCCAAGTCCGTTTTCAGACTTCTGAGACTTTTTTGGATCATGTCTGTGTAACCGCCGTTTTGGATCTCCGCATCCAATTGTACGTCCCCCCTTTCTCTGCCCACCTTGTCTTCGCGCTACTTGATATGCTTTTCCAATGCATACACCACGACAAATTGCTTGATTGTGCCTGTGCGGCCTTCTCTCTCACCATGTGCACATGTCTCTCACTAACGCTCAGCGTTCAGCCTTTTTCGGAGCGTAACCGCCCGGCTTTTATTGACCTCCCGATTCGTCCCCCCAAGGTTCTCTCCCCGCCTACGAGAACTGACCCACCTTGTCTTGCACGAGCGCGCGGAAGTCGGCCAGGATCTGGCTTTCGCGCTTCTGCTTCTCCTCGTAGTTGAACATGGCAAGGGCGCGCTTCTCCTCCGCGGAGTAGATCTGGTTCTCCTTGCGCAGGCGCACGGCATTCATGCGCTTGTGGCGCGAGCCAGACAAGACGAAGCCCGCCGACTCGAAGGCCTCGATCTCCTCCGCGGACAGACCCACCTCGCCTCGGCGGGGAATGCGCTTGCCCGCCTGGACGTACTGCGCGATCGCATCGCCCTCGCCTGGAGTGGCAATCAGTGGAAATCAGTGGCAATTAGTGGTCATCAGGGGTCATCAGGGGTCATCAGGGGGTCATCAGTGGCACTCGCACCAGGACGGAGCGCCCCTCCCCAGTCGCCCCCCACATGCTGATCCCCCACGCGAGCGAGTGGCATCGGGCCGACGAGATCGGCGTCGTCCTCCTCGTCAGGCCGCCGCTTCTCCACCCACACATACTTGAGCTTCTTCACCCGCCGCCGCGTCCTCAGACCACTCGACGACGGCGCCGCCAGCACGAGTGGGGCACCTTCCGAAGAGCCCCGCCCCGTTGCGGAAGCGGCCGCCGCCGCCTCGGCAGCGCCCTCCGCCGCCGCGCCGCTCGTGGGCGCCTCGGAAGAACCACCCACCGTCACCGAGCCCACCGCCGCTGCTGCGCCCAACGGGCCACCCCTCTCACCGCCGCTGCTGCCGCTGCCTGAGGCGGCCACGGGTGGACGCGGGGGCGGCGGGGGCATGGCCGGGGGCGGCGGGGGCGGCGGGGGCGGCGGGGGCGGCGGGGGCGGCGGGGGCGGGGGCAGCATGGCCGCCGCATCGGCATTGGACGCGGCGCTCGACGCGGCGCTCTCTCGCCGCTCGGCGGTGGCGGACAGCTCACCGGGCGCCGCAGCGGCCGAAAATGCCCTGGCCTTCGGCCGTTTCTCACCGCGGGCGACCTCATCGTCCCGCCCGTGGGCCTCGTTGCGTGCGCTGCCCTTGTGCCGTTGCCCGCGGCGGCGCCCCCTACCCTCGTCCTCGGCTGCGTGCTTGCGGCCACTCTCATGGCGCCGCGCCTCCTTGGCAGCCGCCGCCTTGCGCTTGCGCCGGCGCCGCTCAGCGCTGCCCGTGCTGCTCGAGCTCGAACTACTGTCGCTGCTGATACTTCCGCTGCTGCTGCTGCTGCTGCTGTCGCTGTCGCTGTCGTCACTGTCGCTGCTGCTGCTGCTGCTGCTGCTGCTGTCGCTGTCGTCACTGTCGCTGCTGCTGCTGCTGCTGCTGCTCTCAGGCTTACGCTTCGTCTGCACCTTTTTGCTTCTCGCCGCGTCCGCCTTGAGCACCTTGGCTCCCTCCTCCTTGGCCATGGGAGGTGCAGGAGCCGCCTCTCCACGCGGAGGTGATGGTGCCCAGATGAAAGGGATCGGCCGACGGAAGCGCTCCTCGCGTCGCTGCCGCAAAATATCCTGCTGCCGGCTGTCGCGCTCCGCCTTCTCCTTGTCGTCCAGGTCTGCCCAGCGACGCTGGTCGTACTGCGGATTGCGCGGGCGGTGCACGTCGTCGCCAGGCCGGCGCTCGAGTGCTTCAAGCCGGTTGCGCTGCTGGTCAGGCGCGTCGGTTCGGCGCTCCGGCGAGAAGGAGCGCTCGCGGCGGTCTTCAACCTCGCGTCCGTACTCGTCACGGCGCTCCTCCGCCATCGTAGAGACGTGCGTCACGATCCCAGAATTATGAATTCACAGCCAATGTTTATAATTCGACACCCAAGACACCTAAATTCACAGCCAATGTTTAACCCGGACCGGGGCGTACATACGTGTGCGGTTACAACTGGCTCGGGGACCCCTGGACCCCCTTATCACAGCCATACTCGATCAGCCGCCGGGCCGGGCCGCTGATCGCTTCGCTTAGCCCCGCCCGGTCGCGGCGTTTAAGCGCGTCTTGACTTAGACTTTTCGCGCCTCATGCCCCACCAGGCGAGGCGCCGCTTGCACACATTGAGCGCGCAGCTGTACTGTGTCGACCCGTTTTATCTTTTAACACAGACACCGACACACACGCACAGCCCGGCTTCAAGGCGTTGCGCCAACGGGACCCTTTTCGTTCACTTTTCTCTCTCTCTCTCTCCCCTGGCTCGCTCGCATCGCTCTCGATCAGCGAACAAAAAGGTTCCTCCCAGCTAAAGCTACATCTGTAGGGCCCGTGGAGTCGTACACGTGCCGCGAAGTCGCCAGGTATTGCTCCGAAACCAAATCGATCGCAGGCCACGGCTTGGCCTGCTGCGGCGCCAATCGCATCGTCATCGTCATTGGCTGCACCGGCTCCACCTGCACGTGAATCGTCGGGTGGAAGCCTCCCGCGACGCCAGCGGTCGCCAGCCTTGGCAGGGGAAGGCGTCCGGTCGACATCGATGGCCGAAGCCTTTCGCCAGGCGGCGTCATCGCGCCAGGCAGCCTCAGGCCGGGACGGTTAAGTGCCTCATACCCCGCATGAGGCACCTGCAGGTGCTGGTGTGAGACCGACGCGCGGGGCAACCTCAGCCGCTCGTACAGACCATCAGTGGCGGCCGTGCGCATTCGCTCTTTCGCAAGCTCCCGCGTTCGGTGCCCAATGATGTTCTGCAAATGTTGGCGAGCCTCCTCTTCAAACACGTCAACGGCGACCCGCGAGTGCTCGCGCACAACCTTGGCCGTCTTCTTGCGGTACGCTGTCTCAAATCTGGCGAGTTGCGGGTTGTTAAAGACGATGCATTTAGCGCGTTCCGTGAGTTCCTGCTTTTCTTTGAAGAACTGTTCTTTTCGAGCGCGTCTTATGAGTCCTTCAAAGTCTAGACGTCCCACGCGATTCACGTCGAGACTATCAAAGATAGCGTCGACGATTTGCGCCCGCGCCTTTTTTGCGCCCAGGAGCTGAACGGCGAGTCGATTCAAAGAGGGCTTGTCGATGAACGTCGTCTGCCCAGTCTGTTCCAGCATGTCGTCGAGAAGAAATGCACGGGTTTTCGACGCTATGGCGTCGAACAGCCCATTGCGCATCTTCATGACATTCGATGGAGCTACATTGATGAATTCCTGCAGCGTGTCGTTCATTTCCAGCTACAAAAGCTTGAAATATGTGTTGTGCTGCGCAAGCTTGCGATGCGTGAGATGTTGCGTGCGCGCCCGCGAAAGAGCTTCGACGCGGTCGTGCCCGAGTGTGACTCCGTTACACCTTACACGGTGCGACATAAAAAGAAACCGAAACCGCTCCTCTAAGTTTGGCAACAAGCGTGGGTCGTCATAGGGTCGTCCTGGCTCAGCCCATACAATGTAAAAAGACGGGTCCACGACACACAGGCGTCTCCGACAGTCCAGAAGCTATAAGATACACAAGTTCATCACATCAACGTTCAACCTCAAGAAGTACTCAAAGGGTCCGAGCGTGCGGCTCCTCATCCGACTGCACGCGCGGTCCTTCCGATCGTGACACCAATCTGGCGTGTTTCTCCTGGTGCTTGCCCTTCAGGAAGGCGGGCAGCTTCTCAACCTCCCACTCTGCCGGAACACCTGCGGCGGCGGAATCGCATCGTAATATTGGACCTTCTCGAAATGAAATCTCGGCGGTGCTCAGCTTATCATAGCTACTCAACCGCCTGGCACAGGTCGTACTTTAGGTCGCACTAGTCGTGGCCGGCCGCGCAGGTGGAAGCGCATGCCACGTCGGAGTGGTCGCATGCGAAGCCAGCTGGGTGGAATCCCTGGTCGGGCACGACGTTTCTTTCCTGCAGCACAGGTTCTACTTGCGGTGGAGCCTCGGCGTAAGCCTCGGCGAGTCGGAACTTAGACCGACGGATCACCGACACCGTAGGCTGCACCGTTGGCTCGTCAACAGGCAAGAAGGTGCCTTGGACATTGGCTTCGCGCAAGTTGCCACGATGCTCTTGGCCTTCAAGCCAAGTCGCAATTTTGCTGTGTCCAAAGATGCGAGCGTAGTCTTTAGCAGTGTAGCCGCTCCGGCTCTTGAGTGTGAGCGAAGCGCCCGCAGAGAAGAGCATCTGCGCTATGTCCATGTGTCCCCCCGCTGCGGCCATCATGAGTGCCGTACCACCGAACATGATGAGCTTGGGGTTGGAGGGTTGATTGAGAGCATTATGAACAGATAACATCACGAACTGGTTGTCAGGCAGGGCCTGGGACGACGGATCTATCGGGACACCGCGAGGTGGCCAGCTGTATCTCGAACGCACGTACCCCTACCGGTATCGCTGGGCGCGCCCGCCGATCTAATTAACAAGGCCGGATTTGGGTGGGTGGTTGCATGAAACTACCTCGCCTTGGTGATTTGGGGCGCGTCGTTCTGGTGTATCGCTTCGAGTGACTCGAAGCGAGGGTAGGAGTCCCGGGGGCGTAGTGTAGGGAGGGTGGAGACGTATCATCACCCCCTCGAGCTCGCAGTAGTACGAGAGCTCATCAGAGTACGTCTTCCAACTGGTGCAGGGATTGCGTCTTCTTCCCTGACTCAACATGCAGTATCGAGCAAGCAAACTCGAACAGCGTAGTGTTGGCTCTACTATCGTCGGTAGACAGCAAGAACACTGGGTGAGCTCGACTAGACCTGGCGGGCTGCACCCTAGTGGGCGCCGGTGCTGCTACGGTAGCTGTCTCGGGTGGCGACGGCACAGTAGCATACCGGCCCTGGTATTCCGCCTTACGGAAGTCGATCTCCTCCAGTATACGTCGGTCGGTCACCCGGCTCACGATGGATGACAGCCGCTCGGTGGTGATTGTGGGATGACCTTCCCACTTGACCCTTAGCTTCCATCCGCGGCCGGATGGTTCAGCACCAACAATGCTTTCGATGTCGTAGAGTTTATCCTCACGCCACGCGTGCCATTCGTCTGGCGCGTCGTCGATCGGCAGCGCAGGTAATTCATCGACGATTGTAGGGGTGTTGATGGGCGGCGCCAAGGTGTCCGACTCCGGGGTCATTGGCAGGGCATGTTCGTCAACATCGGGCAACACAAGCTCGGGGTCGTGAAAGAAGGGTGCAGCAAAACTGCACTTCCTGAGGGACTGCCATGGAAGAACATCAGGGACTGATCCGTCCGATGGCACCTCGAGTAACACGGCATGTGGCTTAGCCGCGAGTACCGTGAACGCGTGCCTCCAGGCGAGTCCCTTGCCATGCTTGCGGATGTAACGCGACTTTTCCGAATCGCTGTACTTCAGCCACACTTTATCTCCCGGTAGTACTGTCCGGAGTGGCTTCGAGGAGGGCATTAGTCGTGTGTCTCTGCGTCCTTGAGATCGTCAAGCTCTCTCGTGAGCCTCAGGTGCATCCGCCTCATTCGCAATCCGAACTCTTGGATAGTGCGCTCCTCCGGGCTAGCGGTAGGGAGTAAATATGGTTGCTCTAAAGCTGCAAGCGTCGGTGGGGGATAGCCGAAAAGGGACACGAAAGGTATCTGCGTGTCGCGCGATAATCGTTGGTTGACACAGTGCTGGATCGCGGGGAGAAGTGGCTTCCATCCTTGGTAATCGCTTGTGTGCCGGTCGAGGGCAACCTTCAGTTTCTTTACAGCCGCCTCAGCAAGTCCGTTCGCCTGCGGTGTGTGGGGCATGACATGTATCATACGGTATCCGTACAGCTGCTCTGAGGCATCCATGAGCTTGTTGGCGAAAGCGCTTCCGTTGTCAGCTACGATTACCAAGGGCGGCCCAAAGATAGAGAACACATGCGTGATCAATGCATCGAGGGTCTCCGAGGCTGTGGTTGACTTCACTGGGTTATATAGAGTGAACTTGGTGAGTGCGCAGACGGTAGCAAGTACGTACTTGTACCCATCGCACTCGGGGAGCTCTCCCTTATGGTCCAGATGGATGACCTCGAACGGCCTGGTCGGGGTGGGCGCTGAGCCGATGGGCACGGACATAGTCGCCTGGGATCTCGTGCTGCCGCACTTCTCGCAAGCAGCCGCGAAAGAGTGGCATTCTCGCTCCATTCCAGCCCACCAGTAATGGGCGCGTAGTTGCCTGAACATGGTCTCTCCCCCAACGTGGCCACCTCCATCGGCCATTGAGAAGTGATGTCTGGAGAGTATTGCAGGTCTACTCTTCGAGGGTCAGCGTCGGGCGGAGGCGAACGGTCGTCTCGGCTCTGCCCAGCGCGCGTGATCCAATTGATATCAGGATATCGGCCGTGTCATGGGCATCCTCAGGATGTACAACGCAACCCAACTCGGTAGCAGCTTGCGTGGAGATTGCGAGGAGGCAGCTGGCGTCGCGCGTCGTGAACTCGTCTCCGTCTGCCACTAGCATTACAGACGGCGGGCGTCCGGTGACCCTGTAGAAAATGTCGATGTACCGAAGCCATCTGGTCAGGCTGGGGCATGATCCGTGGCGGAGGTCGTCCACTAGTCTGCCGACCTGCAGCGCCATCTGCTGCAGCCTATCCGGATTTCGACTGAGGGCACAAGTGGCGTGGGTATGAGATTCGAGGCTGAACATCTCGTCCTCCTTACCGGCGGCGGCAGACACTCGATCTCGCATGCCACGGCCGGGAATCTCGGGTGCTCCGGAGGAGGACCAGAAT
>Ga0210243_101435_pt1 | contig 17415 bp, 9 predicted proteins | sample ChrtobMeP5a_32mM_FD_155461 | JGI IMG/M metagenome (GOLD analysis project Ga0210243, IMG submission 155461) | Chrysochromulina tobin associated microbial communities from unialgal haptophyte culture, Seattle, Washington, United States - P5a_32mM | ecosystem: Host-associated > Algae > Haptophytes >...
CACGCGCGATAGATAAATACAGGCCACTTCCAAGAGTGACCCAGAGATCATCGCCATCAGGCCTTGCCTGACGACTAGAGAGAGAGAAACACGCTACGAAACATGATCTATTCTATCAACCCCATCTTCCAAACCAACAGAGCACAGATTCCAGAATACAGAGCGCAGTTTCTATTTCCGCTCCTGTACTTTCGTGTAGCCGTAGGGAACTAGGGATGGGCCCTTATAAACATGAAGATAGTTCTGACCACTCCCCTTTGGGCCAACGACACCGCAACACACACGCGTATCTAACGCGGCTCTGAACAGCGCGACTCACTGCGAGTGAGCAGCACTTGTCATCGCCCTTTTGTGTAGTCGAGCACCTGGGCAACCTGCTGGTTCTGAGGGCGGACGAGTTGGGTGGCCCCCCGATGGGAGGGCATGCGCCCCTCGGAGCGTTGCAACCGCGCCGCGGCGAGCCCAGAGGCGCTCCCCGGCTGGCGTGAGGAGACGTACTCCCGATTACCTTGAGTTTCACTCATCGGGACAAAGCCCTGCTCCGCCCACGGGTTGCCACCGCGGATCCAGTCGACGATGCGGGCTTCTTTCTGTTCAACGGGGCTCAGGTGGGCGGTGCGCGCCGCGAGGGCCCGCTGACGATCGAGCTGCTGTGTTTGGAGCTCGGCGTGCTCCTCGCGCCTGGCTAGCTCGTAAGCCCGCGCTGGGCTTCTGTTCATGTCCTGCTCGCGGCGCTTCTGCAGCATCTGCTCGTACGCGTCCTGGTGCTCGCGCTTCTCCGCCGCATGCGCCTCCTCGTCGCGTCTCTTCTGCTCTTGCGCGCGATTGCGCCGATCCTCAGCCTCCTGCCGCTCCTGCCGCTGCTGTTCGCGCAGGACCTGCTCGGTTGTGAAGCGCCCCTGGGCCCCCCCGAGGGGCGACGGCGGCGGCTGCGAGCGCGATCCTGCTTGGCTGACTGGCTGCTGCCAGTACTCCTGCTGCTGCGCCTGCGGCTGTTGCGGGTAGTGCACGTGGCGGCTGTCGTAACAACTGTCCTGCACGAGTGGTGGCGCTCCTTGATCGTGCCATCGCTCCTCAAGATGCCCACCGCAATCGGGACCATATTGCAGCCGTCCACCCACAGGTTGCGCGCGCAGCGAGGCGCGCTGCTGCATGCCGTTGAACACCTGCGGCGCCGTCGACGGGCGCTGGTGCTCCACGGCATAAGCATAGGCGTGCGCGTGGGGCGGCGGTTGTTGTTGTGCAGCGAAGGCGTGTTGCTCCTCCTGCGAGAGCACATAGCGGCCACGGCTAGCCGACCAGCCGTGCGCGTGCTGGTCAGCAGCGACGCGCATGCGGCCGTCTGCTTCGACGCGCTCGAGGACCCGCTGCTGCTGCTGCGCTAGCTGCTGAAGGCCCACCGCTGCAGGCTGGTGTGGATAGTGGACTGCCGCGAAGCTGTATTCTTCATTTGGTGCCGGCACACGCTGGATTGCATGGTTGGGCCCGAGCTGGAGCCGACCGCCGTGCGGCTGCGAGTGCAGGTGCGCGGGTTGGATGCCAGCACGAAAAGGTGTGAGCATGCTGCTGGAGCAACTTTCTGCGGAATCAAAAACTGCGAAACGGCTCGTCGGAGTTGAAAGGGAAAACAAAGCGGGGAAAACTTGGCTGCCAAGTTCTTGCGTGCATGTAACAATTGGCGGCGACGGCACATGTGAACGTGTGCCTTTTTGTGACTTCTCTCGGCATGCAGACTCTCAAGCAAGGGCTCGAGGAGTCGCTGAGGCGGATGCTCGACGCCCAAGGCTTCCTCTCGGATGTCATTGAGCGCTCGGTCGATAGTCTCGCGCTCCCGTCGGCAGTAGAGCCGTGGAAATCATTCATGTTCAAGCTATACTCCTCCGTAGCGGCCACAGCTGCCATCCGTGCGCTGCTTGCATGCTCGGTGCCAGGCACCACGGACAGCTACGAGACCGTACTGACATCCATTGTGCGGGAGGCAGAAGACGGAAAAGGACGAGGAGATAGCCATCACTGTTATCTCGTCGGTGGACAAGTGCGCGACGTGCTGCGCGGTGTCCTGTCTGACGACTTTGACTTCGCATACACGTGCACGGCTCGCGAGGTGGCGCTCGTATGCGTGAGCCATGAATGGAGCACAAAGTACAAGTGCATCGGCCCGACGTCGCGGCCAAATTACGTCCTTGTAGGCGACGAGAGCTCGAGCAACTACCTCGAGGGCTTCTCGCTCGACTTCAACGCGACGGCCGCGTGCCACAAGATGGACTTTCGGCAGAACATGCTCTTCTACGACCTGAGCAATGATGTCATCGTGGACAAGACGGGCCACGGCGTCAATGACATCCGCACGCGGGCGCTCCGACTCTCGTGTGCGAGCGCGCCTGGGGCTGGCGAGACCTTCGTGGCTTGGGCGGCGGCGACCATCACGCCCGGCTTCAAGGAGCTCCGGTACATCAAGTTCCTGCTGCGCGCACAGGCCAAGGGCGAGCCGCTGAGCACCGACGCCACTGAGTGCCAGTTCGTCGTGGCGAGTCTCAAGGCTGCGCTCCGGTCCAACGCCGACGCGCTGCGCAGCTTCTGGTTCTTATACGCCCTCGAGAAGCAGCTCAAGACGGCGGAAGGCGTCGCCGCGCTCCGCGACTGGGTCATGGCCCATGGTGGTGAGACATGGTGGGAGGCAGACTGGGTGCCGCTCGTGCGCGCGACGGCGGGCAGCAGCTACGAAGCGGCTGGGCTGCCAGCTCGAGTCGTGCGATGGTGGCCGATGGCGTGGTGGGGTCGTGGAAGGGGACTTGTACGCGATCTTGTACGCGACGTGGGCATGGATGCGGGCAAGGCTCGGCCACTAATTCGGCCGTATCTCTGGTCACTTGGCAAGGACGCTGCTGCAGCCGAGCGTGGAAGTGTGAGAGTGTGATGTCCGAGACTGCCCATTGTCCCTCGGCCTCGCTATGGTTTTTAGTGCCGGTTCGTGGTTCGGTGGTATCCTGGTAAGGTGAGGTAAGGTTACCTTAACCTTTAAAGGTTTAGTGACGCGGGCGTTCGCGGCGGACGGGCTGAAACCTGAAAGTTAGGTTACCGGCCACGGTACACTGCTCAAGATAACCGCCAACGTGTGTAACGGCTCCACAGTGGACGAAAACTAGCTGTACCTGGATACTACTCCCTGACAATCACTCCGTCAATCGTGAACTTCCTTTCACGGCTACGGGGCGCGGACCCGGACGCACCAGCCGAGCAACTCTCACAGATGCAGCTTAAACCCGTCCTTTCCTTGCACTGCGTTACGAATTGAGGCCTTCCCTTCCTCGCCCATGTAGTTTCCTATGAGGTCGCATTCGGTCAATGCGCCATTAACGCGCATGGCGTCAGCGATTGCAGTGATGCCCTCTGCAGTGTAGGTGCCATGTTGGCCGTAGAGGTCAGTCCAGACGCCACACATTTTGTTGTCGGAGAGGTTGATGCTCGTCAGCGCGCCATTGACGCGCAGAGCGTTGGCAATCGCTGTGATCCCCTCTGCAGTGTAAGTTCCGCGCCCATCCTCATTGAGGCCGCACAGCTGGTTGTTTGAGATGTCCAGCTGAAATACCATTCAAAGCAAAGGCAAAGGTCAGAGTCACAGAAAAGGCAGTCTTGGGGGTGTCAGAAAGCGCGAGCACCTGTGTCAAGGCGCCTGTGACGCTCGTGCGGAGCGCCTCGGCGATCAGCTGGACTCCAGCAGGGCTTATGTTTTCGCAGGACGCGTCCAAGGACATGATCTTGCTGTCCTTGCTGCCGCAGATGGCGGCAAAGATGGCGCCCCAGCCTTCGTCCCCGAGCCGGTTACCCCTGAGCTTGACGGACGTCAATGCGCCTGTGACAACGGCCTGTGACAGGTCCGACGCCAGCAGGATCGCATTGGGCGGCTTGAGGTTCTGCCGGGAGAAGTCAGCGGTGGTCTGGTCACGCTGGATGCCGCAGAGCGAGATCCCCTTCTGCTTGGCGACCTCAGCGAGCATCTTGGCGGACTCCGCGTCGAGCTGATTGCCCAGAAGGTTGGTCACCGTCAGCGCGCATGTGACAACGGCCTGTGACAGGTCCGACGCCAGCAGGATCGCATCAGGCGGCTTGAGGTTCTGCCGGGAGAAGTCAGCGGTGGTCTGGTCACGCTGGATGCCGCAGAGCGAGATGCCCTTCAGTTTGGCGACCTCAGCGAGCATCTTGGCGGACTTCTCACCCAGCTGATTGCCTAGGAGGTTGGTCACCGTCAGCGCGCCGTTGACGCCAAGCATGTCTGCCACATGCTTGGTGCCTGCAGCCCCTCCGATATTGCTTCCAGATAGATCGAGCTCCTTGAGCGTCTTGTTCTGTTTGAGTGCCTCGCAGATGACCTTGGTGCTCTTCTCTCCCAACTTGTTTCGGGCAAGTGAAATTTTGGTCAGCCCGCCGTTGACGCCAAGCATCTTGGCCACATGTTTGGCGCCTGTTGACCCTCCGATGTTGCTGCCATAGTTGCTGCCATAGTGGCCGCTAATGTCAAGCTCCTTAAGCGTCTTGTTCTGTTCTAGTGCCTCGCAGATGGCTTCGGTGCCCTCCTCCCCCAACCTGTTTTTGGCTAGGGACAGCATCGTCAGCGCGCCATTAACGTGAAGTGCATCAGCGATGGCATTGAGGCCCTCTGTGATGTAGTTGCCTCTCTGCTTCACGTCGTCGTCAGTCCAGATGCCGCACAGCATGTTTCGGGAGAGGTCGATGCTTGTCAGCGCGCCATTAACGCGCAGGGCCTCGGCGATTGCAGTGATGCCCTCTGCAGTGTAGGTGCCGCTGCCGAAGGTGGTCACTCCGCAGAGTAAATTGTTGGAGAGGTCCAGGCTCGTCAGCCCGCCTGTGACAACGGCCTGTGACAGGTCCGACGCCAGCAGGATCGCATCGGGCGGTTTGAGGGCGTGACCGGACAAGTCAGCGGTGGTCTGGTCGCGCTGGATACCGCATAGCGAAACGCCCTTCTGCTTGGCAACTTCAGCGAGCATCTTGGCGGACTCCGCATCAAGCTGATTGTGCAGGAGGTTGGCCACCGTCAGCGCGCCCATGACTGGAATGAAGCTGGCAACGAGCATGGCGCCCTCGGGGCCGATCGCTTCCTTCCGGCAGTCTGCCAAGTCAAGATTGGTGAGCATATCGGCGCGCATATGCTCCACCGGGATACCACCGATCTCTCCAGAGCCGGCACAGGCGATGGCTCCGAAGAGCAGTTTGAGGGGCGGACTGCCCTCGCCTGTGACGCAGCTGCACAGTGCGTGCTTGGCCGGACCACGAAGCAGGCGGAACAGATCTTGCTCCTCTTCCTCCTCTTCAATTTCGCCACGGTCGTCGTCTAGATCGACCTCTCGTACCGCGGCCACGTCCACCACAAAGCCATACCCCGTGAGCCGCTCCAGGCGGAGTAGCAGCCGCCCTGCCCTCGCCGCCTCCCACGACTGTCCGGCTTCGATCAGGAGCTCCAGGTTGAGATCCGTGATCTCATCCAGCTGCCGAGGATCGGCGTGCCCGATGCGGCCGCACAGCTGCGAGCAGAGCGCTCGGCGCCCGAGAGCACGCCACGCTCGGCAGACGCCCTTGAGCTCAATCAGCGTGCCCACGGCGACCTTGGCCAGGGCGGCTTCCGCAGCGTCGTCGTTCACGGGCAGAGCAGGCTGCCCCGCGGCAGTATAGTGCGGCATGGGACTATCCGGTGTGAACGCCGGTTCCGCGAGCGCTGCCGCGCGCTCCTCGTCGCTCTCAAAGTCGTTCACCGCGCCGAGCAGCTCGCGCAGCTCATCGGAACGTTTGCCGTTCAATCGGCCGGCAAAAGCAGCCTGAGCGTGCTCGAGCGCCTGCTCTGCGAGGAGGTTGCAGGCGCCCTCGATGAGAACAGCTAGTTCAGTGAGCGAGCATTCATCGAGGCCTGAGGCTGACCAATCGTCCTCGCACATTGCCCCGAGAGTGCGCAGTACAGTCGTGGACGTCTCCACCATGGAGAACATGGTTTCTTCAGATGGATCGAGGTCGTCGAGCCAATTACTGAGCCTTTCCGCTCGTCGCGCTGCCTTGCGCGACCACTCGAGCTCCTCTCCCTCACGCCCACGCACGCGGACGCGGCGCTCCTCCTCGTTGATGTCGGCCATTTTGTCTGCAATTGTGAAAACGTCACCACTCTTCAACAGCATCGCAGCTTTCGTTCTCAACATACCAACACGTACGAACTTAGCTTTCCCTCTCGTGGAGCGCCTTCGTGAGCAACGAGGACTTCGTCTTCATCGTCGCGGCCTTTCCGCTCTTTCGGCGTCCCCGTCGCGCGGCGGCGCTCAATGGTCGCCGCGACGGTTTCACGTCCACAATCCGCGGGCGCGCAGTATCTCGACTCCAAGGACGCACTCTGCACGCTCCAGCTCCCGTGGCCGGCACATGAGCCCGCGCAGACGTACAAGGACATACTCGATGCGTTGCAGGGGCTCGATGTGGCCCTCGATCTTGTCGTCGGGCGCGTCACTAAGCGCGTGGCCGACGAGGGGCAGAAGCTCGCCGCGCTAACGGGCCGCATCGACGCCGCTGCCAAGCGCGTGAGCGCCGTCGCCGGTAACCGCCAGGCGATCGTCCTCTTCTCGGCCGCACGCTTTCCAGGCGGTAAAGATGCGGCCAAGGTGAAGTATTTTGATCGGCTCTTCTACGACGAGGGGCATCTGCAGCGGCGGGCAGCCGAGCAGCTCGAGATACACGAGGAGCCGTTCGTCGAGTCGCTCGAGGAGATGGCCGAGCGGCGGAAAAAGCTCGACCTTTCTCTCCGTGTCGACATGGACACCATCGAGCTGTACAAGGCGGACCTTGAGCTGAAGCCCGAGCTCGCGACCAATAACCCGTCAATGCCGCCACCACCCGACGTGCTCGCGCCGCTGCCCCCTTCGGTCTCGAGCGTCTCCTCGGTCCTTCTCTTCAACACGCCCTACAATGTGTTTGCCGATCACACCCCCTTCGACAACCTCTCGGGCGAAGCCGCACCACGCAAGGACGTGCGGGCCAAGGAGGAGGAGCTGGCACAGGCGCCGCAGACGGTGCTCTTTGGCGACCAGCTGCCCGAGGTCGAGCGCATCGAGTACTCGTACAAGCCGGTGCTCGGCGCCGTGCCCGAGCTCGATGTGCCCTCGATGTTGCCCAACTTGTCGAATGTGGCGAACCTCAATTGGACTGCTCTCGACCTGCCGTCCATTGCGCCCTCGACGCTGAATGCAATGCTGCTGCCGACGCTCTCGACGGGGCCCTCCAGCCTCCCCTCGCTGACGCCCTCGGCCACGGCGCCGCCGCCGCCGCCCGCTGCGCCTGGCGCGCCTCCGCCGCCGCCGCCACCGCCCGTCGGGGGCGCGCCGCCGCCGCCGCCGCCGCCGCCGCCGCCGCCAATCGCCGGCGGTGCGCCACCGCCACCCCCGCCGCCCCCGATTGTTGGCGCGCCGCCGCCGCCGCCGCCGCCGCCGCCGCCGCCGCCGCCAATCGCCGGCGGCGCGCCGCCGCCGCCACCGCCGCCACCGCCGCCACCAATCCCAGGCGGCGCGCCGCCGCCGCCGCCACCGCCGCCACCGCCGCCGCCGCCGGCCGACAGCGGTCGTTCGTCGCTGCTCGACGAGATCGCCAAGGGGAAGGCGCTCAAAAAGGTGGCCAATCCCGACGACGCGGACGCCTCGCCCAAGCCTAAGGTCCCGAGTGACCCTCGCGGCTCCCTGCTTGACGAGATTTCGAAGGGCGCGAAGCTCAAGAAGGTGGACCCTGACGCGCCCAAGAAGCCGCCGCCGGAGAAGCCGAAGGCGGCGGATGAGCCGATGGACATGATGGCACAGCTGCGCGATAAGATCAACCGGCGGCGCGCGGGCATCTCAGGCGGTCGGGCAGCCGAGGCGATGGCGGATATGGTGGATATGGCGAAAACAGCCGACCAGCTGACGAAACAGCTGACGAAAAAGGACGATGGCGACAAAGACGGCGACCTCGGCCCGTCACCCATCTCGATGGGCGGCATCGCCAACGCGCTGCGCGCCAAGGCAGCCAACATGGCCGACTCGGGGTCAGACGACGACGACTGGGAGAGTGACTAGCCCTTCCCCTCGCCCCAACACCGTCGCCCGTGCATGCTGCCCAACAGTGACGCACGGCAATGACCAAGCTCCACCAGTCCACCTGGTTGTGACGTTGTGTCGAGGATACTATGTCTCTACTGCGTCTAAGCTTAGCGTGTCAGGTTGTCATGTGTGTTCTCATGTCAACGGACAAGGTGGTAGGTGCACCTCTCCCGGTCGCGAATCGCGCCCCTGCCGCCTCTTTGTTTCTCGCCGAAACGGCCGTCTTGCCGGCCATGAAGTCAGTATCTCGCCGCAGGCCTGCCTGCCTGCCAATCGTCCACATCTACTGTGCAGTTGTAGTGGGTCGTTTTGGTTGTTTCATCTCCGACGTTTCGTATAGTCGTTTCGTAAGTTTTCGTAAGTCGTTTCGTCGTCGACGTTACGTTGGATAGTGGAGTTGCGCACGCGTCCATACGAGCGAGGCGCTGCGACACCCTGCATCCCGTGTCAGCGCGGGCTCTCCATACTGTGGAGTTCCACGTGGGGCGTCTGGCGGAGGCACGGACGGCGGCGCCCTCCAACCAGGCTTGGCTGCGTTACCTTGGCTGGCCGTAAGCGTACGACTCGCCAAACGGCGGTGCCTGGCCTTTGCTCCCCCGCCCAGCTCCCCCGGCTGCGACGGGCCTAAACGAGAAGACAAATCTGAAGCAGAAGAAAACGCCTCTCGGTGTCACCTCGGATCCGACCGTCACCGTGCCGTAGTAGCGGTTAGGCCCGCGCCCGGCCCCCCACGGCCGGCTTCGGGCTTCCCCCGGTGTCCGATCGGCCTCGGACGAAAGGACGGGACGCCGGGACGTGCGATCGACCCAACCCGAACCCCATGCCCAACCCGCCGAAGCAACCAGGAGCGACCCTACCCGCAACCGCGAACCAGCGAACCGCCGCGCATGCATCACTGTGCAACCGCGGGAACACCCGCACGACCACGTACCGCCGACGAGGTACCGACGAGGCAGCTATCGAGCCGTGCCGGTGCGACGGAGCTCGGAGCACGGAGGCAGCCGCGCGTCCCGCGGTCGGCGCCGCGCGGTGAGGCCGATGTGCGCGATCCCGATCGGGCCCGGCGCGGTCGGGGCGCGAGCTCGGGTGACGCGACTCTGTAAGATGCATATCAGTAATTCCTGAATGCAGGTCAACGCAATTTGCTATTGCAGTCCCCGCCCCCGCCTCCCGGACTTGCGCGTTGCGGGGGATGTGGCAAGAATGCCGCGCGCCGCGCCCGCGGCTCGGCTTCCTAGCCGCCCACACCTGCTCTCGCACAGGTTCCGCCTTGCCTTGCAAGGCCTCACCGGACACCGCGCGCAGTGACACAGACCGACGTAACTCCAACTTTGTCCGACACTCCAGTCCGCCACACACGCGCGCCTTTCCCGTCCGCGCAACAACATTAGGGGGCAGGGGGGGGGGGGCGCGCACACATCACGATCAGTGTGTCAGTCATCACGCGCCACGGTTCTCACAACGCCTCAAATAACCGCCACGCGAAGAGGGGCGCGCGCGCCATATCGCAAAATGCAAGCCGAGCAGCCAGCACTGCTGCGCTGCGCGCGCCGCGCCCCGCGGTCCCCGCGCCCACTCTCGAGGCTCGCCCCTTGCCGCTCTTCACACAGCCGGCTCCATGCCGGCTGGCTGCTGCAATCATGTCAATCATGCACTCGTATAAGAGTTCGGTCGCCTCGGCATGCCATCTGCCCGCACGTCGCGCGTCCCTCAGCAGCACACCGAGGGCCGTCCCTGGCGCCCGCCATGCACAGGGCACCTGGGCGGGCCTGGCGTACTCAGCCGACGATGCCCGACTTTTTGCGCTGGTCAGCCTTGCGCGTCTCCTTGACACGGCCCTGCTTCTTGGCTTCTGCACGCTTGGTCTCCTCGCGGAGCTCATGGAAGACGGCCTCCGCGAGCGACTGTGGCACCCCCCAGTGCTGCTTGATCTGCACGGCACTCTTTTGCATGAGCTGCTTGCCGTTGACGCCCTCGGGCAGCAGCGGAAGCAGCGCCGCGAGCCTCTCGCCACGTGAGCTCACTGCCTCCGCGAGCCAGTCGCGCACGCGCACCTCGTCCCAAAATTTGGGAGCGATCGTACTCTCGTCCACCTTGACCTCGCGCGCCTTGACATCACGCTTGGTCTCACGGATGGCGCCGTCAGTGCCTGCAACCGCGGCCACGGTCTTGAGAGTGGTGAGGGTGTGCTCGGTGTCCGTGCACGAGGGCGAGACGGTACCCACCACCGTGATGAGCGTGTCCGCGCGCATAAACGAGTCTGCAAGCACGCGCGTGAGCGCCGATTCGCGGAAGGGGATGTGCGACGTCTTGCCATCCTGGGCAAGCACCCAGTGGCGCATGCATTCCTTGAGCGCGTGCAAGGACTGGTTGATCTCGGCGCCCTCCTTACGGCGCTCGGCGTCGTGCCACATCGAGTCTTCCTTGCGCTCCGTGCCCGCGCAGTCGACCAGCGTGAGCACGGGCGGCACACGGCGCTTCTTTGTCGGGCCGGCGGCGCCCGGCGCTCCCACGAGCGTGAGTTGGCACACTGCGTGGGAGCGTGAGGAGACGGCGTTCGCGCCGGTGGCCGAGGTGGCGCGGCGTGACTTGGCGACGGCGATGTGCTCGAGCAGCTCGGCTGCGCACGTGATCGGCTGCTGGCACAGTCCCACCGGCTGCACCCGACCGTCGGTGCTGGTCTGCAGTGGCAGTTCGCGACCTGGCGCGTCGCCGAGCAGCTCGAGGCAGCGACTGCCGGCAATCTCAAAGAAGCTCAAATGTCCGAGCACCTGCCCGGGCGCCGCGCCGCTCAGCAGCACCTCGCTCGTGTACTGCTCGATGCCGCCCATCGTGTGCGACTTCCCGCTCCCCGTCTGGCCGTACATGAATAGCGTCGAGCAGCCGCCCGAGAGCACATTGGCGAGGAGCGGGTGCACACCCCTCTCGCACAGCTCAGGCGTCTCGACGTGCTCGTCGAAGGCCTCCGAGACCACGTACTGCACGTGGCGCAGGAACATGCGCTTCAAGTCGGGCTGCATGCAGCAGTTGTGCACCACGACGCGCCCTGGCGCGCGCACGCTCACCACGTCGAATTCACCACGACGCTCCTCGTGCGCAAACAGAGGCCGCTTGCGCACGAGCGCGCGCAGCCGACGCGGCATCCCTGTGGCCGTTAACTGGCCAGCCGACGCGCCGCCCGGCGCCACGTTCTCCACGTCGGCCGCAACGGACGTCTCCTTGGCATCTGACGGGTTGGCATGCCTCCACTCGTCGATGGCATCCACGAATGAGTCACGGTTCACCTTGCGGCACTGGCGCTTGTCGATGTTCTGACGCGTGATGGGGTCGTCATCAGGCACTTCCAGGGCCGCCGCCGCGCGCGCACCCGCCGAGGCCGCCGCCGTAGCGGCGGCGCGCGCCGCCTGCTGCTCCTCCGAGTCAGGACCTGCGCATGCGAGGCGCGACTGCGCGACAGCGGGCGCGGCGGGCGGCGGGGCGGCGGGCGGCGGCGGCGCGGGCGGCGGCGCGACCTGCGCAAAGGCGGCGACGGGGAGGGCCGCGGCGCTGGGGCCACGCCGCACATCCCGAGCAGGCGGCTTGACAACGTCTCGCGTCGACGACTGCTGGGACGGCGGCTGCGACGTCGGGGCTGAGAGCGAGGCAGACACCGGCAGCGCGCTCGCCGCCGCAGCCGCCGCGGCCGCCCGCCGCGCCAACTCGTTGACGTCTCGGGCGCTCGCCACCGGGGCGGGGAGGCCCGATCCTCGAGCCGAGGACGGCTGCGACGGCGCCAGGCGCTCCACTACTGGCGCTAGTGCCCTTGGGGCAGGCGCCTCGGCCGCTGGCACACGATCCATTCCCTTGGTGGCGGCGATCGCGGTCGGCAGCGCGCCTCCGAACCCACCCGTCGTGAGACGTCGTGAGACAGGTCGTGGCTCGCGCGCCGGCGAGATCTGCAACGCTGGTAGGAGAACCTGCGGCGGCGGCGTGAGCGGCCCGCGCACCCGCCGCTCAGTCACGCTGCCTCCGTCGGGCGATCCCGCGCGTGCGTCCTTGTTCTCGGTCTCAGCGTCCTCCTCGTCCTCGCCGCGAGCCTCCTGGTCAACCCATTCGTCAAAGAGCAGCTCGCCCTCGTCGGAGCCCCCCCCCTCGTCGGAGTACTCCTCGCCTTCCTCCTGCTGCTCCTCCTCATCTTCCATGCACACCTCCTCCTCCTCCTCCTCCAAGCCCTCACCAGCGGGCACGCCCTCGTACGCGTCGCCCTCGTACTCGTCGCCCTCGTACTCACCCTCCTCCTCGCCCTCCTCGCCCTCTTCGCCCTCCTCCTCCTCGCCGTACTCCCCGAAGGCTGGCTGAGCGCCCCCCTCCTCCTCCGCGCCCGCGCCCGCCTCCGCCACCTCCTCGCCGCAGCCGTAAAAGGTCCCGCCCGATGGCGCCGCCGCCGCGCGCCCGCCCGCCGTCGAATGGACGGGCACGACCGCAAACGAATCCTCACCCCGAGGGACGCATGGCGCTCCCGGCGAGGCACCCGTCACTGGCAGGAAGAGCTGCCCGTCGCTCGGCATTCTCCAGTGCCGCCGCTGCCGGCCGCCGAGGGCCGCACGCGGCTCCGGCTCGAGCGCGGGCGAGATGGCAGGTGCTGGCGGCGGTGGGCCACCTGTGACAACTGCCTCTGAAGGCGTAAGCGGGACAACGGGAGACGTTGCGAGCGCGGCGGCGGCCACACGGCCGGTAGAAGCTTGCTGCGTAGTGCGTCGCGGCGGGACTGCGGCGGCCACACGCGCAGGCGGCGCGCCTGTGCTGCTGCGGCGGCTTGACCGGTCGGTGCGGAGGCTGTCGAGCCACATGCAATCCGCGCAGGTGCACGCCTCAGGATGGCCGAGGGTGGCGCGAGGCGATTCTAGGGGCTGGTCGTGGCGCGGTTCGGGCGCCGGCACCAGTGTGCACTCGGGCTCGAGCGGAACTTCAACTGGGATTGGCGGCGACTCAGGCACGGGTGTGTCGACGTTGATTGCAGCGGCCTGCGCCATCTTCTCGGCGGCGGCCTTGCGCGCGCGCTCGCGCAGCGCCTCAGCCTTCTTGACGGCCATCGCGCGCTTCTCAGCCCACGCCCTGGCCTCATAGGACTTGTCTTGGGCCGAGGTAGATGAAGGCATGTTCCAACTCGACCCCGATTGCGGAAGGCAACTGCATCAGGTTCTTGAGTCAAGGTCTGACCGTTGACTTTCCGTGAAAAGTCCGCGACATTCACAGGGGCGAACTTTTTATGGTGGAGTATTAAAGAGTTTTTGATGCGGGCCTGCATGCAATTCTTGGGGTTGGGGGGACTTGCAAATCTCTCATCCATCATGCAACTCTCTCATTCGTCTCGGAGTGTCGCGACGCTTGGCCCTGACGCTTGGCCTTGGGTCTTTGTGCCAGCGTGACCACCCTGCGTGACCATGAAGAAATGGCGCGGTGCCGCTGCGGGTTGCCCACCCTCCCCCCACGTGCCGCCGGCCACGTGCGGACCCGACTCGTTGCGCAACCGTTCGTACACAATGCCGCCGCGTTGGCCGCTCGACACCTTCCAGCTCATCATGGAATCAGCGAGCGGCGGCGAGGGCAGCTCGAACCGCTCACAAACATGCAACTTGTACCGCAACTCGAGGCCCTGCTGCGATCTGCAAGAATGGCCAGAGGTTGTGGTCGAACCACCTGTGCGCGAATCGATCATCTCCTTCCTCGCAGGCTGCGACACTTGGTAGTCACACTTGGTAGTCATGAAGTCGTCCTTCTTCGCTCTCGTGCTCCGTCGCTCTTCGTGCTCAACGTGCGTCGGTGCGATCGCTGCACGTGCGCACTGTGCCGCCTTCGCACGCGGAATCGATCGAGTCCGCTCAGGCGCTTTTCTCCATGGTGTCTCGTGGGCACTCCTGCGTCTCCGGAGGGAGCACATATCGTATCACCCCAGTCGCGCGCGCGCGATCTCCAGCTGCAGCGTGCCCGTGAGCAGCTCGCTTCGCGTGCGAAGCGCGCCCTGCCGCGGGCCCTGCTCGAGCGGCGCCATCTGCTCGAGGTAAGCGCGCAGGTCCTCTGGGCGCGTGAGCGCCTGAAAGAGCTGGTCCCACCGGTTGAAGGCCGAGCCCGAGTTGCCCAAGCTGGCGGGAGCTCAGGCGTTTTCAGCCTGGCGTCGCCATTGTCATCAAGTTTTTATGCCGCACATGGACGAGGAATTCATGGGCGGATAGTACTGACCTTTTTGCTTAGCTGACCTTTTTTTGCTCATCTTGACGCTATTACGCATCGTGTCGCGATACGGAATACACTCCGACATGTGTGCGCACGGCACGCACAGGCTCATTGATTCCGCCTCTCATGGCACAACGGTTTCCCCATCGCCTCGTGGTTGCGCACAGTCCACCCTCTCGACCCTCGCGTGCTCACGCACGTCCGCTCCCGGCAGCGGCTTCGCCGTCGTAGCAGCCGGAGCCGCCGCAGCCGCCTGCCGCATCCCCTGATTGCTCACGCCCGCGCGCTCATCGCCGGAACGACGACGTGGAGGACCCGCCGTCGGGCCCCCGCCGCCGTTCCGCCGCCGCTCCAGAGGGCGACCGTGTCGGCCGGGATGCGGATCTCGATCTTCAGCTCGCGCGTGGAGTTCGGCTTCTTGGGGGGGCGCGCCGGGTCCTCATGGGCCTTGATGCCGGCCACCTTGACGTCCACCTCGACCTCCTCGAACCCGCCGTCGCCGTTCCGGTTGGGGTACTCGACCAGGATGTCGTACGGCCGGCCCATCTCGAAGTCCTTGTTCAGCCATTTGATGACCGCCGTCGTGCCCAGCTCCGCGCGGAGGCGGCACACCTCGAGAAACTCGCCGATCTGGCCGAGGATCGCCGGGTCCTGCGCGTCGCCCGCGTCTGCTCCGCCGCCCGCCGCGCCCGCCGCCGCCAGGCGCGCGGCGTGGTAGAGGCGCACCACGCCGAGCGGCTCGACGGGCTGCGCCGTCAGGGCGTGCCACGCCGCGACGGCGTGCTCATGGACCGTTCCCGAGTACTCGTGCGCCAGCTGACGCGCCACCGTGCGCAGGTAGCTCAGGAACTCCGTGTAGCTCGCGTCCGTGATGAGCGTGCGGTCGGTGGCCCCGAGCGTGGCTGCGTGCGCCTCGGACAGGACGATGAGCCCGATGCGTTGTAGGGCGTAGCCGTCGTTGGAGCGCGGCCTTGTCAGCCGCTTCAAGAAGCGCTTCACGAGCGCCGCGCTGTAGTTCTCCGACTTGGGCTTCGCGGTGTCGGGTGGCCACTGATTTTGCAGCGAGTAGGCGATGGTCTTCGAGAGCCTTGGCGCGCGTCCCGGCACAAAGTCGGCCGCGCCGATCTCGAGGACCACGAATGCTCCGGCTCCTTGTACTCCGTCGGGGAGCGGCGACAGCGGGACGGCGACCTCCGTTGGCGTTGGCGGCACCGACGCCGCGTCGCATGTCGGCATCCTTCCCAACACGGGGTGCAGCAGAAAGCTACCCAATTTGGGAGCAAGGTTTTCGTTCCCAAATTTGTAAAAGTTCCAACGTAACGGCGACACAACCCCCGAGGTTGAGATCCCCTCTCGAAGTTCGTGACGACACCCACCTTGCTAATTGGGTAGTCTTCCCAAATTGGAACCTCTGCGGTGGCCGCCGTCGTGTCGCTGCGCCGCCGCCCCGCAGCCGCGCCTCTTCGTCGGCCGTGTGCGCACGTCGAGCGCGATGCGCCGAGCGGGCAAGGAGCCGGCTGCTTCTCCCGACGCCGACCTCGCGGGGCCGGCGCGTCGGACCCGCCAGCGGACGCAGAGTCGCGGCCCTCCGCAGCTGGATTTGTTTGCATCGCCATCGGTGGCTTCTGGGCCGGGGCGCGCGCTGCCGCCCGCGGGCGTGGGCCCGCCGATTCCGTTTCCTCTGGAGGCCGCGCCCGTGCAGGGGTCCATCCTTTACTTACCCGCGCCCTCGGACGGGGGTCCGGCGCAAGCTTCGCCGACTCCTCTCGTGGGCGCTCTCCTTTTGCCTGGCAGCGCCCTGCAGGTGAGGCTCCGGATCGGCTTCGAGCCACGCCTACCGAAGTATCGGGGCGAGGGAGAGCACCTGAAAGCCCTCGAGGCTGGTGGCCTTTCTGAGATCATTACGTGTGCGGAGCTCGAGCCGTGCAAGGTCATCGCCCTCGTCGAGCACTGCGTCGAGGCGCTGGACTTTGCGGTCGATCGTGCCCCGTTCCCTCGGCCCCAGCCCCTCGTGGCGGCGCTCTCCTTGGAGTGGGAGGATCTCAACGACGTGGTGCGCGTGCGCGCCCCTTGCGCCCGTACGTTGCCCACCTCCACCCAATCTTTTGACACTGTGCCGACGCCCCGCAGTTGGATCTGGCCATCATCCTTGTGCGCGCCGGCGCTCCGGTCGATATCAAGGACCATGCGCGCGGGGGGGTGACGGCGGAAGAGCTGTACCGCGCGAAACCCTTTGCGAGCTGCTTCAAGGGTTTGCGGCCCGTCACCACCTTGCGCATGTGGCAGCGCATGCTCCTCGGCGAGTCTGACAGCGAGTAGGTTGCTCGAGAGACGAGTCGAGAGATAGCTACTGCCTCGTAAGCAGCGCCGGGGGGTCTATTATGGGGGGTCGTTTCGGCGGGGCATGTGGGGGGAGGGAGGGGGGCGACGTGTGAGCGACATGGAGGGGGGTGGTGGTGGTGGCTGCGGGGATGAGGTTTTGATTGGGTGCCTAAAGGGTGCTCGAACAAGTATCTACGTTTTACAGCCAGTTGTTAATACAGGAACACGCCCCGCCGCGAGCGTCGCAGCCGGACGGTCGACTGTCCGGCTTTCGTCCATGCTTCCGTCCATGCTTCTGGCGCATTGTCCCATATAGCACGGGCCACGGCCCCTGCAGTGTGTGTGTGCTAGCTCCTGGCGAGTAGGACCTGTTTATCTTTGCAAGTCGCTCTGCCCCGAAAACGCGGTGCGTTAGTTACCGTGTGCACTGTATGATGATTGACACTATGTCGATTTAACTGATGAGTGGCGGCATATGGCGGCACTCGCTGTGGTGACTCGCACCCCTGCCTCGGTTACACGAGTCCGAGCGGAGACGCGTTTAACGCGTTATGCTACCATTCCGATTGACGATCCTGGGAAACACGGAACAGAATACGCAGCGATCCACCAATGTATGCACAGCGTACTCGCGCAGCTCGTCGGTATTCGCCATCTCGACGCCCTCGCCCTGGCGCAAGGAGCGCAGCTGTCGGCGGAGCGCGTCGTTCTGCCGGGAGAGCGCCGTGACTTTGAGCTGCATTCCGCACTTGCGAGT
>Ga0210243_101443_pt1 | contig 17364 bp, 15 predicted proteins | sample ChrtobMeP5a_32mM_FD_155461 | JGI IMG/M metagenome (GOLD analysis project Ga0210243, IMG submission 155461) | Chrysochromulina tobin associated microbial communities from unialgal haptophyte culture, Seattle, Washington, United States - P5a_32mM | ecosystem: Host-associated > Algae > Haptophytes >...
CGAATATCAGTCGTCAGAATACATCAAGGAGCTTCAGAAGAGCTTCAAGCGCGACGCAAAGCGCTTCAAGACGGCTGCACAGCTCGCTCGTGAATGAGCCTTGTTTTTGTATACAAATGTATGACAATTGTATGACAATTGTAAACAAATTCGGGGTTTCTCTGTGTACTCTTGTGTTTGAATGAGTATGTTCCTAGACTCCTCCAGGACCCTCCCGGACACCAAGGAGGGTCTCGGAAATCCGGACATGTCAGGAATCTTGCTAGATTCCCCCACTTTACTGCTCAGTTGGCCATCAGTAGCCGCACAGCTAGAGACGTCGTCGTCGACGCGCGTTTCACTAGTACTTTTTGAGAGTTTATACACTGACGGGACGTGCAGGTGAGCGGTGCGACCGAAAGGCGAGGAGGCAAAAGCGTGCCCGGCACGAGCCCGCGCCAGCCGGGCATGCAGCCGGGAGCCAAACAAGCGGGGAAGGGACGACCCCGTCAACCGCGCACCGCCTCCTCCCAAATCTGTTTCCCTATCCGTGCAATTCCAAGGAGTGCCTCTTGACAGAGCGCTCAGCACGACGCTCACCACGGCACGAGAGCCTCTTGACGAATGCGTTGGGCAGCCTCTTCACTCATCACGTGATTCACACGGCGCACCGTCATCGAGATGCGACGAACCTTTGACGAAACCGTTCGCGGGTGGGGAGGAGGCGGGAGCTCGGATGGCGCCGTCGTGGGCGGCGGCTCGGGTGGCGGCACCAGCGGCGGCACCAGCGGCGGCGCCTCCGGCGACAGCGGCGGTGGAGCACTGTTCGTATTCACACTGTTCGTATTCACACTGAGCGCGTTCACCGCGTGCAGGCAGTCGTGGTACGCCTCGTCCGTGAAGACAAGGAGGCTGCGAGGTGGCAAGACGAGCGACGCGACGACCTGGCACGTATGAAGCACGTGTACGGGGCCCGACCACGTCGACGGCGCGTGTATGGCGCCGTGTTGGGCGCTGACGTCGTCGTGGGCGTCGCTCTCACTGTGGAAGCTGCTGCCGCTCTCGTCGCCGCTCTCATCCCCTTCGTGGTCGCGCGCGTCGTCGTGGGCGTCGCTCAGGTCAAGGGGCTGGCTGCCTGATCGTCCCAAACTAGGAAGTAAGGCGTCGTCGTGGGCGTCGCTCAGATCAAGGGACTGTGGCGAGGCACCCCGCGGTGAAGCCACGGCGACGCCCTCCGATGGTCCATCCCCATTTTGGAAGGTGGGGGTGACCTCCGCTGCATGCGGCTCCTCCGCCTCGGGAGCCTCGCTGCTGAGGTCGAGGGGCGTAGCCTCCACGTGCCGGCGCACCTCCACCTCGGGTAATACCTCGGGAGAGTCGCCGGCTGGCCCATGCCGGATGAAGTCAAACGAGCCCGCGGCACTCAACGTGAGGATTGCCACACGCGGAGCGTACATGGGGCCGTCCTTATGGGCGGACATGCCGATGCCTGGAGTGTACTCATTCACGATGATGTGATTTGGAGGCGCGTCCGCTGGAAAGATGCCAGCGGCCACGAGCGCGTCGAACAAGCTCTGTGCCCAGTCGGGGCTGCCGCGCGACTCGTGAGCAAAGGTCAGCAGTGAGTACACGGATGACGTGCGGGGATGCAGGGGATCAAGAGCGCAGCGCACATCGCTTCCGGAAGCATCTCGATGGGTGGCGGCCTCGGAGTGCTCGGAGCGCTTGACGACTCGGAGATGAGGCGCTCGGAGCGCGTTTATGAACGCTTAAAACTGTTGCTTGAACACTTTTGAACGCAAGGTGCAGAGCATTGGCGGCAGAGCATTGGCGGCAGAGCATTGGCGGAGGAGGCCAGGTTCGCGACGTCGGAGGAGGCTGCCTTGCGCTATGCGAGGCATATTGGGGCGGAGCGAGCGGCGGCTGAGGCGGCGCAGGCGAGGGGCAAAGGGCCGCAGCCGCTCACAGCGGACGAGGCCAGGGCGGCCGCGGCGGCCGAGGGGCTCGAGCTGGTGCCGTCCTCGAGCAATGAGACGGGCTTCAAAGGCGTGGCCAAGCATCCAGGCGGGTACAAGGTGCAGAGTTGCGAGAATCGCAAGCAGCGCTACCTAGGCAGCTTTGCGACGCCGGAGGAGGCGGCCTTGTGCTACGCGAGGTACATCGGAGCGGAGCGATCCGCTGCCGAAGCGGCGGAGGCGGCGAAGGAGAGGGCCGCAGTGTACCGACCGCTCACGGCGGACGAGGTCAGGGCGGCCGCGGCGGCCGAGGGGCTAGAGCTGGTGCCCTCGTTCTTCAATGTGAATGGCTTCAGGGGTGTGCGCAAGAACTGTGGCAGGTACGTTGCGAAGCTCAAGGAGAATGGCAAGTGCCGCTACCTTGGCAATTTCAATACGCCGGAGGAGGCGGCCTTGTGCTACGCGAGGTACATAGGTGCGGAGCGAGCGGCGGCAGAGGCGGCCGAGGCGAGGATCAAAGGGCGGCCGCTGACGGCGGACGAGGCCAGGGCGGCCGCGGCGGCCGAGGGGCTCGAGCTGGTGCCGTCCTCTAGCAGTGAGACGGGCTTCAAAGGCGTTTGCAAGAGTCATGGCAAATACAGGGTGGAGGTGTGGGATAATTTTGATCTTCAGATCAAGGGATATGGCAAGATGCGCCACCTCGGCACCTTCGCGACGCCGGAGGAGGCGGCCTTGTGCTACGCGAGACACATCGCGGCGGAGCGAGCGGCGGCAGGGGCGTTGGAGGCGATGAGCAAAGCGCCACAGCCTCTCTCGGCGGATGAGGCCAGGGGGACGAAGCTACTGCGGATGAGGCTAGAAGTGGGCGATCGCATCCAAGGCAAGTACCAGGGGCAGATAGGAGGCCGCAACTGGTTCGATGGCGTGGTGACGGCGGTGCACGAGGACGGCACGTGCGATCTGCACTACGACGATGGCGACCACGAGGAGCGCGTGGCGCCGCGGTTCATCAAGACGATCGCCAAGGAAGAAGCCGAAGAGCCGGCGGAGCCCGAGGAGCCGGAGGAGGTGGAGGTGATGGCGGAGCCCTCAGAGAGTCAGGGCGCATCGGGGGCATCCAACCGGCAGCTCAAACGCAAGGTTCTGTCCGACCGCGGCGCCGGGGGCAGTGATCGCTTTCGGAACGAGGAGCGACGGGACCCTCACGGAACCTTCACGGAACCTTCACGGAACCTCCACAGAACCTTTCGCGAGGAGCCACAGAACCGTCTTGCACGCTACCTTCATAATGGGAAGAGCGAGATGTTACCAGACGAGGCCAGGGCAGCGGCGACAGCCGAGGGGCTCGAGCTGGTGCACTCCATGCGCAATGAGACGGGCTTCAAGGGTGTGGCTAAGCATCCAGGCGGGTACAAGGCGCAGATCGTGGAGAATGGCAAGCAGCGCTACCTTGGTAGGTTCGTGACGGCGGAGGAGGCTGCCTTGTGCTACGCGAGGCACGGTGGGGCGGAGCGATCGGCGGCCGAGGCAGCGCAGGCGAGGCTTGCAGGGCCGCGGCCGCTCACACCGGACGAGGCCAGGGCGGCCGCGGCAGCCGAGGGGCTCGAGCTGGTGCCGTCCCCGGGCACCGAGACGGGCTTCAGGGGCGTGTTCAAGAAGGGTGGCAGGTATGCGGCGCAGATTTGGGAGAAAGGCAAGCTGCGCCACCTCGCCATGTTTGCGACGCCGGAGGAGGCGGCCTTGTGCTACGCGAGGCACGTTCGATCGGAGCGAGCGAAAGCAGGTGTGTTGGAGGCGATGAGCAAAGCGCCGCAACCTCTCTCGGCGGATGAGGCCAGGGGGACGAAGCTACGGCGGATGAGGCTAGAAGTGGGCGATCGCGGCCAAGGCAAGTCGGCGAGGGGCGAAGGGCTGGAGCCACTCATGGCGGAAGAGGCCAGGGCGGCCGCGGCGGCCGAAGGGTTACAGCTGGTGCCGTCGTTGAGCAACGAGACGGGCTTCAAGGGCGTGGTCGAGCATTATGGCAAGTACCAGGGGCAGATCTACGAGAATGGCAAGCTGCACCACCTCGGCACCTTTGCGACACCGGAGGAGGCGGCCTTGTGCTACGCGAGGCATATCGGGTCGGAGCGAGCGAAAGCAGGTGCGTTGGAGGCGATGAGCGAAGCGCCACAGCCTCTTTCGGCGGATGAGGCCAGGGCTGCCGCAGCGGCCGAGGGGCTCGAGCTCGTGCCGTCGTCAAGCAACGAGACGGGCTTCAAGGGCGTACATAAGGGTTGGCGCAGCTTAAGTTACGTGGCGAAGATCTACGAGGATGGCAAGATGCGCCACCTCGGCACCTTCGCGACGCCGGAGGAGGCTGCCTTGCGCTATGCAAGGCATATTGGGGCGGAGCGAGCGGCGGCTGAGGCGGCGCAGGCGAGGGGCGAAGGGCCGCAGCCGCTCACAGCGGACGAGGCCAGGGCGGCAGCGGCGGCCGAGGGGCTCGAGCTCGTGCCGTCCTCGGGCACTAGGATGGGTTTCAAGAACGTTCACAAGCATCGTGAGAAGTTCATGGCGCGGATCAAGGAGAACGGCCAGCTACGCCACCTCGGCATGTTTGCGACGCCGGAGGAGGCGGCCTTGCGCTACGCGCGGCACGTTGGGCCGGTGCGAGCAGCGGCTGAGGCGGCGGCGGCGAGGGGAGAAGGCCCGAAGTGGCCGCTGAGGGGCAAAGGACCGCCACAGATCACTACAGCAGAGGAGATTCTGGCGGCGACGGCGGCCGAGGGGCTCGAGCTGGTCCCATCGTCGACCAATGAGACGGGCTTTAAGAACGTGTGGAAGAATGATGATGGCAAGTACGCCTCCCATGTCAGAGAGAATGGCAAGCTGCACTACCTCGGCATCTTTGCGACGCCGGAGGAGGCGGCCTTGTGCTATGCGAGGCATATTGGGGCGGAGCGAGCGGCGGCAGAAGCGGCGGCAGCAAGGGGCGAAGGGCCGCAGTCGCTGACGGCGGACGAGGCCAGGGCGGCCGCGGCGGCCGAGGGGCTCGAGCTGGTGCCGTCCTCGAGCAATGAGACGGGCTTCAGGGGCGTGTTCAAGAATGGCGGCAGGTACCAGGCCAGGATCATGGACAAGTGCAAGGCGCGCCACCTCGGCAGCTTCGCGACGCCGGAGGAGGCCTCCCTCATCCTCTCACGCTACATTCGCGACCTCGTCGACGGCTGGCTCATCCCGGGCCGTCGCCCTTCCCACCGTCCTCCACCCCGAGCGCCAGTCCCCGCCCCGCCCACTCGAAGCGAAGTCGAGCAGGCGGAGGCGCTCCGCTGTTGGCAACTGCTGCTTACGGCGATGCGCGACGACCGGCGCAAGCAGCAAGGTTCGACCTCATCGTCGGCGCCGCCTCCGCCGTCACCAGCTGCCACGACCAAGCACGCCTCGCGCAAGCGGCCAGCTGCTGCAGTGGCCTTTGCAGAGGTGGGCGTGCCACGAGCGGAGGCCCTTCAGCCACAGCTCACAGCGAAGAGCGGCGATGACCCTGGCGCAGCTCGTTGCGTCATCTGCCTTGAAGCCCTGGACTTGAGCGCGGCAAGCTCTCGAGGCGAGGCCGCGTGCGGGCACACTCCTTGCTGCGGCAACTACTTCCACAAGCGCTGCCTGAGCCAGTGGCTGCAAGGCTCCGGGCAATCGGACAATGACCCACTGCCAATCAAAAGGATCGAGAAAAAGTGCCCGACATGCAGGCAAGATCTACTGACTCGCGCGCTCATCCCCGGGCCGTCGCAGCGCCGTCCCGTCGCGAGCACACGGACGTGAAACTAGGTTAGGATCTGACGCTAGTTCTCTTCGCAACTCGTCCGCTCGGAGCTTCGTACGTGCCTTCAGTACGGTTACGCTCGAGTACGGTGTTGCACAGTATACTACAAAGAATTTTTCCGGTTCATTTGCGATTTCGCACTAACAGTAGTGACGACCATCATGTACTAGACGACCGACTGCGCGGTTATCACTATGAACTCTTCAGTAATGAGCGCGCCAACAGTGACAGACCGAGCACACACCCCGTCCCCGACCATCATCGCAAGCACTTATTGGCGCGCATCTCCTCGAGGAGATCTAGATGCTTCTCGAGCGACGCGATGCCGTTCGCGACCGCAATGCCCGATCCCGCGACTGCCGGCACACCTATGCCCGGGAAGGTGCTGTCGCCGCAGCACCAGAGTCCCTCGACGGGTGACTTGTGCCCAGGGAAACTGTCCGTGCCTGCCGCCCACGCAGGCCCGTAGGTGCCCCTATGGCGGCGCAGGTAGCGCTCGTGCGTGAGCGGCGTGCCGATCGCGCTCACGACGGCGCGCGCGCGGATGTCGGGGATGAAGCGCTCGATGGCTTCCCACAACGGCTCGGCGCGCGCCGTCTTGAGCGCTTGGTACTCGTCGGAGGTGCGCTCAAGCCCTTCCCAACGGTCGTACGGCTCGGTCGCGGGCAGGTAGGCGTGCAGCACCTAATGAGGAAATTCATCAGTCTCGCAGTCAAGTCTCGCAATCAGTCTCGCAGTCAGCCTCAAAAAGGTCATCACAGAGTTGGTTGCGGGCAGGCGGGCTAGCATGCACATGGTGGCCTTCGGGCGCCGCATTTGGATCGAGAGCTGAGGCGACGCAGATGAAGACGCAATTGTCCTCAGCAGTGATCGGCTTCTCCCAATCACGTACCTGATGAGGGAGGCCATCCGAGGCACACAGTGGCTGATGAGGGAGGCCATCCGAGGCACTCACAGAGGCCATCACAGTCCGCGAGCTGTCACAATTGTCATCGCCTCCGAATCATTGACGAATCATTGACGAATCGCGTACCACGATGTGATGCATGACGAGTCCGTCACAATCAGCGCATCCGAATCATTGACGAATCACTGACGAATCGCGTACCACGATGTGATGCATGCCGAGTGGCGGCAGCCCGTCGGCCCGGAACCCCACATGCAGATGCATGAACGAGGGCGTGGGAGGCGTCGAGGCAGCATCCAAGCACGAGCCACGCAGCCGCACGTCTGACGAAACCCGCGCCCGTTGAGCCTCAGGCAGCAGCTGTGCATGCAGCCGCTCACACGGGACGCATTGGTGACGTGGGCTGATGAAGGATGCACTCAGGGGCCATCAGAGGCACTTCGAGGCGTGCTCACCTTTGCAGTCGCCCACACAGGCGCATTCGAAATCACACCAACGCGAGCTCGACGTTCGCTCCCGTCCGCGAGACGAACGCCTTCGCAACGCCCCGAGGCATCGACCATCAATTGATCCACGTGCGCGCGCAGAAGCACCTGTGCTCAACGGCAATCAGGCTCATCAGAAGCACCTGGGCTCAACGGCAATCAGGCTCATCAGAAGCACCTGGGCTCAACGGCAATCAGGCTCATCAGAAGCACCTGGGCTCATCAGTGGCAATCAGGCTCATCATTGGCAATCATCAGTGGCACTCATTAGAGGCACTGAGAGGCACTCAATAGCACTCAGCGGTACTCAAGTACACTCAATTGAACTCACCTCGCCGCCGCGCTTCGTGATCGCCGTTGCAAGCGAGTTCGCAACCGCCTGCGCGAATAAACGAGAGGGTCACACGTCAGTGGTATCCAGCGGTGGTCTACATTGATCAGTGGTCATCAGTGGTCATCAGTGGTCATCAGTGGTAGCCAGCGGTAGTCTACATTGATCAGTGGTCATCAGTGGTCATCAGTGGTCATCAGTGGTCATCAGTGGTCATCAGTGGTCATCAGTGGTATCAGTGGTAGCCAGCGGTAGTCTACATTGATCAGTGGTCATCAATCGGCAATCAAGTGCAATCAGCACTCCGCAGTACTCCGCATGCAATCACCTGCGAGCCTCCGATGGGATAGTCCATCACGGCGCTCTACTCAGTCGGCAATCAAGTGCAATCAGCATGCAATCACCTGCGAGCCTCCGATGGGATAGTCCATCACGGCGCCCTCCGCGAAGAATTCCTTGATCATGAACGCGATGGCGGCGGCCGAGGTCTGGTCGACAGGCAGCCCACTCATCAGTGACCATCAGCATGCAATCAGCATGCAATCAGCATGCAATCCGTATGCAATCCGCATGCAATCTGCACCCGCTCACCTGGTCGACGGGTAGCCCACTCAGCGCGAATGCGAGGAAGTCAAACCAGCGGTACACGAGTGACGTGCGAGGCACGCCGGCGGCGGCAAGCACGCGCGAGAATGGTCCTGAGGTGCGATGGCGCCGTGGTGAGCACTTGCATGCGCGAGAACGGCCCTGAGGCATCGATCAGTGGTCAACAGTGGACATCAATGGTCGTCAGCGGTCGTCAGCGGTACTCAGCGGTCATCAGCGCTCATCAATGTGCAATCAAGGGACCTGAGAGATCAATGCCCTTTCTGTCATCAGAGCTCATCAGTGGTCATCAACATGAATCAAGGGACCTGAGGGATCAATGCCCTTGAGGAGCAGCTCGAGGCCGAAGCGCGCCATCAGTGCCGGGTCGAGCTTCGGAAAGTAGCGCAGCAGTGCGCTCTGCACCGCACCCGCGTCCGCCCGGAGCGCAATCGGGGGCACGCCTCCCACCACCTGTGAGGAGAGAGGCGTCATAGTGAGCGCATGCATGCTGGCCTCAATCGGGGGCACGCCTCCCACTACCTCGGCCAACGGCCGGTTTGCCTCGAGCAGCGCGGCGAACTCGTCTGCGCAGCTCGTGCCGCCGAGGCGCGAGAGCTCGGTAGCAAAGGCGGAGGTGCTGCCCGAGCGCACTCGGAACTCGCCCTCGGGGATGTACATTTGCCAGGCATCGTACGTCGCCCACTTTGGCGACTCGCCGACTGCATCGAGCACCTGCCGCAGCGGATTGTCGGAGGGCACGGAGCAGCCCGAGAAGAGCGACGGACCCGAGTCGAAGTGAAAGGTGCCCGCGGCTGTGCGCCTCGTGAAACCGTGCGCCGCGCCACCCACGCGGTCGTGCGACTCGCACACGGTCACGGAGTATCCGTACTTGGCCAAGAGCGAGGCTGCCGAGAGGCCGCCGATGCCGGCGCCGACCACGACGATGTCGCTCTCACCGTCGCGACGCGCGGCGCAGTGAGGAATTGATGCTCGGCAGGCGGTGCGCGGGGACTGATTCGGTGCCACGCGCAGCCCCAGCGCGCCGCACGCCGCGAGCAGCAGCCACATGAACGCTGAAGGACAAAGAGGCCAACAAGCACCGACGCCATCGTGGGCGCACGAGGAGATGTGGACACATGTGAACGTTAACACGACAGACGCGACAACGGCGCTACGGCACTTGTGTACTGACGGCATTGTGTCTGATCCACGTCGATGGCCTTGTGCAAGCACGGAGCGTTGTCTCGGGCACGTGCTCGGCAAATTTTCGCTCGCAGCCTTGAACCGACTTTGCGGCCCTACATCGTCATCCACTTCCCAGCCGCAGCCACAGTCGCTCAGACAATGCCGCCGGCCATGACGGGTGCCATATTCCGACCGCCGCCCCTCAAGATGCCCTCGACCGTCGAGGACGGCGTCGAGTGGCTGCACGCGGGTGCGCTCGCGCCGCGCACCACCAAGGGAGAGAAGCGTCGCGGCCTCGCGGCAGCCCTTGGCAAGGGGATGTCGCCGTCCAAGTCGCCGTCCAAGTCGCCGGTCAAGTGGGCGGGCTCCATGTCGCCAATGGTGTGGCACAATGCGGGCGAGTCCTCGCGCGAGTCCTCGCGCAAGTCCGACCGCAAGTCCGACCGCAAGTCCGACCGCCAGAGTGCCGACGAGGTGCCGCTCAGCGGCCGCGGGCGTGCGGCGCGGCGCGAGCGCCGCACGCCCACGGGCCGCGTGCGCAATCGCAGCCGCACGGCAGCGACGCGGCGGCAGGAGGCGATTGCCGCACCGACGACCACTCCGTACACGACCGATCGCTCCGGCGCCTCGAGTGCCAAGACGCCCTGCCCTCCGAACGATTCGCTCTTCTCCGCGCGACGGTCGGAGGCGGCTGCGAGCGACGGGTTTGATTCAGGCCGAAGGATCCTTGGGGTGAAGACGCCCGCGCCCAAGAAGGCGGACAAGCAGCCCAGCTCCTTCCATAGCAAGGCGCCTGGTTCGGCTGCCGGTCCGACGGCCCCCTTCACGCCGCTGCCCGCGCCTCCACCGGGCGAGGTGGCCATCCTGAGCTGGATCCGGATTGCGGGGCTGGAGAACGTGCCCGGGCTCCCGGATGCGTTGTTTGAGACCGTCGAGGACCTGAACCAGCTCAGGAGCCTCACGGACAAGCAGATCCTCACGATCGTCGGCGGGATCGTCCCGAAGCTGCGTGTGATGGCCGTGCGTAAGGTCCTGGCGGCGGTACAAACCCTTCGAGACGAGGCGAGCGCGTTCAAATCGCACGGCAGGTCTGAGTGCGCTCTGAGCGAGAGGTGCGCCCGCGACGGCGCTGAGAGCCCGCGACCCGCTGCGCCTCTGATGCGCGGCTGATGCGCGGCTGCTGAGGCGGGGGGCGCTGCGGCTGCTCCGCTGCTGCTGATGCCAAGGCCGCCACGCTGCTCGCGCCGCTCACGCATACGTTGGCACGGCCGCTATGCCCTCTCACGCTCCGCTGCCACCTGTACGCCCCAGGCCGCTCACCGCCCCGATGCACTTGGAGATGGAGGCAGTGATAACCGCGGACGCGTCCTCCATCCATGCGATGCCGCCGCCGCCGAGGCCGCAGCTCGGGCAACGCCAGCGCCGTGGTGAGCGCGCGCCCGACGCGCCCTCGCACGCGCACTCGTCGCGCTTTCGAGCGCGAACCGATCAGGTGAGGGCCACTGAGGACCACTGATGACCACTGAGGACCACTGAGGACCACTGAGGACCACTGAGGACCACCGATGACCACCGATGACCACTGATGACCACTGATGACCACTCCGATGGACAACTGATGACCACTCAATGACCGCTCCGAGCAGGCGGTTATGAAACGGGTGACAGACGCTGCCGAGGCGGCCGCGGCGGCGGCGGCGGCGGCGCCGTCGGAGGTGGCGGAGTTGGCAGACCTCGCTGGGCTCCTTGGCAGCGGCGCCATCGCGTCGCTCAGGGAAGGCACACAGGCGGCCGCGGCCAAGGCGGCGGCCAAGGCGGCCGCCAGCACAGCCCAGTTCACAGCCCAGTTTCGTCAGTTTCCGATGGAGTCGAGCGCTGCGGCGAGCGCTGCTGCGGAGAAGCTCAAGTCTCCGATGGAGGCGGCGTCGCGCCGCTTGACGCGCGCGCGCGCCGCGGCGCCGTCGCGGGCGAGCGAGAGCGCGCTCGCGTCCACAGAGGCGCCGTCGCGGGCGGGCGAGGGCGCGTCTGACGAAACCCTGCGCAGGCGCTCGTCTGACGAAACCCTGCTGCTCGACCTGAGCTCGGCGCTCGAGGCGACGAAGAATCTGACGAACGTGCTCGATGAGAATCTCGGCGAGATCTCGGACGAGCTCCCGAGCTCGTGCCAGTCGAGCGCGCGCGGCGCCAAAAAGGGCGGTGGCGCCGCCGGTCGGGCTGTGAAGAGCGGGGCTGTGAAGAAGCTCAAGAAGATCGGAGGAGCCGCCGCCGCCGCCACCGCCGCCATGGATAAGGAGAATGCGCCGTTGAACGTGCCGCTGTCGGCGAGGGGCAGCAAGGCAATGCTCAGCAAGGAAACCGCGTCGCTCAATATGCCGCTGTCGGCGAGGGGCAGCAAGGCAGCTCTCAGCAAGGAAGCTGCGTCGCTCAACATGCCGCTGTCGGCGAGGGGTGGCAAGAAGGAGGGGCTGCGCCTGCGCCCGACGAAGGCGAAAGGCGAGGCCTTTGTTGTATGAAGGCGCTGGGCCAAGGATGCCATATTAGGATGCCATATTACGTGCAGAGCCACGGGGATGGAGTGAGGGGGGTGACGCGCCCTGCTGAGGGGCGAACACTCCTGCTGTGAAACAGGGGGGTGACGCTCCCTGCTGAGGGGGGAACGCTCCTGCTCTCTATGAAGGGGAGGCGGCTCCCCGCTGTGAAACAGGGGGGGGTTGGCCGTCCATCTGGGCTGGCTGGCGGGTGGCTGCCAGATGCTTGCGGTCCGCGTAGGGTGATGCGACTGAGGTTGTTCGCGACACACACGAAGCTCGCAGGGATAGCGGAACGGTCCGCTGCGAGCTACGGCGAGGATGTCGACCGGCACGGCGTGAACAGCACGAAGCAGCAAACACACGGGCACGCGCACGACGGGATCGGTGTCCGTTACGGAAGGCTCAACACGACGCGGGCGAAAAGAGCGTTCGCTAGTCGTGGCACGTGGCGGGTGACTAAGGTGACTTGTGGATGCTCGCGAGGTCGTGCGCGTTTCGTCAAAGTAGAGGTCGACGCGGCTTTGCGATTGCATGCATGCGGCTTCATGCCGTAGGGGGGGGTAATCGACGTAACGATTCGTCATTTTCGTCGGACGAAAAAGACCTCGCTTGTATCTCGATATTTTGGGAGTTATATTTGACATTTTGGGAGTTATTTTTGGATGTTGAGTCGTAAGTCGGCTGGAATCCTGCCTGGATCCTGGTGCGTGTTGAGGACGAAAGGTCTATGAGTGCGCCACTCCCGGCGATCCCTCGGCACCTTTCTCTTGGCACCTCCCAGCCGGAAATCGCGCGAGCGCGCGCCCCCTGTTTTGTCACTGAAGCCCTGTCGCTGTGCCTCGCAGATAAATCTTGGCGCAGTTGAAACGAGGTATAACTCTTGGCTGGCACGGCTCCGTTCGGATGCGTTCTTCGTTCGCAATGTTGCTCTTCATGGTGCTGGGTCTCATCGACACCAGCTCAGCGCAGTGCACCAACAGCTGCTCTGCAGCCGATGACATGGCCTGCGACGACGGCGGCTCGGGCTCAGATTTTGCAGTGTGCCAATTCGGAAGCGACTGCAGTGACTGTGGCCCCCGTGCTGCTGGTCCTCCACCTCCACTCCGACCTCCGTCCCCAGCTCCGCCCCCTCGCCCACCACCGACCGTCTACTCTCCGGCACCCCCCGGCATCTTCTACCGATGCGCCAACACATGCTCAGGCGCTAACGACAACACCTGTAACGATGGCGGACCTGGGTCGGAGTTTTCAGCGTGCACCCTCGGCACCGACTGCACCGACTGTGGCCTTCGCCAGATTGTGATGGCGCCACCATCTGCGCCGGCCGCCACGCCAGATATTGTCGTCGGCGGTGACCAGTATCCAAGCGAATGCACATGGGTATTGACTTGCGCCGGCGGCTACTCAGTCCCCAACGGAGTTATGCCGCAGACGGTGACAGCCCCCCCCCTTGTGACGGGCTCGACGTGCACGTTGACTCTGTACTCCCAATATGGCTTTGGCTGGACCGGTGGCACGTGGGAATACGGCGATCTCTCCTTCACGATCTCTGATCCCAATGCGTACGATGCAACCTTCTCCTTCACAGTCCCATATCCTTCACCTCCACCCGGACCACCCAGTCTGCCCCCAGTGGCTCCGATTGCGGCCAACACTGGGTTTGCCATGGTCGTCCCCCAGCTGATCATCACGTACAAGTTCAACGGGTTGAGCACGGTTTGCACGGCCTCGAATTCTCAGATCACTGGGTGCACCCCGGGCACTCCAGCAGCTCCTACTCCTACAGTAGCCGGCACCACGCCATGGGATCCACGAAACAACGGCAGGCTCTTAGCAGAGACCATGATTCAGATGGGCTGCGGCGGTACGCCGAGATGCAAGGTGGCGCTTGGCAGCCCAATTGACACGACCAACGGGGGTATCAACACGCTAAAAATCACGGCCACAGTCACCTGGATGGATGCTGCGCGGCTTCGTACTTGTCCTCCAATTGCTCCGAGAGCGCCGCCATCCCCACCCTCACGTCCGCCGCCGCCGCCGCCTCCCCTTCCTGTCACCAGCTCCGAAGAGGTATCGGTGGAGATGATTGCGCTTGGCATGGGGCTGTATCACGAGCGGTATTTCAATGGCAGGCCTAGTCCCTACATGTACCCGCCCCCCCCCTTCCCACCAGTGATCTGCGTAACCGAGTCCTTGCTCCTCAACGGCGCCGACCTTGCCCCAATGCAAAAGAGAACTCGGATGCAATCGTACAACATGACTTACTTGACCTCGCTCATGGAGTTCTTCGGGCCTGTGACAATCACCGGCCTGGAAATGATCGATGCTAAAATCGCCACCGCCATCTATACGCCGCCACGCTCGCCTCCTAGACCAAACCGACCGCCCTCACCGCCACCCCCACCCTCCCCGCCGAGCCCGCCCTTCCCGCCACCTTCTCTCTGCCAGAACACGTGCAATGCGAGGTTTCCGCAAAGTAGGGGCAAATGCGAGGATGGCGCGAACAGCAACGGAATCATTTCGTACTCGAACGGCCGCCCGGCCCCAGCCAGGTGCGAACTTGGCTCCGACTGTGACGACTGCGGGCTGCGCAGCCATTGCACGAGCTGCCCAAGCGAGTGCTCGAACATGGCGAGGAGAAGTGCTTCCGTTGCCGTTTCCTGCCTCGAATTCATGTATATGGACGCCACGACGTGCTGGCCGCAGTGCAACACCGCGGAGTGCGGGCACTACCACTGCACCAAGGAGGCGGCAGTCAGCGAGTGCTTGAAGAAAGAGGCTGCACGGGGGAACGACTACACCTCGATGCCTCCCTCTGGCACGGGTACTGCCTCGGTCCCCTCGGTGGCTGGCAGCTTCACGTTGGGCGAGTTCCGCATCTCAGTCGACAGGGTCAAAGGCGCTGGCGTGCAGATCGAGTTCACCCTAGCTTACTCTCTGACGTGGAACGACACTCGGCTCGAACTCTCGCCCTGCCGCCGGGTCCTCGATACGATGCTTTCGAGTGCGGCCTCGACCGAGTCAAAGTACGCGAATCTCTTCTGGCGCCCGAAGCTTGCCCTTGGCACCGAGACGGAGCCCGCTCGGGCACGCGGGCTCATTGAGTCCCTCTATTCTCAAAACGGCGCAATGGCAAGGCTGCAAATCCGCGAGGCTGTTACATTGTCGCAGGACTTCCAATATCGCAACTACCCCTTCGACCGGCAGACCGTTCGCCTCGATCTCAGGCTGCCGACTGTGCAGCTCAGTGGGTGCGAAGCTCTGGTCGAGCAGTTGCGTTACAAGGAGACGTTGGACTTTCAAGACTCGAACAAAATCCTTCCCCAGTCGGCTGCTTGGCTCTGGGATCATTGTGGCACTGCCGGCGGCGGCTGCAGTGCAGCAAATATCGAAAAGGACATATTAATTGCCAGGGCCTCCCTGCAGTCCGAAAGTGCAGGGTCCAGGCGAGGCGACTGCCAGTTGATCTTCAAGATCAGGCGCAACAACAACATCTTCATCATCAAGCAGCTGGTACCCTCCATCGTCATCTCAGAGGCGCCGCTCCTCAGCCTGTACATGGACGCGACCGTCCCTCCGCTTGTTGGTGCTCGCGCCTCGCTCCACATCATTGCCCTGTTGCTGGTGGTTACCCGCGCCAACGCAGACCCCGGCCTGGGGACGCTCAGCAGCCTCATCTGGACGGACGAGTTTGCGCTCGTCCAGTTCTTCGTGATCCTCGCGGGGCTCGTAGAGACGATCGCCGTGCACGCTTTGATCCGCTTCGGCTGCAAGGTCCTGGCCGCCTCCGTCGACGGCGTCTTCCGGATCTTGCTTCCCTTTGTCCTCTTCCCGTGCCTTGTGGTCGGCTTCATCCTAAAGGGTTTGGAGCAGCAGGCAGGCTTCCTGCTTGTCGTAGTTGGAGGCCTGTTGCTGTTCACGTCCGGTTCAGCTGCGAGGGTCCTATACAAGGACTGGAAGATCCAAAGAAATCGGCAGATGATGGTCAAGAAGCTCAAGGCGCTCAATATGGAAAGCAACAGGTCAAAGCTGACCGATGAAGAAGTTGACCAGATCATGCGGAAGACATTCGACTCCTTCGACCTTGACAAGTCGAAGAAGCTCGAGAAGGCGGAGGTTCGCCTCATTCTTGACGCCATGTACCCCAACTTGGGCAGGAAGCAGGTAACCACAGCCATGAAAGCCATCCAATCAGACGCGATTGTCTACGAGGACTTCGCCATCGCTGTGGAGGAATGGCAAAAGATCAGTTTTGGGAAGACTGAAGAGGAGCAAAAGAAGCGCACCATCCTCGGTCGGCTGGGCTTTGGCTCAAAGTCCAAGAAGGCTATAAAGGCCTGGCGAAGCGCGGGGTCCAAGGTTGCCAAGGCTTCCTTGGCGAAACAATCCAAACAGGTGGGATCCTCGGAGCCGAACTCTGCCAAACTTCAGACGTTCCAGAAGACCAAGGGTGGGGCGCCGGAAAAGGTAGCCGATGCTGCGGCCGCCTTTGCTGCGGGTCTCGACAAAGCCAACAGTGTGAGGTCCAGCGTAGTGTGAGCGCCTGATCTCCAGTCTCAGGCCGATAGCGAGCTCGGCTTCGCCCTTCGCGTGGTCGGTGCTCCCCGTAAGTACCTCGTCATGACGCATCCAAGATACATGTATCATGAGTTTGTATCTCGGTGTATCCTGATGTATCATAAGATGTATCGTGATGAAGAGTCCAAGATACACGTATCCTGATGTATCCTGATATGTATCCAGTGTGACACCAAGGAAGCGCCCAAGATACATGTATCTTGATGTATCTGATATTATGTATCCCAAAATGTATCTTGGACTCGTTTGGGATACGTGTAAACTACATGATTCTCTTGGAATGTAACAGGGCATTTAAGATACATTTGAGATACATCAGGATACATGAGGGATACATGTATCCTTCAGGATACACGCAGGATACATCACGATACATCAGGATACGTATTGTATAGGACCCCCCCCCAATTTGTATAGGAAACCCCCCCGCACCCTGGTGCGTCCCTCATGGGCTTTTTGAATTGCCAATTCATCGCCTGGGGCCCAGGTTCGTAGGAAAATCCTACGAGCTGGAGATCAAGCAAGTACATTGTAAGCAAACAAGCACCTCTCTCCGCCCACTCTTTCCTACTCGGCTGGCTACGGGAGTACTCGGTTGCGCTTGTTTGAGGTACGGGAAGTTCGGGCGCGCGCTTCTCCCCCTTTGGCACGTGGAGACCGCGAAAGCTGCTTGCATGCACAACCAATGACAGAAAAAGTAACGTCGTCGTGTGTAACTTCTTCTCGTTGGAAGTGACTCACACAAGAGGTGTCGCTCTGCTCTGCGTATAACCATCACAATCCATCGTACTTCAACATGCACATGTATCACAGCAGCAGCTACTACAGCATTCTTGGCGTCGTCCCGACCGCGACGGCGAAATAGATCCGCACAAAATACATGCAGCTCGCACGAGCGCTGCACCCTGACAAGAATAGCTCGCAGGAGGCCCAGACAAAGCTGCAGGCCATCAACGAGGCGTGGGCAGTGCTGAAGAACAAGAGCACGCGCACCTTGTACGACCGCGACGGCAAGGAGGGGCT
>Ga0210243_101450_pt1 | contig 17257 bp, 9 predicted proteins | sample ChrtobMeP5a_32mM_FD_155461 | JGI IMG/M metagenome (GOLD analysis project Ga0210243, IMG submission 155461) | Chrysochromulina tobin associated microbial communities from unialgal haptophyte culture, Seattle, Washington, United States - P5a_32mM | ecosystem: Host-associated > Algae > Haptophytes >...
CTCCGGCGAGAACGCCGGCTCCGCGAGTGCCGCCACACGTTCCTCCGCACTGCCAAAGCCATCCGTTGCGCCGAGCAGCTCTGTCAGCTCATCGGCACGTTTGCCGTTGAGGCGCGAGGCGAGGGCGCGCTGCGCGTGATTGAGCGCCCCGGGGGCGTCGAGGAAGCTGGCGCCCTCGATGAGCCTGAAGAGCTCCGAGATCGAGCACTGCTCGAGTCTCGCCGGCATGGAGTCGGCCTCGCACATCTCCCGGAGCACTCCCAGCTCTGCCGCCGCAATCGTCGGCACCGGGTAGACGCCATCTTCGGTTGGAGCGTCGTCCATCATGTCTTTGAGCGTGCCTGCTCGCTGGGCCACCCGGCGCGTCCACTCGACAGCCTCGCCCTCGCGCGCCCGCAAGCGCACGCGCTCCTTGCCATCAGACATGATAGCGACTTGATGCGTCGCGTTGTGTCGTGCGCGACGCAACTTGTCGACTTTTTGACACGCTATTGAAAATCCTCCGGAGGTACATTTTTGATGTACTAAAAATCGGCGGAGGATCAGTCCAGATTCTGGATAAGCGGAACCGCCCAGGTGTAAAATTTAGCGACGCTCAAGAGGCTCGTTAGAACTCTTTAGAAAGAAACCATACCGGTCTCTAGCTAAGGCAACATGTCATCTATGCCGAACAGCCTTCCTCTGGCACAAGCGCGTTGTGTTGAGCAGCATCTTTCGTTCGGCTTCGTCGGTCGGCGACGTCACCACGCAGAATGGCCGTCCCGACGCCGCCGCTGCTCGTGCCCTACCGCGCCGTTGGCCTCGTGAGCGACGGCGTGCCCTTCGCCATCGAGCAGCTCGGCACCGAGACCTTTGTGACCACCGCCATCGGCCGTACGTTCCAGGTCTTCTCCTTGGCCAAGCTGCGCCTCGCGTTCATCGGCGCGCAGCTGCCACGTGCCGTGACCGCGCTGTGCGCGGCGGGCGAGCGCACGATCGTCGCGTGCGGCACGGATGTGCACGTCTATCGGCGTGCCGAGCGCGAGCTGCTCCTCGATGGAGAGCACACGGCGCGCGTGCGTCACCTCCTCGTGCTCGGCGAGACGCTGCTTACCGTGTGCGAGAGCGGCGTGGTGATCGTGTGGGCGCTGGCCAACGGCGAGGTGCTGCGCCGGCTGCACGCCGGCTTCGTGCCGAGTGCACTCTCGCACCCGGCCACCTACCTCAACAAGGTGCTGCTCGGTGCACCCGATGGCCGTCTGCAGCTGCTCAACGTGCGCTCCGGACAGCGGATCTACGAGTTCAAGGGGTGGGGCGCGCCCGTGCGATGCCTCGAGCAGTCTCCGGCGCTGGACGTGGTGGGCATCGGGCACGCCGACGGGCGCATCGTGCTGCACAATCTGCGCGCCGATGCGAGCGTCCTCACGCTCGCGCACGAGAGTGGCGATGCATGCAACGCGCTCGCCTTTCGGACCGACGGCCGGGCGCACCTTGTGTCGGCGAGCTCGCTCGGCTCGTTGCATGTCTGGGACCTCGAGAAGCGCGTGCGGCTCACGTCGATTCCGCTCGCGCACGCGGGCGGAGTGCTCTGCGCCCATTTTGTGCGTGGTACGGCGGAGCTGCTCACCCTCGGCGAGGCCGAGAATGCTCTCAAGGTGTGGCTCTTCGATCAGCCTACGGGTGGTGCGCGGCTACTGCGCTCACGCTCGGGGCACTCGGCGCCGCCCTCGCTGGTGCGCTTCCATCGGGACGCGATTTTGGCCGGAGGGGCCCCTGCTGGGCAGGCTTACCTCCTCTCGGGAGGCGCCGACCGAACGCTCCGCCAGGCGGCAATCTGGACGACGCAGCAGGACGCCGAGTTTAGTCAGAAGCGCGAGACGAGCAAGGCAAGCATGCATGTGACGGACATGGAGGCGCGCCGGCTGCCCCCGCTCACGGGCCTCGCCTCCTCACAAGTGCGCGAAACGGAGTGGGCCAATGTCCTCACGTGCCATCAAGGTTCGGCCGCCGCGTACACGTGGCAGACGACTCGCCGAGCCCTCGCGCCGCACACGCTCCATTTGGGTTCGGGCCGACCCGTTACATCTGTGGCCATCTCGCCCTGCGGCAACTTTGGCTACTTGGGCGGCGAGGACGGCGCGCTCGAGAAGTTCAACTTGCAGTCGGGGCAGCGGCGCGCGGCCGTAAAGATCGGATCACGCCACCGCGGCGCTGTGCGTGGGCTCGCGACGGAGGCCCTCTCCAAGTGCGTCAGTGCATGCTGAGTGCCTCCCTCATTGCATGCTGAGTGCCTCCCTCATTGCATGCTGAGGGCCTCCCTCATCGCATGCTGAGTGCCTAAGGCACTCTCCCTCCAAGTGCTTCACCTTGATCGCCATCTGATGGCCATCTTGATGCCTCTCTGAGTGCCCTCTGAGTGCCCTCTGAGTGCCCTCTGAGTGCTCTCTGAGTATAGGTGCGTCTTCTCGGGCTCGTACGACGGCACCATTTGCACGTGGCGGCCCGCCGACCTTCACTGCCTGGCGAGCCTTGATGCGGGCGCGCCGGTGGCCGCGCTGCGCCAGCATCGCGACTCCACCCTCCTCGCGGCTGCGTGCGATGACCATTGCATCCGTGTCTTCGATACACTCGTCGGGCGCGTCGTGCGCGAGCTGCGCGGCCATCGCAATACCATCACGGATCTCGCCTGGTCCGCGGACGGCCGCTGGATCTTATCCACGTCACTCGATTCGACCATCCGCATCGTCGATGTGCCCTCCGGCGTGGCGATTGGATGGTCAGTGCCCTGCCCTTCTCCGCTGCCCTGTCCTTTGCCGCTGCCCTGTCCTTTGCCGCTGCCCTGTCCTTTCTCCGCTGCCCTGCCTTTCTCCGCTGCCCTGCCCTTCTCCGCTGCCCTGTCGTTTGCCGCTGCCCTGTCCTTTGCCGCTGCCCTGTCCTTTGCCCTCCGCCCTCCTCTGCCCCGCCCTCTGCCTGCCTCTGCCCTCTGTCTTTGTCTTGCCCTCTGCTCTGGGCCTCTCCCAGCACGCATACTAGGCCGGGCGGCTCTCCCCCCGTGAGCCGTCCGTCTTCCTTAGCCGTGCGACAGCGCCGTTGCGGGCTGCCCGCTGCCGCAAGGTGGAGGGTAGCCTGCGGCGAGGCTCAGCAAAGGGGGTGGCACCGCGTCACCATCGTGAGCGCCGCCGGGAACTGCGGGTCGCACACGCCGCATGAGGCAGCGGTCTCTGATCGGGGCCCTCTCCTCCTCCCCCTCTCTCCCCGCCACTGCTCACGTCGCTGCTCACGTTGCATGCTCGGCCCTTTTCACGTTGCATGCTTGGCCCTTTTCACGTTGCATGCTCGGCCCTTATCTCGCAGGTATCTCGTGGCCGAGCCGCCCACCTCGATCACCGTCTCGCCCAACGGGGAGTACATCGCGACCGCGCACGCATCGACGAATGCGCTCTGCGTGTGGGCAAACCGCGCCTTCTTCTCGTCAGTGCTGCTCACACCCGCCTCGGATTCGCCGACGGCGCTCGAGATGCCAGTGGCCGCTAAGGGGGGCGAGGCTGAGGAGGAGGAGAGTGAGGCGGACGATGAGGAGGGCGCTCGGGACGGCGCGCCGACGAAGGCTGTGGCCGACGACGACGAGGACGACGACGAGGACGAGGAGGACGAGGAGGACGAGGGTGCGGCAACGTCGGCACGGCTGCTTGAGGGCCGCGACGTGCCTCAGATGGCGACGTGCATCACGCTCTCTTCACTGCCCGCCTCGCACATGCGAACCATCCTCCATCTGGACACGATCCAGCAGCGCAACCTGCCCAAACAGCCACCAAAGGCGCCCGAACGAGCGCCGTTTTTCTTGCCGACTACCGTCGGAGTGGAGCGCGCCTTCGCCCCGTTGCCCGGCGCGGGCGCGGCCGCCGCCGGTCGGGGCGCCGTGTCGAGCGGAGTGGGCAAGGCGGCAACCCACGTACCTAAGGACGGACCTAAGGACGGGCCTATGGACGGGTGGATCGAGGCAGCCGACGAGAATGCTGCAGATCAGGCAGCCGACGAGAACGATGAGTGGGCGGCAGCCGCGGCGGCGGCGGGTAGGGATGAGACGACTGAGAATGAGGAAGAGCTGACCTCTGCGTCCAATGGGCTTAGTGTGAATGGGCCCTCTGTGAAGCGGCCGCGCACGTCGCGCCTGCTGAGCTCGCGGGGTCGGCCAGACCTGTCGCCACTCCAGACGCTCGTACGCGCGGCCGACGAGGCACACGACAAGGCCGCCGCCGCTGCCTCGGCCGCCGCGACCAGCAGCAAAACAAAGGGGCGCAAGTCAGGGGCAGCGGCGGCGACGGTGTCGGCGGCGGCGGACGATGCGGCAGCGGCGGCGGCGGCGGCGGCGGCGGCGGCGGACGAGGCTGTGGTGAGCCATCTGCTCCACCTCAACCCCTCGGCCCTCGACCTCGAGCTGCGCGGCCTGGGCGGGAGCGGCGGCCTGCTCACAACGGCGCTCCGCCTCGTGCCGGGACAAGGCGGGGGAGCATCCCACGGGGGAGCCTCCCAGGGAACAGAGGGGCTCTCCGAGCTCCGAGCTGTCCTCCACTGTTTTGGTCGCGCGCTCTCGACGGGTAGAGACTTCGAGCTGCTGCAGACCGTGCTTGCCGTCTTCTTACGCATGCATCAAGAGACCCTCGCTGCCGCACCGGAGCTGCTGCCTGCGCTGCGGGCACTGCACGCATCCCAGGGCAGCCGCTGGGGCACCCTGCGCGAGCAGCTTCATGGCAACTTGTGCCTGCTCTCCTTCCTGTGCCGCACCCGCACCTGAGCGTACACGCCGGAGAGCCCGGGAGAGCTAAGAGCAGGGGCGGGAGGTATCAGGTAAGAGCTGGATTGAGGTTGATAAATTATTTTATGCTTGAGGAAATATAGCGACGTAGTCGAGTGAGTCGAGTTCGGAGTTGACAAGCTCTTGGCCACGCCACTGGCGTGGTCGGCACCCGGCCCGACGACGGCGCGCCGAAGCGCCGCCGCAGGCGCACCGCAACGCCCGGCCGGAACGGACATCCTGCCGCAGCGTCCTAGGCTAGATCGTAGATGCCGAGGAGCTACTCGCGAGATGCATCGACCATCGCATCGTGTACTTGTGTTGACCGAGTCATGACCGAGGGGAGCGGAGCGCCGGAGCCGTCCTCTATGAGACGGTGTGCACTTACCTCCCCTGGAGCCTTCGTGAGAAGTTGCTGTGAGACGGTGCGGAGCCGTCCTTTGAGACGGTGAAGACACCGGGGGAGCCGGGACACACACGGGACACACACGGTCCGCGGTAGCTTTCCGCGATACACGATGGTGTATCGTGCGGAATCTCGATCGAGAAACGGCTTCGCCGGCCCAGGAAGCGACCACAAATTCGGGTCACGCTTCCCCCCGGAGGTTTTCTGCTGGATCTATTGGGTCACTGCGCGCTCCCCGTCCGACCAGACCCTCGACTAAAGTCACTGCGGGAGCATAAGGTAGCGCATGGTATCGTAATCGGCCCCTTTCTCCTTGATGGCGACTGCGGCGCCACGAACAGTGCCGAAAGAGGTGCGATCTGTCCACGCTGATTTCATCTCGGTCTTCTTGAGCTGCTGCTTGAGGGCTTCACCTCGGTTGAAGCCGCGGTAGAGTGAGAGATGGAGCTGCTTTCGGTAGCTGTCCGTCGTTTTTAGGGGCGCGGGGTCGAGCTTTCGGACCAAATCTGCGATTGTTTGCTGTGCGGCCTCGCTCAAGCTCAAGTATAGGCCCGCACCCCATGGCTGCGGCTTGGCAAGCACGAGCTCTAGCGGGAGCATTGGCGCCGAGCTGAAGCGGATACGCTCAGCTTCGTCCTCTGTCAACTGTGCCAGAGTGACATGCCGCGTTCCATTTTTCATGAAGCAGTGCTCGTGAACCGTGGCGTCGCACGAGTTTTTGAGGAGCGTTAGGAACGACTCGTGATCTGCGTCGCCAACTGCCTCGACCATGAGAAGCAGCACATAGTCACGCTTCGCCTTGCGCTTCGTCCCGCGGGTAGCCGCCGGCTTTTCACGTGGGTCATGCGTAGAGCTGGCGTCGCCCATCCTTGTCAGCTTCGTCCCACAGCACACTTTCACAAAAAGGTGTGCGGTCGCGGGAATGCATGCAACTTTGGCAGGCGCGCAGTCCCCAGACGCTGGACCGCGACAAAACTGACTGACTGACTGGCATCGGAGACGCGTCTGGAAAAGTCAAAACGCCAGTCCTCCAACGAGGTGCCCACAATGGCGCGCGGGAGTGTTTGTGGGAGATTCTTTGGTAATGCTGACGTGCGGGGGAGACGGCGCGTCGAGCAGTGGCTGCCCCAAGTACGCGACGTGCCGCCTCGTCCCCGGCTGCATCCTCGAGGAGAAGCACATTGGCATTTGCATCTTCCCCTTCGTCGAGCGTGGCGATAGGTCACGGAAGCCTGTCCCCGTAATAGAGGCGTGCACGGCAAAGCAGCACCTGACACGCCCTCCCGCTACCAAAGCCACCACCACCGAGGACGAGGACGAGGACGAGGTCGAGGACGAGGTCGACGACGAGGACTATGACGAGGACTATGACGAGGACGAGGACGAGGACGAGGACGAGGACGAGGACGAGCCCATACTTGCTCGACAGAGCAAATCTGCGCAGAGCAAATCGACCAAGTATGATGCACAGCTGGTCGGCACGCCGATCGCCCTGCGCTGGCTCGCCGAGCCCGGGCAGCCGTGGTTTTATGGAGTGGTGGCTGCATACAAGGACGGCCGCCACCTCGTCAAGTACACCGATGGCGACTCGCGCTGGCACATCATCAGTGATTACGAGAGGGACGGCACCGTGCGTTGGCCCGCGGGCACTACGCATAGAGGAACTCCTGATCGCATGCTCAGGATGATGGGCGGCAGGATGATGGGCGGCGCTGGCTCCTCGAGCTCCACGGGCGACGGGCGGCCCGTGCCGGTGCCCGTGGGCACGATGCCCGTGGGCACGAACGCGGCTGTGGGCGACCGGCTGGAGGCGCGAGACACGCGAGGCAAGTGGGCCGAGGCGCGCGTCCTCGAGGTACGCGAGAACACCGAGTCGGCGCTGCTCAGGGAGATCAAGGTGCACTATTCTGATGACCTCTGATGACCTCTGATGACCTCTGATGACCTCTGATTGCCTCTGATGACCTCTGATTGCCTCTGATTGCCTGCCTCATCAGGTGCACTATTCCGGGTTCAACTCGCGCTTTGACGAGTGGATCACCGTGAACGAGGGGCGGCTGCGCAATTGGCGTGGAGGCCGCGGACGAAGGAGGGCGGAGGAGTTGGCTGCGGCATTGCTGGGTATGCCTACGCCCGCGCCTAGGCTCGAGCAGCCACAACCTGGAGTGGCCGCCATAGACCGCAAGGCTCTACTGCGCCTGCTGCCCCGCGAGCCGCCTTTGTTACGCGGCGCGAGCTCGGCCCTCAGCTCGGACAGCGGCAGCACCAAGGCGGCAGCAGCGAACAAGGTGGAGACGAACGACGAAGGAAAGCAGCGCTACCGCGGCTCCTTCACGACGCCGGAGGAGGCGGCCTTGTGCAACGCGAGGCATATTGGGGCGGAGCGAGCGGCGGCAGAGGCGGCGGAGGCGCGTGGCGAAGGGCCGCAGCCGCTTACAGCGGAAGAGGCCTGGGCGGCTGCGGCGGCCGAGGGGCTCGAGCTGGTGCCGTCGTTGAGCAATGAGACGGGCTTCAAGTGTGTGAGCAAGGATAGAGACAAGTACGTGGCGCAGCTCAGAGAGAATGGCAAGACCTGCTACCTCGGCGCCTTCGCGACGCCGGAGGAGGCGGCCTTGTGGTACGCGAGGCATGTTGGGGCGGAGCGAGCGGCGGCAGAGGCGGCGGAGGCGAGGGGCGAAGGGCCGCAGCCGCTCACGGCGGACGAGGCCTGGGCGGCTGCGGCGGCCGAGGGGCTCGAGCTGATCACGTCGTCGGGCAATGAGACGGGCTTCAAGGGCGTGCGCAAGGATAGAGACAAGTACCGGGTGCAGATCCGGGAGGAAGGCAGAGCGATCTGCCTCGGCAGCTTCGCGACGCCGGAGGAGGCAGCCTTACACTTTGCGAGGTACCTAGGAGCGGAGCGAGCGGCGGCAGAGGCGGCGGAGGTGAAGAGCAAACAGGCACAGATCGAGCAGTCCCTCACGGCGGATGAGGTGAGGGCGATCGCAGCGGCCGAGGGGCTCGAGCTCATCCTCTCGAAGAATGAGACGGGCTTCAAGGGCGTGAGCAGGCAGACCTCTTTGAGAGGCGGGGAAACCAAATACAAGGCGGAGGTTTGGATGAATGGCAAGAATCATTGCCTTGGCATCTTCTCAACGGCAGAAGAGGGGGCTCTATGCTACGCGAGGTACGTCGGAGCCAAGCAAGCGACGGCCAAGGCGGCGAATACGAGTATATACGTCGGAGCCAAGCAAGCGATGGCCAAGGCGACGGCGACGGCTCGCTCGGTCCCTTCCTCAGATGAGGCGGCAGCTTCAGCGGCAGTGAAGAGGGAAACGCTTAGCGACGAGGCGGGTGCAGGCTCGTCGTCTGCCTCCGTGAAGTCCAACGTGGCGCGCACCTCGTGCAGTGAGCCTGGGCCCTTCAAGCGGCAGCGGCCGAGCGGTGCCGAAGCTCTCGAGGAGAGATCCAATCTCGGGGCGAGGTCCGATCTCCCCGAGCGATCGAGATCCAATCTCGGGGCGAGGTCCGATGTCCCCGAGCGATCGGAGCTCGAGGCAGCGGCGCTTCTCGAGACCGCCCTGGCGCGCGTGGCAGCCTCCACGAAGGCCGCGGAGGTGGCGAGGGCACAGGCGGCGGCGGCGACCACCGCTGCAGAAGCGGCAGCAGCAGCCTTGGCTGCAAAGGAGCAGGAGACGGAGGCTACTTTGGCCGCAAAGGAAGCTGAGAGCGCAGCCCTGCGCCTCAAGGCAGCCCTCAAGGAGCAGGAGGCGGCGGCAGCCTTGGCTGCAAAGGAGGCGGAGAGTGAAGCCCTGCGCCAACTCGCGGCCGAAAAGGCGCAGGAGGCGGCGGCAGCCTTGGCTGCAAAGGAGGAGGAGAGCGCGGCTCTGCGCCACCAGCTGAGTGTCCTCTCTAACGGCATTGCCGCGAGCCACGGCCGCCACGGTAGCTACGGTGCCGGCAGCAGCGCGGACGGAGCCTCCGAGGTCACCGAAGCCGCCGCGCGTCTCGAAGATTGGAAATGGACGGCGAGCGGCGCGCTCATTGGAGCGGTGTACGGCCGAAAGGGCTACAAGGACGGCGAGGTGATGACGACGAGTGTAGTGCCGCCGTGTGGCCGCTACGAAGGGCATGTGACGACCTCGACGGGCACCACGTACCTTTTAGGTCAGCCGGCCGCCGCTGAAGGCGAGGCGGCCGGTCGACTGGCGAGTGTTGCCACCCGAACGGGCGCCAAACGGAAAAAGATGGACTTGCCTAATATGGAGCATTGGGAGGGGCAGATCCTTGCCTCGTGCCGCCAAAAACCAGGGGACGAGCCCTCACACGTGACTGGGCGTGACAGCCCGGATTCGTTGCCTTCGGATGCGCAAGGAGCCTGTGCCCAAGGTATCCTGGCCCGGCTGCAATGTGCCATCTGCCTGCAGACGCTCAATAACCCGCACTCGCTGCCATGTACGCACACCTTCTGTTACGACTGCATCAACCAGTGGGCCCGGCAAGCACAGTCCACGCACTGCCCACTGTGCAAGCAGCCCTTTTTCCGGCGGAGCATCGTTCGCAACCATACGATTGCAGAGATCATCGCGGCTGCGTCCTTTGCGTAGTGTAGTGGAGTACTGCGGATGATCGAACCGTTCGGCGAGTCGCATGGTCTAGTCGTTCTCGCGAAGTTCAGAGCACATGGTCCAGATATGGTCACAGGGACAAGTCGACGGAGGGCAACCTCGAGATTGACGAGGACGGTTACATCGAGATTGACGAGATTGACGAGGACGGTTACATGGACGCGTCGCAGCCGTGCTCAGTGCTCTTGCGCAGTACCTGAAGGTGCTCTGGGCGCAGACTCTGGGGTGCACGACGACGAACGGAAATCGTAGCGAGATGTACGCCGATCTGTGCAAGCTACCAGGCCTTTCAAGCTCGATGACGAGGTCATCATGTAGGAGCAAGCGTCGGTCGGCTCATGCTGTCATGCACCATGCAGCTCGTGGGGGGGGACCGCCATCGAAACGGTAGCGCGCACGTCGCGTGAGATCTGTGCGTTCTTTGAGTTTGACTGAAATTGAAAACTAAGCCAACATGACGTGAATTTCTACCTCGGCTTCACACACATGTTCACACAGCTACATGCACAGCTACGACACTGCACACTCGACTGCACACCACCGATTCGAGACTTTTTACTTCGCCACGTTGACGCTGTCCTGTTCGCTGTTTGGAAATTCAGTCTTCCCCTCCGTGGGGGCTGGGGTGGTTCAAAAGCGTACGTGGACACTCAGGACACCAGATGTTACATGTTTGTGGCCTTGATCTCCCCTCGGACCGGAGTAGCGGACTATTGGCCTTGCCGAGCGGCTCCGTGGCTCCGCGCCATCTTGCAAGATTGCAATCTCGTAGCAAGATTTCAATCTCGCATCAATCGCGCCATCTCGCAAGATTGCAATCTCAGCAGGAAGCAGAATCAGCCCCTGCCACCCCCACGACCGCCACCTCTCCTCCGATCGCCGCCACCTCCCCGACCCCCGACACCATCCGTCGCCGTCTCGATGGTCACAACCCGCTCGCTTGTCGCTCCACCCTCATCACCGCCGCCGCCGCCGCCGCCTCTTCCGCCGCCTCCTCCGCCTCCTCCTCCGCCTCCACCACCTCCACGTCCGTCTGCTCCGCCTCCGCTGCCTCCGCCCTTGCCGCCGCCTCGCGCCTTGCCGCCCTTGCCGCCCTTGCCGCCGCTGCCGCCGCCCCTGCCGCCCCTGTCGTCCCTGCCGCCCCTGCCGCCCCTGTCGTCCGTGCCGTCCATGTGCCCCTCCCCCGCCGCCGCTCCCTCACTTTCCTGCTCCATGTACCGGTACGTCTGCGGAGCGACGGGCATCTGAGCCGACACCCGGCCGCCGCGATCGGGCACGTTGCCGATGCGCACCTTTTTGACAAAGTCGGCGCACGAAAGGGACGGCGCGCGCTGCAGCTCGAGCAGCGAGCGGTCGGCACGCAAGGCCGACTCGACGCTAATGACCAACGGCGGCGGGAGCGCGGCGCGAGCCTTCGCCACCGCGGCCGCCATCTCGTCTGCGCGCGCCTTGGCACGCTCGGACCAACCAAAGGTTTGGATGAGCACGTCGAGGCGCTTGAGCAGCATCTCGCGCCGTGTCGCATAGTCGCGCTGTAGCCCGTCTGCCACCTGCGCCAGCACAGCGCGCTCCTCGGCGCTCAACGCCGCCGCGCTCGCTGCGCTCACCAGCGCCTCCAACGTGCTAGTCGGTTGTGCAGCAGCGACTTCCACGGGGCATACGTTGGCCGTCGCATTGGACTCGGCGGCTCCGAGGCTCTCCGCGGCCGCGCGCAGCCGCGCGAGCGTCACAAGTGGCTCCTCACCCGACGCTATCCGATCGACACGCAGAGCTGCACAGCACGCAGCCAGCGCACCTCGCAGGCGCGCGGCCCCGCCATCCGACGGCTCCGGCTGTTGAACGGCTGCCCTGCGGCCAGCGATGATGCGCCGCGCCTGCGCTTCGCCCACGAGCGTGTACACAGTTTCGACGCGCTCAGCCACCGTCGACTGAGGCAAGGATGCCGCCGACATGTCGAGCGCGTGCGCCCAATCGTTCGCAAGCGAGGCAAATGGCGCGCCACCTTCCATGGCGATGTCTGGTAAGCTTTCGATACCCTTGCCGAGCTTCAGCGTCGGCGGTAGCGTCAGTTCGGCAAGGTACTTGGCAGCATTGGGCATCATTGCGGCGTGAAAACAGAAGAAAATGCCTCCCTCACAACTTCAACCTCGAAACCTCGCCCACTGTCACACGACCCTTGCTGCGGCACCCTCGGCCAAAGTTCTCCGAAGGGAAAGTTGTGTTTCGTCACTGTATGTCATCTCCTTCAATGAGTGGGAGTGACGATAAACATGTCGCCCCCACCGCCGTCCGCCTGGAGCAGACGTGGCGCTGGTACGGCCCGAACGACCCGGTCACGCTCAAGCACGTGAAGCAGGCCGGGGCAACGGGCGTTGTCACCGCGCTGCACCACGTGCCGATCGGCCAGGTCTGGACTGTCGAGGCCATCAAGCAGCGGATCGCCGAGGTGGAGAAGGAGGGCCTGACCTGGAGCGTCGTGGAGAGCGTGCCCGTGCACGAGTCGATCAAGCAGGGCCTTCCCGACCGCGACAAGTACATCGCCGCGTACCAGCAGTCCGTCAGGAACCTCGGTGCGTGCGGCTGCAACATCCTGTGCTACAACTTCATGCCGGTCATCGACTGGACCCGCACGGACCTCGAGTACGAGTGGTTCGACGGCTCGAAGGCGCTCGCATTCGACGCCAAAGATTTCGCCGCCTTCGAGCTCTTCATCCTCAATCGGCCGGGCGCTGCGAAGACGTACGACGCCGCCGCGACCAAGCGCGCGAAGGCGCACTTCGACGCGATGAGCGCGGAGAAGCGCCAGAAGCTGCAGCAGAATATCGTCGCGGGGATGCCGGGCAAGATGACGGAAGCGCACACGCTCGAGTCCTTCCAGGGCGCGCTCGATGCGTACAAGACGCTCGACGCCAACGCGCTTCGCGCCAACCTCGCCTACTTTCTGCGTGCGGTGGTGCCCGTGGCCGAAGAGGCGGGCGTGTACATGGCCATCCATCCAGACGACCCTCCATGCCCGCTGCTCGGGCTGCCGCGCGTGGTCTCGACGGACGCCGATGTGTGCGCGCTCCTCGCCGCCGCGCCCTCGACGCACAACGGCCTCACATTCTGCGTGGGCAGCTACGCATCGTCTCCGCTGAATGATGTCGAGGCGATGGCGGCGAATCATGCGGACAAAGTCTTCTTTGTCCACCTGCGAAACGTGAGGCGCTCGGGGGAGGGTGCGCTGTGCAACTTTGTCGAGTCGGATCACCTCGATGGCGAGGTCGACATGTACCAGATCCTCAAGACGTTCACGAAGGAGGCCGCACGTCGACGAAACCTTCAAATGGCCGAGGCGGTGTGCCGGATGCCCTTTCGACCCGACCACGGGCACCAGATGCTTGACGACCTCGATGAGGGCAAGAAGACGAACCCGGGGTACACGGCCATCGGCCGGCTGCGTGGGCTCGCCGAACTCCGTGGCCTGCAGGAGGCGATCGTGCGCCATGAAGAGGAGAAGCAACAGCTCGAGGCTGCCCCCATGCCCAAAAAGTCTCGTCGCAAGTGAGCGCCATGGTGAGCATTCCCGCGGCGTGGAGTTAGCTCAGGGGGGTGATGTCTGTTTAGAGAGTAGAGTGTTCAGTTCGGCTGGGGGTGGTACAGCGATTGTCTTCACACTGTTCACGAAGATGATTCACGAATAGGCTCTTTTAGGAACCAACTTCAATGCCGCCATCCACCGCCCCTGGCGCACACGACGCCGGCATCGATTACGGCGAGATCGCTGCGGATATCGCGGCCGACAACATGGCAGCTCACATCGCTGCCATGGCGGACCAAGAGATGGCGGCCTATCAACCCGCGTCGGAGATCCACAGGAGGCCAACGAAGTTCTGCAGTGGAGTTCCGCACAAGGGGGAACCTTGGCTCATGTCCTCACCTGTACCTCACTGGCAGCGCGGCGTGGTGGCAATTGGTGTGCGGAAGAGCCTTGCACCCGATGATAATGCTCTCATTGGTAGCGGCTGGATAGTTGATCTGGATCGTGGGCTCTTGTGCACCTGCGCCCACGTCGCTATCGATTGTTTCCACGCATCGCCTTTGGACCCGAAGGATCACGGCGTTGCCATTGGCGTCGGCATCGGTGAGAGAGTGCGTTGGGTTCGACGCGCAAAGCTGCTGCTTGTTAGCCAGCCGCCTCTCGAGCCCAGGTATCCCCACCCGATCCCATCGACCTGGTCTGCTGCTGCCGAAGCCCGAGAGATGATCGTGTACAACGACGAGAGGATCGACCTTGCCATTCTCCAGCTGTGTGAGTGGACGGGTGGGCCGCTCCAAGGGCTCGCATCTGAGCTTCCATGGCATCGAGACGGTGAGCCTGCTGGCGCACTGCCTCTGGGCCGCACGTCAGAACCTGAGCTTGTCGAGGGCCACGAACTCGTGCTGCTTGGGTACGGGCAGGGCAGCCACCAGGGAGGAAATGATATGGGCTTCGGTGCTGAGCGCACGTCCACCACTTGTCGTGGACACTACGCTGGCCGCTTCGAGAAAGACATTTCTGGAGCTTGGCTCAAATTGGGGGTGACGATCTACTCGGGACACAGCGGCGGGCCGGTCATCAACGCATCGAGCGGGGCTGTGGTCGGCTGGGCTGTGCACAGTGTTCGGGGGGACTTGGGGCCGAATGGCAAGGCACGGCCCATTGAGGCTCTGGAGAAGCCCCTGAGGGCGGTCCTCGATCACATCCAGTGCGAGCCCATCGGACAACCTGCTCGCGAACGTCTCCGTGGGCAGCTGGAGTGCCGCCCCATGCACAACGCGGAGCAGGGATTGGCGGCTCGGGATGAGGCACGCGCAGCAGCGGCCGAGGCGCGCGGGCACGAGCAAGATGCGGCTCTGCATACCATGGGCGCGAAGGCTGCCGCAGTCCATGCGACTAGCTCCGCATCGGCTGCGGCTAGCGAGAGCTGGAAGGCACAACAGCGTCAGGCTGTGCTCGCGTCCATCGACATGCAGGCAGCCGCTCTGAAGCAGTACTTGCTGCAGCAATCCATGGCGACGTATCACCTGCCAGCTCCCGTCGACATGCCTGGAGCCCAGCCGATTACGAAGCACTGGCTGTCTCAAGCTATGTTACTCCATAACACCCCCGGCACCGGCGCCGGCACCAGCACCGACGGCACCAGCACCACGTTGACATCGCCGTCGAAGATACCGCATGAGATGATCACGCTGTGCATTGAAGGAGACATCTCCGCCTTTGACGATGCGCGCGTACTGAGGCTGCGTAAAGTGCTGGCCGGGCTGTTGGATGACGAGATCTGCAAAGGTGATTATCGACTCGTACAGATCGAGCTCTACCATCCTGGAAGGAGGCGGATGGCGCGGGTGGGCACCCGCAACTGCGAAATATTAATCGCGATCAGCCCGTCGCTTCGGGATGATAGTATGGTCGTCACCCTTGGCTCCGAGACACCAAGTGATAGCAGCAGCACCTCATCCGTCGAGGACATCATCGAGGCCAAAGTGAAGGAGCTGACAGAGTCAAGCGTCTGGCCTTCTGGTGTCGGTGTGGATGACATCGACATGGTGTGGAAGCGTGGCGGGTCGGTCCTGCTCGTGTTGCTGATGCATCCAGTTGCGGCGCATGCGCTCTTTCAGCTCGCGCGGCAGCGTTGCGCACCGCTCCTAGACGAGGGCATTCGGTGCTGCAAGCTCGGAGATCATGTGGCACGGCTAGATGATCGAGATGGCATCGAGGACTGCGTGCGCAAGACGCACGAAGCGGCGTCGGAGGCATTGCAAGACGGCGCTGGGGCGCTGGCCAGCCCTGTGCCGAGTCAGGCCGAGCTGCTCGCAAGGCTCGAGGACTCCGATCGGGATGTGCGTAGGGCGGCGGTCTCGACTCTTGGCAAGCTGGATGCGGCGACGCTCGCTCAGCACGCGCCCGCGATCGTCGCAAGGCTCGAGGACTCGGAAGGGAATGTGCGTGAGGCGGCGGTCTCGACTCTTGGCAAGCTGGATGCGGCGACGCTCTCTCAGCACGCGCCCGCGATCGTCGCAAGGCTCGAAGACTCGGAAGGGAATGTGCGTGAGGCGGCGGTCCAAGGCATGATTGGCCCTCGATACACGCCCGCTGATGATAAGCAGCGGGCGTTCGACGCATTGGTCGACCCTGGAATGCGAGATGCTCTTCGTGTGAGGGCTCACAGCCTGCTCCGTGAAGATCCGTGTGGCCTGCGTGCTCTGCAAATGGTCAACACCGATCAAGATAGGCTCTGGATCCACGTTGTGCTCCTAGGTGAGAAGAAGCGAGTCAGCTGCCATGTTCTCAGAGCGCTGCAGGGCACCGAGGAGCCTCTCTTCGGCAGAGAGGAGTGGTGCTTGCCGGCGGCTCGGCCGCAGAGCCTTAGTCTCGACCACAACGTCGAGCATTTTCGTCATATCATGAGACGGGATGGGAGACCTGGGTCATATGAGGAGATTCCTGACGACATGGAACAGAGAATGACTGACGACGACGATGAGCTGCAACAAGCACTGGCGCTTCCGCCGCAGCAGCCGCCACCGCCAGAGCTGCAGCAGCCGCCACCGCCGGACGGTCTCATGCAAGGCGAGCGCGTGCAAGTTGGAGGCTTGTACGGGGCTGACTGTATTTACAACGGGCAAAACGGCATAATCGTCGATTGGAGCAACGACCGAGGGACGGTGCGGATCGAGACCGGTTCACGGGTTGGAGGGCAAGTTGGCAAGATTGTAGACGTGCAAGACAAGAACGTGTACCCATGCAGCCCAACGGTAGATATGATGTACTACATGCAGTCGGCGAGAAGCAGTGTCAGCGTCCCGAGCGGACCACCGAGCGGACCACCGGGCAGGTCACACCGCACTGCGTTCGCGGACGGTTCCTTCTCCCCGCGGTCGCAAATGCCCGTGCAAGGCGAGCGCGTGCACGTGCCGCCGAAGGGCAAGACCCCGATGAACCCGGAGCAGGCGAAGCTAGGTGGTGAATTGCTCCAAGCAGGAAAGAGGGCAAGAGAGAAAGACCCTGAGCTTGCCGCTGCGCTATACAAGCTTGGCGGTCGGCAAGTTGGAGAGGCCATGCACCACGAGAATCCGCAGAACACATACTCACATAGCACATCGGGTTGGTTTGGGAGCAACAGCCTGCTAGGCGGGGCGGGCGGGATAGCAGAGACTTGTGGCATCTTCGGAGTGATGGCCAAGGTTGATGCAGCTCGAGGTGCCTCTGGAGGTGGGTTCCCGTCTTCGAGCAGCAGCGTTGGGATGGGCGGTGCCATCAGTGGCGGATCCTTTCCTTCGTGCCGCGCTGGAGCTGACTCTTCATACCGCGCTGGATCTGACCCTGCCTTTGAAGAATGGGCGACAAGACAGGGCTACTCCCATCTGCTGCCCAGCCCAGACAGTGAGCTACCCGCAAAGAAGCAGAGGGCGAGTGCGCGGCAGGAGGAGGGGGAGGAGGGGGAGGAG
>Ga0210243_101453_pt1 | contig 17252 bp, 3 predicted proteins | sample ChrtobMeP5a_32mM_FD_155461 | JGI IMG/M metagenome (GOLD analysis project Ga0210243, IMG submission 155461) | Chrysochromulina tobin associated microbial communities from unialgal haptophyte culture, Seattle, Washington, United States - P5a_32mM | ecosystem: Host-associated > Algae > Haptophytes >...
GGCGGCGGCGGCGGCGGCGGCGACGGCGGCGGCGGCGGCGGCGGCGGCGGCGGTCGCGGCGGCGGCGGTTGCGGCGGCGGCGGCGGCGGCGGCGGCAGCGGCGGCCGCGGCGACGGCGACGGAGGCGACGGCGGCGGCAGCAGCGCCGGCGGCGGCGGGAGCGGCAGCGGCGGCGGTGGTGGCGACGGCGGCAGCGGCGGCGGCGGCGGCAGCGGCGACGGTAACGATGCCGACGGCAACGGCGACGAGCGCGCCCGGAAGCGGAGCCGCGGGGCGCACGCAGGGGGCGACGGAAACCACGCGGGCGACGGCGGTCGCGGCGTGAACGGCGGGGGCGACGGGGGAATCAGTCTTGACGAAGACGGATCCGCCGTCTTGACTCGAAAGATCCTCGTCCACGTACGCTACAAGATCACGCACGGAGGCGGACGGAGGGACGCATATCGCGTTCACGAGCGGTGGATGCCACGCGACAACACGTCGACCGAGCTATATGCGGGCGTCGCAGCGACGCTGGGCACGGAGGGGCTTATCCTGCGGAGACGCGTCCCCCTAGAGTCGACGCGCCGCACACAAGCGGTCCGAGAAAACGGGGACGCCGTCGACGAGGCACGTCGCGCCGACGTATGGCTCCCGGACGGCGTGGACATTGTCCCTCGGGACGACACACCGATCCGCTCCATACTCTACTACACCTACATGCTCCACGTCGACGCCGAGGAGGGCCCCGAAAGCGCGACCGCCCACGACGAAACGGCAGTTGGCGCAAGGGGCGACAACGGGGACGGCGGCGGCGGCGACGGAGAAGGCGGCGCCGACAGGGACGGCGAAGATGACGGAGAAGGCGGCGCCGACGGGGACGGCGACGATGGCGGCGGCGGCGATGGGGACAGGGGCGGCGGCGGCGACGGCGACGGAGGCGGCGGCGGAAGCGGCACGCGAGCGGACCACGGCGACGACCGTGGTCGCAGCGAGGGCAACGGGTCAACGCCCCCAAGCCTCCTGCACATAGCGGCCAACACGGTCGTGCTGCAATGCGCGACGCGCAGCGAACTCGGCTGGGCAGTCGTGCACTCGGGCGTACTTGCACCCAACAGCAGGAAGGCATGGGACATCGCCGATCTCATCTGCCAAGAGCTCCTCGACATGGATGCCGGAACGCTTCCTGCCGTAGGGAATGCCATCAGCACGGCGGCAACACGACACCTCAGTATTGACGGGCTCGTCAGCGATCTTTTCGCCGCCGCCCTAGACATTGTCCCGACCCTCAACAGAGCGCTCCGAGGCCAACGCCGGCCAGACGTACAGCCGCGAATGCTCCTACGGGTCCTCCTCACTGCCGCGTATCGACCAGCCGCAGCCGGGCTCGCAGCTACGTGGCTGCCCCTCCTCGGCGTCTCTAGCCGGGCCGGGGGGGGGCCAGGGGGACAGTGGCACGGCACCCTTGCCAGGGCCTTCCGCGCCCATGCGTGGGCACATCTATACCCGAGCTTCGCCCCCCCACACAGGGAGGCCCCGGCCTGGGAATTCCCCTCGTGGGCCACGCGATGCGCGGATCTCGCACCGCACGCCGTGGTACGGCTGGCGCAATACCTGCTGACGGCGATCAACTTGGCTCCCAACGCGCCCGCACACGCGCGGCACCACGTCGCCGACGCCAGGCGAGCCCAAGGCGACGGAAGGTACCACCAAGCGCCACGCACGACGGACGTCTGTGCCACTCAATGGCAAGCGTTCATCGAGGCGCTCGGGAGGCCGGCCCCCCTGCGGGAGAACCGTCCCACGAGGCCGCGAGCCGACGACTCGACAGGCGACGCCTCTGGGTCGGGCCCGCCCGCACTGACCCACCCGCACACGCCTCGACCTCCGCGAGGGCCGACGAGGCCACCGAGCGCGCCACCATCGCCACCCGACAGCGAGGCCGAGGAGGACGACAACGATACGAGCCACCACGGCGACAAAGAAGGCAACGCAGGCAGCGGCGGCGGCGACGGTGGCAGCGACGGCCACGACGGAGCCGATGACCACGGCGACGAGGCCAGCGACGGCGGCGACCGCAGCGGCGATACGGGCAGCGGCGTACGGGACGACGCGGGCGGAGGGGACAACAGGGGAGACAAGAGTGACGGTGGAGCACACGGCGGCGGTGGCGGCGGCAACGAAGGCGGCAGGCAGAACAGCGGAGGAAGAGATGGCGTCAACGGTGCGGGCGCCGGCGATGGGGATATGATCCCCACCGCAGCGCGCATCGGTCTGAACGGCACGTGGCAGGTGATCCTCGCGCCCGAGGGCGAGGACGCATACTCGCTCCTTCGACTCGTCCACGGAGGCGCATTCACAAGCCGCGAAGCGGCGGTTGCACGACTAGCGCCAGTATGGCACACCATCGGCGCGACTCCCGCCATTACATACGTACCGCGTCTCGCCGCAGCGGGACTGAAGGACGCGGTGACACCTCACCGGACGGACGACCCTGTCGAGCCGCCCCAGGTGGCACTGGCGATACAAGCCACTGCGGTGCCGACGGCGTCGGTCGGACCGGCGAGGGCGGCCGCCTGCGCCCATTTGGCTGACCACGACGGCACGCATGATCCCGTCCCTGACGCGCCGCTGACGGCAGCGGACGGCCCATCCACGCGTACTGACGGCGAAAGCGACACGAACGAGGCGGCGGAGGACATGGATTGGGGGGGAGAGGTGCACAGGGGCGACTTCGAAGCCTCCCTCGGGAGGTACCATCCGATTCGTGATCCATCCACGCTCCGCCTCCCACCCCTCCACGAGCGACGCATTACACTCGCGGAAGCCCTCCAGGAGCTGCGCTTACGGAAGGAGGTGACCTCGGGCCACAATCTCAACTGCCTTGCGTACTCTATCCTGCTCGGCACAGACAGAATCGCGCCGGCAGCGCAATGGGTGACAAAAGAGCGGGGTGACGAGGAGCGCCGGCGCACGCACGAGACCATCGTGCGCCGCCTCCCGCCGGAGGCGGACACAACGATAGGTCCCAATGGGGTGTGGTGGGCAGGTCAGACGCGGGATAGCCTGACCAGGACGATGGAAACCTCTCAAGTCATGGGCGAGGCACACGTGCATGGCTTCTGCAACAGAATCGATCGCTGCATCGTGATCGTCGATGTGCGGGAGTCGGCGGCCGTACTATACAAGTACCTGCCGGGCTACGCCGCGCAGAGTCAGATCTCCATGCGCGAAGCTCTCGAACTACGTAACAGTGATGAGCAGCCCATCTGGGTACTACTCGAACCCGATCACTTCAGCGCACTGTTACCAATACAGCGGCCCATCGCCTCAACGCCGCAGGCGCCCACAGGAGCGGGGGCAGGCTCCGCGAGCGCGACGGCACAGGCACCGGAACAACGACCCTCACTACCGGGAAAGGGGTCGGCGCCGGTATCGGACAAACTCGGGGGTACACAACAGCGGGGGGACGCAGCGGAGACAAAGATCGAGTGGGCCACGCGGATCTTCACGGACATGGGATACACAATCGGCGCACGCACGGAGATCGGAGACGCGGACGTGTTCGCGATCGCACGGTATGTCGCGGACGCAACGGCCGGTGTGGAGGAAGCCGGGGACGGAAGATTCAACGAAGCGGCAGTACGCGAATACATCCGGGAGGGAGGAGGCGACGACAGTACGTACCCGCGCCATACACTACGACGAGCGGTGGGGGACTACCTTCGGCTGCAAAGAGGGGCCAAACACGCGCGCGACCTTTCCCCCGCCCACCAGGCCGTCAACACGGCGGACGACCGAATAATCTGGCCAGGCGATACGGTGCGCCTGCAACGCGAGGACACACCTGGGCAGCACACCCGCTGGAAGGCATGGAAACAGGGAACCACGGGAACTGTCCTTCGCAGCGCCGGTCGGGGCGACTGGACGGTCCTAATCGAGGACAAGGCGGGAACGATCGAGGTCCACGTCCATGACCACGAGGTGCACCTCCTCGCCAAGCGAGCACCGGCGGCAGGGGACGTCTTTCTTACCACAAGGAGCACCCCACTCACCACCGAGGCAAAGGCCGGGCGAAAGGGCACTCCGGGTACACACGCATTGATCTTACGGCGGCGGGCACCGGACGACAAGACACGCGGGGGCGGAACCTGGCACGCCTTCCAATGGCATGACCACAGATACGTGGTCGTCCACGAGGAGGACGTGACGCGTGCCCCGTGGCAGGCCCCATACAGACAGCCGGAAAGCACGCTGCAATCGTTGAAGGCTCAGGGGGCACTAGTGGCAATAGCACAACGCGTGTACGCCCAAACCGGGGACTGGGGAGGCGAGATCCTCTCGGCTACAATGGACGCCGCCGCACGGGACGGCCTCCACACCGATGCGGGGCAGGCGAGCAGGGCAATCCAAGAGGCGAAACAACGATGGCAAGGGGGACGGCCATGCGCGCACATGGTCACGCTCAATCACGGGGGTATCCTCGTACGCTTACGCGAGACAACCGCGGCCATCCCCGGGCAGCGACGCATGGCGACGGCGCCAGCACACGCGGACACCGCCGCGCTGGCGTGGGAAGCGGACGGCAGACTGTGGCGCACGATGCACACTCTCGCCGACGGGAACGACGTCGTTCTATTACAGGAGACCCACCTCCCGGAGCTCGACCCAGAGGGCCGCAGCGAGCAGGTCATGCAAATGCTCACGAGCGGCGAGTACTCGACGTGGCGCGCGGCGGCGTCGCCCGCCCCGGTGGACGACGCGTATGCGGGCGTTCTCATGTGGTGGAACACCGCCACAGTCGAGGTGACGGAGATCCAAACACTGACACCTGGACGGCTACAGCGCGCGAGGGTCCGCGTCTTAGCGGATGGTACGGATTTCATTGTCGTAAACGCGTACGTCCCCACCAAGCGAGGCGCACCGACCGTCCGCCAAGCGACAATTCTCGAACGCGTCCGGGCACAAATCCAGGCAACAATCGACACGGCGGACGACGCCGGCGACGAAATCGTCATAGGGGGCGACCTCCAGGCTCAGACGTCGGCCACCCTCGAAGCGCGCAAGGACACGGGCAGTGTCAATGCGTACGACTCGTGGCTCGACACACTGTGCGCGGAACACTGCCTCCTGAGCGTCGGCGATGACGAACCCACCTACAGCGGGGGGGCCGGGGGCCCGCAGACGGCCATAGACCACTGGCTCGTCAGCACGGGACTCGCCGACCGGGCAGCGGCGGAAGTGGGAGCGGGCGCGGACGGACTCGCGGGACTTGGGGACGGTACGCACGGGCACAACTCCCTACAACTGAGCATTGCCCTGCGCACCGCCGAAGCGGAGGACGCAGAAGAGAAATGGGAGCAACGGGAACCGCAACTTCCACCCATGGATGAGGATGAATGGGCCGCCTTCGCAGCGGAGGAGGCGGACACGGCGACAACGGCAGCGGACGGCGTGGACGGCACCGGGGGACCCACATTCGGACAAGCCGCACGGCGGCTTGAAGCCATCGAGGCCGCACTCAAGGGCCTGGTGTCTCGCATACAAGAGCTCAGCGAAAGAACGAGCACGCCGCAGGGCACCAAGGTCGCGCGCCTTCATGCGCGGATGCTCCGCTGGCGCAGATGGCTACGCGCGTGCGATGGTCAGCGACGATTCCCCGACACACACGACATGTTCAACACGAAAGACTGTGCACACGTCTTCGGCGACGCCCCCGCCACCGACGACAAGATACGCAGCGCCATTGAAAACAGCGCGCCGGGGAAGGAGCGACGAGTCGCGCTACGGGAAGTGTGTCGCAGTCGACTCCTACACGCCCGCGAACGATACGAAGACGCGGCGAAGGAGGGCGCCATCGACAAGGACCGGGTTCGCACTCGCCTCCTCGCCGATATCAACAAAGCCATGGAGGAAGGACGAGACCCGCGATGGGAATGCTTCAGGGCGGTGGGAAGAGCCAAAGCGGCGCTTGCAGGCAAGCGCACCGCCCCCCGGCTGGACCAACCGGGCATGCGCTCCATCAAGCGCACGGGCGCCACGGTAGCGGAGACGGGACAAGGACAAGTACTGCGGGCCATCCACGACGAGAGCGTCGTCATGCACCAAGAGCGGGGCGCCAGCGCGGCTGGCGCACTGCACATGCAGGATCGCATGGCGGCGACAGGGCTACCAGCCCCGTGGCCCCATACGATACACGAGCGTCGCACAGACGAGGAAATCGCCGCCGAGGCGGCGCGACTTGCGACAGCGGAAGCACAACGCCAGGAACAGTGGGCGCAGTGGCGGACGGCCACAACGACGGAGGGGAACGACGGGCACGACCCGTGGGAGGCGGTACGCAGCGCTCACTACACGCCACTCGTCGAGCACCTGCGGACAGAGATGCGAACGATCATGTCGGACGAAAGTATCGATCGCGGCCTGCAACGCTTCCGAGCGCGACAGGGCGTTGGGGTGGGTGGGTTCTCCGGCATATGGATCGCCCGTGCCAGCGCACCCACGCGGCAACGATACGCGCAGGCACTCAGGGACACGGCGGCGGACGTACTCATCGCCGCGGACGCACTGGATCGGGAGCGTTGCCCGCAGGACAGACGCGTCGCCGTCCAAATGATCCGCGACGCCGCGCCGAAGGGCTGGACGCAATGGATAATCATGCTCCTCACAAAACCGGGCAAAGCCCTCGACGTGCTGAGCAAGCGACGCGACATCTGCCTACAACCACACTCACTCAAACTCTGCGCCAATGCGGTCGCGCCCCATTACGCGGCGGTACAAGAACACGTTCAGCCGGAATCCAACACGGGCTTCCGCGAGCGCGGAGCGGCCACGACCACAGCGTTATGGCTCGGACTGACAAAAGAGGAGGCGGCCTCGGAGCGCAAAGGGTGGTATTGCGGATACATCGACAAGGGGGGCTTTTTCCAGTCCTGCGTCCGGCGAGCACAGCGAGTCGTCGAGGCGAGATTCGGCGTACCCGTCACGGTCACCACCCTCATTATGGCCATCCACGACGCGCTCACCGTCCGTTACGACTCGGGGATGGGCATCACACACGGCACGGAATCCAATGTAGGGAATGGCCAGGGAGACACCATCGCGCCCATGCGGAGCATGATCCCCCTTGCCATCGAAACACGAGCGGTGGAATGGCTGGTTGCAGGATTCCAGTTCGTGGCTCCACAGTCGAAGTCAGGTCACGGGGTCCGCCGCACACGCACCCCACAGGGGTGGTTCGCCGACGACGGCGCCTTCGTGGTCGACTCCCTCCGCACCCTCCAACAGGCGTTTACCGTGGGATCTGCTATGGCGCGCGTGCTCGGTTTCACGGTCGGCATCGATGTGGACGTCCGCGGCGGTGCGCCATCCGCCGGCGTCGGCCAGGAAATGTCTGCGCAGCGTGCCCCCGAGCCTGGCGAGGCGCCTGCCGTAAGTACGACCCTCTCGTTCCCATACCGGGGCATCCGCGCCCTCCGGATCGTCGGGCATGCGGTATCGGTCGGCGAGGGCGTCCACGGCTCCGCTGCCTGTGTCGCTCGCGCGCGTGCGAACATTAGCGAGCTGAAGGTATAGCTGCCACGCTTCGATGATGCCTTCCTCGGTGAGCGAATCTCGCATCCACGTTGGGTTCCATGCGAGCGGAACGCGCGCGTCCTTGTTGGGTCGCCAACCCCACCGCCAGAACTCCTTGGCCACCCGGCACGCTGTGGCGACGTGGGCCGGCGCGGTTTCGGGCATGTTGAGCGCGCGGTCTATTTCGACTACGAGCGCCGCCGCCGCGTGTGGCCAGGTCATTGCCATGCCGAGGCCGCGCGGGCGCGGCGCGTGCGCCAGCCATCTGGACGTGCGCTCGCCCGCGTGCCCCATGCGCGCGAGCCCTCGGCGTTTCGCCACGTCAATCCGTTCGCAGGCCTTTTCCCCGACGGGAAAGGTCGCCCCATAGTAAGCGACGACCGTGGTGGTCGCAGCGTCGACTGTGTCCACATACTCTTCCGCTGTGAGGATGCCGAGACGGGAGAGCGCGCTCGCGATGCCGCTGCAGCGGTTCGTCACCACCTGCCGCGCCGTCGTCCAGTCGGCTATGGGCGTCTGACGTATCCCGAGGTGTTTGTAGAATCCCTGGACTCGAGGCACGGCTCTGCCGTCGATGAGCCGTATGGTGACGTCGTCCCCCACCTCCGTCCACGCCCCATTCCGCCATTCACTCCCCATCCACCCCGTCTTGTCGCCGGTGGGTGCGCCTTTGGCCTCGGGGAATACCTAGGCCGGGGAGGCCGCATCATCGGCGGACGCAGAGTCGGCGCGAAGCTCACCCCGGCGGAATCTCGGGAGTACCGGACGCTCCTGCAGCAATTCCACGGGGACGAGACAGCATGGGCGCAGTCACAACAACACGGCGGGCGCGAACGGCCGCTCGAGATACGCGCCGTCGACGTTCTTGGCGCCAAGGGCGTCTGTGACGGACCAGGCGCCACGGACGGCACCGACTACCTCCTCGAGTACAGCGACGGTACGACAAGGTGGGGACGCCGCCCAGGAGCCATGGCACCAGGGCTTCCGGCCAAGCTACGCGCAGCGCGCGCGGCCTATCTGGCGGAGGGAGAACGCACTGTCGAGCAATACGCCGCGGACGTACTTGACGACGCACCTGGCGCCCTATGGCTCGCCACCACGGCACCCCTGGCGGTCGGGGCACGCCCCCCCCGGGACGTCATCACGGACGCCGGCCGGGAGATGGGCGATCGAACTCGGATCTTCGCTGAGTTCGCTGTGCGGGAAGCGCGAATCGCGCCGCGGACCCCGGTCGCGCAAGCCCTGGGCCAGGCAGCGACCAGGGCCTACGCCCTCGCCGAGGAGGCAGACCGCGCGGTGACGCCCGAAAAGACGTCGCCACAAGAGCAAGCCGCCCTCGCGGAGCGGGCGGAGACGGCGTGGGCCTGGGCAGCGGCGGTGGATACCGAGGCCAAGACGAGGGCGACACCAACCAAAGAACGCGCGGAGGCGCGGCGCACCGCAGACCGAGCTTACGCGGAGTGGATCACGGCCAAGGCGCGAGAAGCGACCGGCACAATGGCGGGGGCGCTCGCGGAGTGGGCACAGGCGCTACCGGAATACAGCCTTGCTGCAGCCGGCAATGCCGACGGCGCACATGCAGCGGCGGAGGCGGATGCTCGATCCCCAGCCAAGCGGTTCCGACCCAGCGCACGCCCGGGGTGCTTCTTCGGCTCTCCCATGCCCGCGGGCGACGATGGCAAGAGGCGCACGCGGCCGTCCCTGGCGCTCACCGATGTGCAGCGCAGCGCCGCGGCTACGCTACCCCATGCAGTACCAGTGCCCGACGCGCGAGACATGCACCGAGACCCGAGGGTAGCGTGGGACGGCGGGCCGTGGCGCATGTGGTCCGATGCGCCACGGCGGCTGGGGTGGAAACTCACGGCGGAGCAACACGCCCATATACAGCGACAGAGACTGGCCGCCACGGCCCGCCGGGCGGCAGCACGCTCGGCGCGCCCTCACCAAGAGACAGACACGCTATCGGGCGTGCGGGCGGACGAAACGGCAGCGGAAACAGACGAGACCGGCACCCGGCCCTACGGCGCCAACCGCGCCCGCCAGCATCTGGCAGAAGCCCTGGCCGCTGAGGAGCGGGCCGACACGGCGGCGGCGAGGGCATCCGAGGGCGACGGGTGGCTGGGCGACTGGAGCGCGGAGGACCTCGCCGCAGCCGAGGACGAGGCCACGGGCGCACGAGAGGGCGAGGAGGCCGTGGAACCGTGGGACGCCATAGAGGCCATGGAAGCCTACGATGACGCGGGGATTCTGGCGGACGCCTACCTCCGACAAGACACGACCCACGCGGCCACTCAGGAGTGCGCGGGGGGCCTGACAGCCACACAAAGGAGGCTCATGGAGGGAAACCACGTACTTGCACTGGAGGGCAGGCAACGGCGCGAAGAGGAACAGTCCGCGCGCACCGCCGCCGAGCTTGCCGCCGCCGCGACGGCCGCGGACAAGGAATGGCGACTTCGGTGCGACGAGGCCACCGCGACACGGAGGTCGGCGGATGCACGCGTGATGGCCATGGAGAACAACGTACCGATAGCGTGGGAAACGGTATATCGGGATGCCAACGCCAAGGCAGCCGAACGCACCGCGGCGGAGCAACGCAAATCCGTGGCATTGGACGCCGAGCGCGCGGACCGAGAGGCAAGCGCCATCCGCGCGCGCGCCACGGCGACCAGCCTCACCAGGGCCCGGGCGGCACTCGCTCGGATCAAGCTGGAACTCGGAGACCAAGCGAGCGTCACCGACGCGGAACGCGACGCCCTCGCTCAGGAGGAGCGGGACGAGGCGCAGGCACACGCGGCCGCCCAGGCGGCACAAACGGCCCAGGCGGCCCACGACGACGCAGCGCGCACAGCACTAGCCTCGGCGGCGGCGGCGGCGGAAAGGCTCCACACCGCACAGGAGGCAATCGCGGAGTCGCTGCACGCCCTTGCGGGAGGGGATGCGCGCACGAGACAATCCACACAACAGGCGGACGAGGCGAAGATAGAGGAAGACCGCTATGCCAACGTGGAATACTGGGACACGCTCACCGCGGAACAGAGAGTGGCGATCCTCGCCAGCCCGACGCTGCGGCTCTGCGTACGGCACCGCGACATGGAACAAGCCGAGCCGCGACGATCGACAGATAGCCGCATCGATATCAGCATGGAGCCCAAGGAACGCCGGAACATAAGCACTGAGGAAACCAAACACATCGCCGCCATCGGGCTTGCCATCGAGCACGCGTACGATATCCAATACGCGTACGCGGTCGACGGCAGCAAGGATGAAGCGGAAGCGTGGGGCGACGGCGCAACAGGGGAACGAGCGGCGGCATGGGGCGCGTGGGATGGCATCACGGCCTACGGGGGGGCGCTCCCGCCGGATACGGACAACCAAGAGGCCGAACTTTATGCAATCGAACGCATCCTCGCGCGACACGAGCGGGGCGACCGGATCCTACTCATGTGCGACTGCCAAGCGGCACTCACGACGGTGGACGGTACTTGGCAGAGCGGACGGGTGGGCACGGGCAGCCCCGCGGCGGGACGGACGGGAGGACTACTGGTCGAGGCGATCACGCGGCACCGGCTCAGGATCGAGAGCCGGACGGACGACAGCCAGCCGCGCGGGTGCGTCTGCTTCCTGTGGGTCAAGGCTCACGGCGGAGGCGTCGTGCCAAACGCTTACGCCGACGCGATTGCTAAATCCTGCCTGACGGCGGACGTGGATTATGCCAGCGTGGACGCGCCATTCCTGGCTCTCCCCCGGGCGTGCCTATACGCAACCACGCCCACCCCACGTGATGATATGTGGGAACTCGACGGCGACCAATACTCCTGCATCGCGGCGGACAAGTCGCTGCGACACATTATCATCGACGGTATCACACGCCACGCCCTCGATCGCCTGCCGAAACCGACCCAGGAGCGCTGCGACGCGCGCATCGTCGGTGAAGTGACCCACATGCGGGGACGTCCGGAGGGCGCGGCGCCAGGCGCCCCGCCGCGTCGTAGCGTGACGGCGCCGACCGCCACCGGCGGAGCTTTGCGATTGCGCTCTAACGACCTCCGCCAACACGTCGCGGCCTGCCCGCTGTGCCTCACACCGGGGCCGCTGGAAGGGGACCACACCATGCGATGCACTGCACTGCCACGAGCGCTTCGTGAAGCAGCAATGGCCAAGGTAACCGCAGCACTCGACGCAGCCGCGAGCGCACTGCCCTCGGGCGCTCTCTGCACGCCCACGGAGAACACTATGCAGGCGTGGAAACTCGCAGCTCGCCGAGCCGGACAACACGGCGCAATAGCAGCCCTGGGACCGACGCCGGACGCTCACCACCCGCTCAAGCCGACATCCGCGCGCGAATGGGCGCATAGGGGGTGGAAAACTAAAGCAGACGAGTACGCGCTCGACTTAGGCGAAGGCGCGGCAAGGCCCGACAAACAGCTCGCGATGTGGTGTGCCATAGCCGTATGCAGCGCGCACGCGGCTGCCATACAAGCTGCCGACGCCGTGGGCGCCACGGCGGAGGTGGCGAGCGCTTGCTCCGCGGCGATACAAAAGATAGAAGAGGGTCCGCTGGGGACGGCGAGTAGAGCCATAGGCCACGTGGCGCTGAACGAGGAGTCCGGGGCGCCCGACGACGGTGGCATCATATATCAAACCCACGACGAGGGCGGCATCGACTCGATACGCATACGCTTTATCCAGCTCCAGCCACACACCCAAGGGGCACATCTGCGCGAATGGTCGGAACGCAGATCATGGCTACCGTCTGCACGCGCGCACACCGGCAAGCGCACGTGGTCGGCCCATACACACCGAGGGTTCCGCTCCGAGGGCGGTGCCGCAGGACGCAAGGTGGAACACTCGGTGGCCGTCGACCCCCTCGACGCCGTATACTCCATCACGGCGCCAGCGACATGGCCATGGCGGGTAGAATACGAAATCCACGGACACGACATAGCGCGCCCGGACGGGACACCGGGGCAGCGGGTGCAAATCAGCGTCCGCCTCGGGTACGCGGACGGCGCGCCCAAGGCGCGCGTCAGCGCACGTCACGTGCGGGCGGACGGCCGCCGGCACCGGGGCGGAGACACGGCGATTCACGCGGAGGTGGAGCTCGCGGGGGATATGCAGGGACTGGGACTGCGGGCCATGTTCTGGGACGTGGCGTACGGGGCCCACGCGGAGGAGCACGGAGCACAGGCCGCAGTACGACGCGCGACAGCGGCTGCCGCCTTGCGCTGCCAGGGGGGCCCAGAAGGCGCGGCCTGGCGCTCCCTGCGCAGCGTCATGGGGGGGGAATTACCCCCTCCCACCCCTCGCGAACGGCTGGAATCACACCTAGCGAAACGAGCGGTAGGAGACGCCGCCGCGACGGAGGCTGAGGCTCGTGTCACGGCCAAGCACGACGCGGCGCCACCCGGACCGGCCCCGACGCACGTGAGCACCGACGCGGAGCGCCTCGGCGAGGCGGCAGAGGTGCTCGGAGTGCAGATAGACGCGCCCCCCCAAGAAATGCGACGCGCGCAGTGCGTGCCGATCTCCTCTATCTCGTACTCCTCGTAGTGGTCCAGGTGGCTGTCCGGTGCACCCTTCCATAGGGCATAGGGGACCCGGACGCGATATTCTTGCATGAGCGCTGAGGGGTCGACCTGGGAGGCTTCCAGAAGCGCCGCCGCGCCGCGTCGTCGCATCTGGTCGGCCGCTGTGATCGCCGCGGCCCGGCGGGCGTGCGTGGCGCGACGTTCCGCTTCGCGCATGTCGGCGACCGCTTTGCGCCTGGCAACCTCCCGTTCGTGACGTTGCGTCGCCCGCCGTGCGACGGCCGCGGCGGCCTGTCTCTCGCCGTGGGTCTCGTATCCCCCTCCTTCGGTACTTCGTGCGAATTCATTTTGTTTGCGCGTCACCTGTCGTTGGTATTCCGTCCAGAGGTCCATGAACGCCCCGCTTGCCGTGCGGATGTGTTGTGCGGCGGTGCGCCATGGCGGGACCCATTCCGCTTCGGCCCGTTTGCGCGCCTCCTCCCGCGCCTGAGTCACTGCACGCGAGAGCCGAAGCGCCCTTTGCGTCGCCGAGTCCGTCGTGTCGCGTCGGGCCCGCGCCGCCGCGATCGCTGCGTCCCGCAGCTCCCTGGCGGCCCCTTGGCGCGCGGTGCTCGTCGCGCCGTCCAAGAGCTGATAGGCTGCCTGCATGCCGAGGAAGTCGGCGTTGGAGCCCCCTTTATCCGGGTGTAGGCGAAGGGCCGCCAGCAGGTAGGTCACGCTCGTACGCTCCGCCGCAACCGCCGCGGAGCGACGACTCCCAATCGCGCGGGCGGGATGGAATCGCTTCCAGGTCAACTGGGACTGCCTCACGGGAATCTCGCGGTACGGCCCAGACCTCCGGGGCCTCGAGATCGTACCACGGGGCACCGCGGACTCGACGTCGGCAGAGGAGGCGGAGACGAGCGACGAAGAACGCCAGCTCGCTGCATCCGAAGAGACAAGGGCGATGCGACGCGCGGCACGACTGATCGAAGAGGCACGCACCGCCGATCGCGACGCTGCACGAGTCCTCCGCGAAGAAGCGCGACAGGGCGGGGCGCACACGGCGGCGGACGAGGCCATGCAGCACGAGGATGCCGGTGACGCGGACAAGGATGGATCGGATGTAGACGAACTAGACGGGTCGGAGGTCGGGCTCGATAGCGTGACGGACCACGGGGCGCCGCAGACGACCTCCGCTCGGCGCCGGGGCGCGTGGAGCGGCAGAAACTGGGCCAGGGAGGCGTGGACAGGACCGGTCGCGGCCGCGGAATACGCCGAAGCGTGGGTCGGGGGCGTCCCACCGCTCCCACCTGGGTCGGCGGCGACGGACGTCGCACGGAGAGCGGCGCAACAGGCGTCTCTTGAAGCGAACACCTCGGGCCACAAACGCGCGGTGGCAACGGCGGTAAGGGAATCGTCACGGCGAACGAGACGGCTCTGGGGCGCCGCGGAGGACGCGGAGAGGGTACACGAACAACAGTGTGCCACGGACCATCTTGCGGAATTCATACAACACTGGCGGGAACGGGAACCGACAATCCCGCGACCCCACGGCACAGCGGGCACAGCGCTGACCGCCGCCACCGCGGCGGCCGACACCCTGCAGCGGCACCAACCCGCGAAGGATACGGTCGCGGCGGCCTCGCGGAAACGGATTTCGTGCGCGACGACGTGGGCATGGCATCGCTTGGGAGCGCAATGGCACATCAGGCGGATCGACTTGCCCGGCCGTAGTTTTGCTGTATCTTGTTCGAGCTGTCGGAGCGAGCGGTGCAGCTCTCGAATCGCTTTTCGCGACGCGAGGCGTGGGATGACGCGCAGTCCGTATCGGGTGGCGATCTCCTGTGCGTTGACGCTCTCCTGGTCGCCCTTGATCAGGGCTGCGTATGCCGCGCATGCGTCATCCCTCGAGCGGTCATCCGTCGGGTCGATGGGGAATGGGTTGCCTAGCGGCGTCCCGCGGTCCACCCTGCGGTCCTCTGCGTCCACCATGCGCCATCCCTCCCTTGCCCCTGCTCGCAGGTTGCCAACGTGCACCGCAATGTGTGGCGGAGGCTCCCGTTCCACTCGATTAGCATCGTCCCTGTGCGGTACAGCTGGAGTATTCGACACCTCGATGTCGCTGGCGTCGGTGTGTTGTGCCCGTACACCGCGCGCGAGAGGCGCGGGGAGACGCGGCGCCCTCGGTCCGTCCGGATCGCTCGGGAGGCGCTCGAGTACTGCCGCCAGCATGCGTACGGCTTCCCTGTGCCCCGCGTCCCCGGGCGTCAGGGGTGGTTGTCCGGCGTCGCGTCGTAGGAGCTGTTGCGCGCGTGCGGCCGCTGTGTCGCCCGTGAGGTTCCGGTGGGCGCCGGTGGAGGCGATGAGGCAAGCTGCGTCGACCAGTACTCGACACAGACTCCACAAGCGCGGCATACACATACTCGTGGACGACGGAGGGTGGAAGGGGGACGCGGCACACAGGGCCGACGCGCCGCCCACAGACGACGGGTGCGACGGCGCCGACGCCGACATGACAGCCACAGACGAGGGCGCTGAGGGGCACGCAGGAGAACCGGACAGGGGCAACGCGGACAGCATCAGCGACGGGGGGGCAGGCTCCGAAGGGCGGGCGGGCGCAACACACATCCCTGCGGCGCCGAGCGACGCCCGTACGGACGTGGCGAATGGCCAGCCAGAGCCGTTCCCCGAGCTACTTGCACGGCTCAAGGGGCACCGCGAAAATAGGCTCCGCAACGAGCGCGCGATCACAGCTTTCTTCAGTGCATTCCCTAACCCCAGGGCACTCTCTCACGCGCACCCTCACTCCCTACCCGCCGCAACCCGCTCTCGCGAGACGAACGGGCCAGGCGATGCCGACGGCGGCGGCAGGAAGGACGGAAGCGGCACAAATGCCGCAGGGGCGGCGGGGGCGATGGGGATGAGGTCGGCACGACAGCGGAAGAGTCCGACAGCGATGGCAAGGGTAAAGGCGGCGATGGCAAAGGCGGCGGCGGCGCGGGAAGCGAGGGCGGCCAAGACGACTACGGCTGAGGCAACGGGAATAGCGGCGAGGGCGGCGGCGACGGAAGATGCGGCGACGACGGCGACGGCGGTGACGGCGAAGGGGGCGACGGTGACGGAGGCGGGGTCGACGGCGGCAGAGGCGACGGTGACCAGGGTAGCGACGGCCGAAAAGGTGATAGCGGAGGCGGGGAGGACAGCGGCGGCGGACGGGTGGGTACGTCCGCGCGACACTGTAGGACCAGACGACAGTCACGAGGACGGAACGACCCGGGTGACACGACAGGAGACCACGTTCGGAGATGAGGACGATGGAGAGCAGGCTCATGAAACCGACGGTGACGCTGTAAGGGACGGAAGCGGAGCAGATGGCACGAGGGCGACGCGGCGCGCGACGGGGGACGGCGGCACGACAGACGGCATCAAGCGGCGCGGGGAACGCGGCGGAAGATCGGAGGCGGCCCACAGGGCTAAACGGCGCAAGCGAAACGACAAGTACGGAAACGAGGCGACGTGAATCTCCGGAGGACTGGCAGCGCCCACGCAGCCAGGCTGATCCCAACGTGATCCCTATGACAGCGGCCGACGACTCGATACTACCGGGGGACTGGCAGCGCTTGCGCAGCCAGGCTGATCCCAACGTGATCCTTATGACAGCGGCCGACGTCTCGATACTACCGGGGGACTGGCAGCGCTTGCGCAGCCAGGCTGATCCCAACGTGACCCTTATGACCGCGACCGACGACTCGATACTACCGGGGGACTGACAGCGCCTGCGCAGCCAGGCTGATCCCAACGCGCTCCCATACGAAGGCGACGGCGACGCCGAACGGCCTCGAGCACCCTAAGCACAAGCGGAACAACGACAAGCACGGCAGGCTGATCCCAACAGGCTCCCATACAAGCGCGACGCGACGACAACCGCCGTCCTCTAGACTTGGATAAGAAAAATGCTCGCAGGTTGTTCCCCACTCAACACAACATCATAAGGCGTCTGACGGGACGTGCCTAGAGATAGGTGCCCGAAGCCTGAAAGTAACCGGGTAACCGGGTAACCGGCCTACGCCGAAAAGTTCGGTCTCGTGACGTCGCGTATCGTGTTGTGGGAATCTGAACTATCCCCTTTGTGGGTCGGTCTGGTTCGACCTGTGGTCCTTTGTGTGTGCGTGTGCACTCATGCACGCC
>Ga0210243_101458_pt1 | contig 17194 bp, 14 predicted proteins | sample ChrtobMeP5a_32mM_FD_155461 | JGI IMG/M metagenome (GOLD analysis project Ga0210243, IMG submission 155461) | Chrysochromulina tobin associated microbial communities from unialgal haptophyte culture, Seattle, Washington, United States - P5a_32mM | ecosystem: Host-associated > Algae > Haptophytes >...
GCTTGCCAGCCGCCTGGAGTGATTCAGTAGTGACGGTGGCCGCATGGTGGCCTTGGTGACTGCGCGAGCGCGCGTGCCGGCTATGGCGGGCGTCGGTGGGCCCGCGGCCGGCCGGGTCGCGCGTCGGCGGCGCGATTTGCTGCGTAGCAGCGCCAGCAGAGGCGCTGTGACATCGAAGCCTCTTCGGCCGGTGGAGAAATTTGGGACGCGGTTCGAAGGAGCTTGAAGCAGTTCTTGAAGCGCCCGCTTTTGTGCTCCCAAATTTGGGACGACAGACTGGCACACGGACGGACGGACAGGTCGGAAATCGGGCACCACCGCAAATTCCTATCGTTTCGCGCACGCGCTAATTTCACGCTGGCGGTTAATCTCTGAGGCTTCCCTCCCGGTATTCAGACGAAACCGGGGGTGGGGAAGAATATTTCGCAACTTTACTATTGTACTCGAAAGCGTCATCTTCTTCATCATCGCGTCGCACTTGGTCCATCTCTCAGCTCCCTCAACCAATCCTCAACCCTTCAACATACACGATGAATCGGCCGCAGTCACACTCATTTGCTGATCTTCTGCTGGAGCCCAGCTTATGATATGGATTTCTGGTCTTCGAGTCACGATTGCTTTTTTCATTCGCCCAAAGCAGGCTTCGACGCTTTACAAAAGTTTCCTAGACCGGGGGAGACCTTGGGCTCGTCAGAGGTGTCAAGGAGACTCGGTGGGAACCCATGCGTCGGAGCGAGGAGTGGACGCTGACGAAGGTCTCGTGGCGCGGCGAGTACCAGCGCCTCGTCCGCCTCACCGAGTCCGCACTGTGCACGCTTGACCCAGGAAGCCGTTGCGAGACCAATCGATTTGCCTTAAGCGACGTGCTTTCAGCCGAGCTGCGTGGCGGCCATCTACTGCTGGTGGTGCTCACACACGGAACATGTGGGCTGCTGCGTCAGCAGCTACGGTTCCAGGCGGATCCATCCGGCCGTGCGGCCACGCTGTGCTCCGCTGTACGCGCCAAGCTCAAGCGTTCCATCTCGCCCGAGGACTCGCTGGCCGCTATTGAGCTGAGCTCAGAGTCGGCCGTGCTGAACGCGATGCCACGCGAACTCGCGAGCACGCATGCGCCGCACGGGTCGCTCGTACACAGCCTGGCCACCTCCTCGATGGCACACCGCGAAACCGACACCATCACGTTTGATGTGGTCGTAGCCGTGCTCAAGGCGCGTGGGTTCCCGATGCCGCCGCCCTTGTGCGGCGGGCCCGTTGTCGAGTGTCACTGGGGTGGCTCGTCGTCCTGTGATGAGGCCTCCGCGCACAGCCTCGGTAACGGCCGTGGGAACGGTCGCCCATCGCTCGCTCGGAATCGCAACAACTCTGACGGCGGCAATCTGGGCGCACGCGCGGCTGCTACCAAAGAAGGCGCCACCAAGGATGGGAACGGCGGCATCAACGGCAGCAGCTATGGTGACACCGCGATAGGGGCGTCACCGACCTTCGAGAGCAGCAGTGACAGCGAAGAGGACGAGATGGGATTGCTCAGTGCCCCGGTGACCTTTTCGACGGCCGAGGGCGAGGGCGAGGCAGGCAACCCTCGATGGAATTTCCAGGCCTGCTTTCGATACCGCGCGACGGAGGCGGAGCTGCGATCGCGTCGTCTCGAGCTGCGGCTCGTGCATCGGTGCTGGCCGCTCGGCCAGCCGATCGAGTTCGGGCACGTGCGCGTCGCCCTGTACGACATCGCCACCGGTCCGCATAAATTTGACTTGCCGGTGATCACGCCTTCGGGCAGCCATGCTGGCAGGATTGTCTTCCAGGCGAAGATGGTGCAGCAGTGTGGGCTCTCGATCTCCCTGCCCGAGGTGTCGTGCGTCATGCGCGCGCTCACGCGGCACACCTCGCAGGCGTCGCAGGATGCGGCGAACCGCGCGGGCAGCTACTCCCTCTCGGTGTCGCTCACGATGGCGGAGGGGGAATCCCAGCCAGCCCGCGCGGAGTTCGACGCAAGATCTCTGAAGCTCAACGGCGCGCAGGTGTCGCTCCACCTGCCAGAGTCGCATAAGCTCGAGCCGAGGCTCGCGCTGGTCGCGACCGCCTCCGCCAAGGCCTTCGACCAGGAGTCCTTCCACCTGTGCGTGTGGGAAGGCCACCCGGCCATCGAGCCGTCGAGACTAGGGAACACGTCGGGGCCGAGGCTGCTCGGCGAGGTGTGGCTTCCGGTGACCAAGGTGCAGCTCAGCGTGCAGCCGAGCACCGCCCACGGCGAATCGACCACGCAGACGCCATTCAGCGAGGTACTCTGGCTCAACGGCCAGCGCCTTGGCCGCCTCGAAGGTTGCATTAAGATCACCAACGGGCCCAAGTTCGTGCAGCTGCCGAGCGGGTTCTTCACCGAGATGGGGATCCTTCCGATCGGACCCATCGCCGCTGGGAAGGATCGCTCGGCGCGTGACAATGTCGACTTGGCGAGCCTGGGCGCCTCGGCCAAGTGGCAAAACTTCGATGGCGGCGCCTCTCCACCTCTCGGGGTAGGGGCAACGACAGCACTTGCGGACTTCGAGCAGCCTCCCACCGGCCTCAAGTTGCCCAAGGAGGTGGAGCTGCTCGTCTCCCTTGTCCAATCGTTGCGCAAAGTCATCCTCGATCTGCATCTCGTGGGTGACCAGGCGAGCCGCCCCGCGACCGCCGCTGGCGTCTCCGCCTCCTCCGCTGCCCTCCAGTCGGCCACCTTGTCGGACGGCCTCAAGCACTCGCAGAGCTTGACGGACCTCGCAGGCGCCGAGCTCGGCGGCGGCGATGGGCGACGGCACCACAGTGCGGCTGGCCGCCTCGCCAACTCTGAGATGGCGGCGCGGCGTCTCACGTTCCTCATGGCGCGGCTGCAGCTGCTCCTCGGCCTTTCGAGCAAGGAGAGCTGCAAGGCCTTCTTCTACTCGTCGGTGAACGCGCTCCAGTGGACGCAGCGCCTCCTGCTCCGACTGTGGGCGTACTTGATCTCGGAGGTCGACTCAATGGCTTACCGGTACCAGCCTGCCGTCTTCGAGACGCTGCACGCACTCATGCTGCGAGGAGAGCTGGACTGCTCGGCCATGATCGATGGGCCCTCTTCCCTCCTCGAGAGGTACAAGCGTGCCCTGTGGGAAACGACAGCCTACGTGATCGCGAAGCTCTCGAGGAAAGCGGCGCCCACGGAGGTGCGCGTCTTTTGCTCGCAGGCGCTCACCATCGCCTTCTTTCGGCTGCCAGCGCTCCGTCACGAGCTACTCACCACCATCCTGCCGCCTGCCGAGTCGCGCCATAAGCATGTGCGCGAGTGGAACTTGCCCTGGTCGCTGCAAAAGTCGTCCATCGCCGAGGCCGCTGCTGATCACTTTGTGCCGCACGCGAAGGCCCCTTCGGCTGCGTCCCTCTCCGGCCAAGCCGGCGGGTACGCGGAGCGTATGGCGTGGCGCATGTCGCTGCCGTCGCTGCCCACGCGCAACGCACCGGCCGTCGCGCCACCACTCCCATTCGGATCCACCGACTCGCTCGCGTCCGAGTTCGTCGGACTCGAGTTTGCTGGCATGCATGCACAAGACGACGCGTCGTACCTCGAGGGCCAGCTCCGCGCACAGCCATTCAGCCAGCTCTCGCCCGCGACCACGCTCACCGGAGCCTCCGCCACACGTGTCGACCAATGGAGTGCGCTCTGGTCGTCGCGGCAGGGCATCAGCTCGTCCTTCTCCGGAGCCGACAAAGTGCTCGGTGGCAAGTATTGGCGTGAGCGGCTCAAGAAGCGAGGGCACTGCTTCTTCATGCTCCTCGAGCACTGGGTGCAGCATGTGCCGATGGCGATGGGCGTGCAGCCGGGAGAGACGGTGCAGTGGCAGGACGTGCCTGGCTTCGCTACCCTCATCAAGGCTTTCCTCATCGAGCTCAAGCAGCGGCAGCTCGCGCTCTGGCCCGAGTCGATGAAGAGCTGCCTGGTCGCAGTCCTCAAGGCCAATAGGCAGCTGCTGCAAGTGGCCGTGCGCATCCTGCTCGTGCGCACCTCGTCGCTCCACCTGCGCCCCGCGCTCGCCGTCCTCGCGCACCTCGATACCATCTTCCACGCCGTCTCTGCCGAGCCGTTGCCCCAAACCTTCCCGTCTGATCCCCTCGTCCACCAGCTCTGCCGCCTGGCCGAGTCGGAGCACTTCAAGGTGGCCGCCTCCGCGCTCATCTTCTACTACACGCACCTGGACGTTCTCGGCAACTCTCCGAGCGGCGAGACGACACGTCTAAACATCTTCCGATGGCTACTCGAGCGCTTCGCTCGTTTCTCGCTGCACTGGTCGCGTGTGGTGCGTACCATCTTCTTCCACCTTGTCGTGGTCAAGGTGGCGCGCTACAGCCCGCCAAGTCCGCAGATGCACCCTGGACCTCGCCGCTCCAGGGAGATGCAGATGGCGCGCGCTGGGTCCAACTCGTCTGTCTCGTCCCTCTCAAAAGAAGTGTCCGAGCGCGACAGCGCTGGCGGTGGGTTTGGAGGTGATGGCGAGGGAGATCTGCTCGACTCACTGCTGCAGCGCGAGCGCGAGCGCTCGGAAAAGGAGGAGGAGCTGCCGCCCGCCCGCTTGCAACCCGTGCGTTCACAGCCGAGCGTGCACAGCCAGCTGTACAAGAGCAACTCCAATAGCTCCCTGGGCGAGAGGAACGGCGAGAGCGTCGTCACGAGCGCGTCGGGGCTTCTCACTCCACTGATGCTGCTGCACTTGGAGCTGGTCGTCGAGTATGGCCTGCTGCGCGACAGCTTCGAGGCGCGGCTACGCGCCATCGAGACACTCGCGCGCCCCGAGGCCCAGAATCCCGCCGAGAATCCCCCCGAGGACCAGCGTGAGATTGCAGAGGCCGCCGTCGTGCTCGGACTCGCGCAGAAGACGCCGTGCGCGGGGCGCGCGCCTGGGAGCAACGCCGACCTGAGCCGCGCGCGAGGCTACGCAGCGTACGCGTGGGGTGAGTACGAATCCGTCGTCAAGAAGCTCGAGGCAGCAGACGCGGCGGCGGCGATGCGCGGCGAGGGGAGCGGCTTGTCACCGACGACCGTGGGACGTTCGGCGAGCTCGGACGCGCTGCGGAATGGCGACCACGCGGGCGCCTCGGCGCACCCGACCATCCGACGCTCCGACTCGGCCCCCACTCTCCCGATCTTGACGAATCCCCTCGCTCTCTCGCTCTCGATGATCTCGGCGCATGTGCACGATGACGAGGAGGACAACGCCAAGGAACACGACGAGTGGTAGTGCGTGCGCCGCCAGGCGATGGGCGTGGTGCAAGCACATACAACACAGCGGAGCGAGTGCCGTGCCCGCTTTGATGCCACGGCACTTTGATGCGGGCACGGCACTTTGATGCGGGCCACCCGCAGCAGGTCTCGGTGGCCCTCTGCGGCCTCGTTTGTCTTGTCCTTGGCGCATGCCGGCATGGTTTGAGTAAGCAGTTAATGAACAGAGTATGCGAAATACGGAAAGGCAGAAAACACTTTACTAGAACAACAACAACGAGACGCCTCGAGTGTTACTTACCGCTAGTGCGTAGAAGAGTCCTTAGTGTCGCTTGTGGAAGTCGCAGCTAACAAGCCTATTACCGCAGCACACCCACCTGATGAAGAATAATCACGTCGTCGTAAGCCTGTGCACACCGATGATGCCATCGTGTGCGTCCATTTATGCTAAGGCCGTTGCTGCTGCTGCTGTCGCTTCTCAAAATACTCCAGAAGAGCAGCATTTTGCTCTGGGCGCACGGGCTGTTGATGCATCGTGCGCTCCACATCGCGAGACGCAAGTACAACGGCTGCGCCAATAAGGAAGGCTTGCATGAAGCCTGCTAGCCAGCGTTGATTCATCCTGTCAACTGGGCGAAACGGAGGCGAACGACGACGAATGCGACGCACCCAGCGCTGCCGTCCATGCTCAGCTTCCGTGAAGAAGGTTTCGAGGGGTGTGAATGTTCGTATTGGTCACAATACTTTGGATGCAACGTGGGTGGTGTAGGGCCGCGGCGCGGTGCGTTCCACCGCCGGGTCGCCCTTTCTCTTCCAACGCGGGATTGCTGTTTCGTTCTCGGAAACGAAGGACCGCATGCCTTCCGCTCATGACATGCCGACAGGGACGACGACCCATCGCAAGATGTTCCCCCCGCACCCGGTGTGGTATCAGCCGAAGGAGAAACCCGACTGGCTGAGCCGGCCGGTCCCTCCCTTCACGGAAACCACGAGCTACCGTGCTGCCTTCTTGGAGTGGAATGTGGGGCGCACACCCTCGAAGGCTCCACAACCGATTCCCAGCTCAAAAAGCCCGCAGTTCCAAAACTCGACTACTTCGCGTGCCGCCTATGCCATCAACCCCTTGCCGCCGATCCCCAAGACCTTTGGGGAGCACGAGTACGTCCCGAACCTCACGCCGCTCGGCACAAGCACGCAGAGAGCTGACTACAAAGAGTTTGACGCAGCCTACTACAAAAGTCGGCACGAACGGAAGAGCGAAGTTCCGACCCCCAAAGAGACGAAGTTCGAAGCTATGACAACACAACGCGCCGCATACCTCTTTCCAAAGGATTGTCCTCGTACGATCTCGTATGCGCCCGAGAAGCCTGAGCACATTGTTCCTCCCTTCCCAAACACGACCACCACGCGGAACGACTTTGAGGTCATCACCCTGAAGGAGGCTTGGAAACGGAAGTACGGCCCCATCAACGTGTCTTCGTCGCCTTGAGGTTCGACCGCTCTATCCTGCACTCCAACTCGGACCTCGGGTCATTGACCCCAAGAGTGCCAAGACCAATCAATCACCTTTAAGGTCTCCGCACTAACATAGGCACAGGGCGCGGCCTCATTCTTTGTTTACTTTGCGTGTGTGTGGTACCCTCTCGGTACACTCGTGTTGTTTCGTGCTCGTGCAATCGTCTGTATCCGCTAGCCGAGCTCCATGCTTGGTTGAGGCGTATACCCGGGTCCGCCGGGTGGGCGGGAGCGAGAAAATAATAATTAATCCAATACGTAAATTACGAAGTGCTTCGCTTGCGTAGCTGCCACGCGGGCACCCCGTCGGAGGACGGAGGGCCAGAAGATCACACCCTCGCGTGTAAGTAACCTTTTAGTTAGTCGCTGTAGAAACAACACTCCACCCAAGAGAGAAGAGTCAAGCGACGTGTCAGGTGTCATGCGCGGTGAGATGTGCAGCCACGGCAGTCACCTATGAAAGCTGACCCCCAAAACCTGGGACTGTACGTGCGCTGAGAGATATTGCACAGCTCGGCACAAATCCCCACGACGGCTGCAACCTCCTCCGCCGTCACGCACGATTCAATCTCAGTGAGGTTGTGCATGGTAACATAGTTATAGTATTGCCCGGATGTATTGCGCCACCGAGCAGTGAATAAGAAAGACGAGGCGTCATTATTGCGCCACCGAGCAGTGAGTAAGAAAGACGAGGCGTCAAAGGTCATCGCACGGACTGCATTCGCGAGCAACCACCAGTCTAGGAACACCTTGCTCGAATCACCATCGCGGGTAACGTCGTTGAAGGTGTGTCCAGGAGGACCCGCCCGCATGCCTAAATGCACAGCACGCCCGATGGCCGAACTGCTGAGCCAGCCGAGTTTCCGGGCAATGTGTTCAACCTGTGGTGTGTCGGATATCACCAGTGGCTTGAGACCAAACTGAGCGCTGTGCTTGGCAAAGCAAGCCAGGGCAGCTCCCGGATTGTGTCGGATGGCTGACGGCCGGGCTTCTGTCGACCACAACCAGTTGTTGTCATTCGGCGCAAGACTTGTGTTGGCCATGCTACCATCACCAAGTCGCACATGCAGTGCCATGTAGGGCGTTCCTACTGGCACCACGCGCTGTTGCAAGCCCAAGAGTGTTTCCGTCGGCTGAAAGAAAGTTCTCGAGATGCAAGGCGCTGGAAATTGGAAAAGGTTTGTAATGTTATCCAACGTGCCTTGGATAATGGCCCCGCTCCCAGCTTGTGAACCTCCTCTGAGTACTTTGTCGATGGAAGTGTGCTCTGAAGCATGGAAGCCAACGATCTTTCCCTCTATCTTGTGGCCTTGCACCATGTCGCGGGAATACATATACCTGGGCGTTTTGAATTGCGGAACGTGTACCTGAGGAACCGTCTTGTTTGCGACACATGAACGTGTACTTGCAGGATAGCACCTTGTGTCACCAAAGTTCAGACCCTTAGCACTCCAGTCGATGCTGTTGGCGCCACGAAAGAACCGGCCAATCCTGTTGGAGATTCCAATTGCCTGGTGGTCGAACGGGCACTCGAGGATCAGTGCACGTTCTGTCAATATTGAGGCAATGACCGCCGCGGGAAATGCCTTCATGAAGGATCCGAGGCCAGAACTCTCAGCGCAGAAGACTAGCAGGCGGCCTTCGCATCTCCAGCGCGCGTGTTCTTTCGGGTATACGTTTGCAAGGTACCCACAATCCTCCAGCCCAGGAGTCAGTGTCGGTCTGTTTTGATGGCGCTGTTTGCAAGGATCTCGCTGGCTAGCATGCCAGGTCTCTTCCCAACGCGACTCTCGTGGCATGACCTCCGTGTGGTGTGGCACCCCTCGACGGGAACAAAAACATGCCCAAAAAGGATTTCCGTGCGCGATGAGATCTATAGAGACTCGTTCTTAGGTCTCGACAGAGAGGTTTCAAGGCCGCCCGTCAATAACTTCTCACGCTCAGCGGAAGGTCCGCTGAAAGAGGCGGTCATGGGATCCCTAATTAGCGAGGAGAGTTCGATCTCCTCTCCAAAAAAAGCGTGTGAACGGCGCGCGCGGCCATCGATGCGCCTCATTGCGTTGCGCAGCGTCTTCCTATGCACGCTGGCGCTAAGCTCGAAGGTAGCTTGGACAGCCAGCGCACCGAGTTCTAGCGACACATCCGACGGTGACTGCGCTAGCGGCCAAGGTGTGCCGCTGCCGCCGCACGTCACCCACAATGGAATAGCGGTCACTCGACCAATCACGGAGACGGTGGAGCTCGAGGAAGGGCGCAGCGTATCCATGCGATCCCTACACGACGACCCCGAGCTCCAGCTCACCTATGTGCATGGGCTCGTTGGCGAGGACGAGATCGCGGATCTCGTCCGGCTGGCCGAAGCAAGGCAAGGATGGGTGCGCTCTCCGCTCAAGACACAAGGTGCTGGGGAGTTGCTGGAATCGGACCACCGCAACTCATCGAGCTGCCCGATGCTTTGGCCACTCGTGTACGATTCTCGGCGCGAGGAGCTCGCCGCGCGCAATCCACTGTTGATCGACGAGCTCGACCTCGTCTCACATTTGATGCATCGCGTGGCAGCACTCTTCAGCGCGACCGGGATGGAAGTCAGCGCCAGGCACATTGAGCCGCTGCAGCTGGTGCGCTATGCCGCGACGGAGCGCTTTGGGCCGCACCACGACTACCACGAGTACAATGCGGACGGCAAGCTCGGCTCGAGCGTGCAGGGCGAGCAGCGCGCGTTCACAGTCCTCGTGTTCGGGGCGACTCTCGGCCCCGACGCAGGCGGCGAGACACACTTCCCTCACCTGCACGTGTCCGTGGCGCCGCGCCTCGGCGACGCCCTCGTCTGGGCGAATGTGGGAGCAGACGGCGCGCCCAATCCCAGGTCGCTGCACGAGGGCCGACCACCGGCCGCGGGTAACGGAAAGCTGGCTATCAATGTCTGGGTTTGCGACCGCGAGTTCACGACGAGCGAGACGCTCGAGAGGGTCGTGCGAACGTAAAGCGAGGACATGAGAGAAGGGAGGGCCGGTAATAACTCATTACACTTTTGTGTACACAGACTATTCACCACTGCGCAACTTGTTCACAGCTCAAGGTTAGAAAACTCGCCCTGGTTACGCTCGACAACCCAGCTGGCGTACTGGACCCAATCTGGGCCCGCTTGCTGCGCTCTCTTCGAGGCCGGCGCCGGCGCGTCGTCCACCTCACGCTCAGACTCTGCCGGCGCGTCGAGTGCCACTCGCTTGGGTGTGGGAGCGGCGGCAGGTGGGCGCCAGAGCGCGTCGACGTGTGGTGCCTCGACGGCACTGGTGGCGACGGCGCGGGGCAGCACGCGGCCATTTTGTTGGCGCAGGCCTCGCACCTCGACGGCGCCGGCGGAAGTGGCGAGGCGTGCATTCACCGAGGCCTCTCGGACCTGCTCGTCGAGCCGCTGCACGCGCTGCAGCACACGTGAGCGCTCGCCACCAAAGGCCGCTCGTGGAGACTGGAAGGGACTCAAGTTGGCGAGATTCCCGTGCACGACCATCGCCTCTTCGACAGGCAAGCCGCTCCATGACTCGACGAGCATGGCCGGCTGCGCACGGTGGCAGCCAGGCAGTGTGCGGATGTAGCAGCGCTCGCGCGGGCACGGCGCGGGGCGCATGCCCGCGTCTGTACATGCCTGCATCGCCAGCCAAGCTTCTAGAGTGCATTCGAAGCGCTCAGCGTACTCGTCACTAAGCAAGAGGAGCACGGAGCAGCCGAGGAAGAGCAGCGGACACAGCTCACGCATACGCGCGTCGGCATTGGCGTCGGTCGTAAGGTCAGAGCTCGATACGGCGCTCTGACCACCTTCGAGGCCGCCGGCGAGTCTTCTCGGCACGACGCCTCGCCCTCCGACCGCTGGCAGCGTCCAAAAGTCATACCACACGTGTTTGAAGCGGGGGTTCTCGCGCAGAAACTGGCGTAGGGCGTCCACCTGCAGGCCGCGCGGGTCGGGATCAGACGCGCTCTCCCAAACATGGCTCACCACAAGGACGTCTGGGACGTACGCGCCGACACGCGCCGCCGAAAGCGAGATGGGCAGCTTCTCATACATCGAGCGCTGCCGGTGCAGATTGGGTGGGAGCGGACCGAGTGCGCCACGCAGCACATCCGCCTGCAAGAACCAAAAGTCGCAGCGAACGTCCTCGATCACAGCGACGGTTGGACGGCTCCCGAGCTCCGCAACGCGCGCGACGCGCGTCCCCAGCACCTGCCACTGCTCAAGGCGTGTAACCACCTTCGGGCGCGCCGCCGCTGCCTCGGCCGCGTCGTACACCTTGAGCTCGATCAGCACAGGCCCCTCGGCCGTTGGCATCGTGATCCGCACCTGCTGGTCGGCCATCATCAGAGCCTTGGCGAGATCGCGGCGGTACAAGGGCGAGTGGAACGCGCGCGGCGTGTGCGCTAGGTGGACGGCGAAGGTCATGATGCCTGCGGGATGGAGCACGGCGCAGGCACTCTCGCCGAGCAGCAGCGGCCGACGCGCGTACTCCTTGAGCTCGCTCACATCGCGATCGAGCAGCAGGCACAGCGCCGACTCGAGGGGCACGCCGTGTGCGTCTGTTGAACGGCGCAGCGCCGCGAGGTCAACGTGGCCCATGAGGACAGTGCGCTCACGCGCGGCGTAGGTGGACATGCCGTTGCTCGTCACCGCCGCCTCGAGCAGAAGCCGCGCGTGGCGCTCCTGCGAGTGCTCGAGCGCCTCGATATATGCGCGCGGCTCGTCGCGCGCCGCACGCACCTTCTGGGTTCCGTGGTGGGTCGCACCCAGGGAGGCGATATGCTGCCCAAGCCGCTGCCACGAGTCGACGTAGTGCGGGCCCTTGGCAACGCTCTCGGCCGCCGCCGCGGCCGCAGCCTGCGCCAGCGTGAGCTGGGTCTCGCACCGAAGCTGCCACGCCTTGAGCCAGTGCTCCTCGTCTACCGTGGCTGAACGAAAGCTATGCACGGTGGCTCTGATACTTGTAGACCGCTTCGCGTGCTCCACTAGTGCGCTCGAACGACGCTCGTTGCTCAGCTCTGTGCCGGCCGACGGCGGCCAAAGATCATGCAACTTCGCGGCCACGCCTTGCAGCTGCCGTCTCGCAACCTGCACCGGCTGCTCGGAGGGCAGCGCACGCCGTCGAGCCTCAGCCTCCACCCGGCGCAGGTCCTCCAGTTTCTCGAGGGTGTTGGAGTACTGCTCGTCCCCAGTCATGCCGGGCATGCCGGACTTGCTTAGCAAGCAGCGGCGCGTCTCCAGCAAGTCTGGCCGGGCGCTCCTGTTCTCAAGCGTGACCGTCCAACCTCGCGAGAGAGCGCGCGCGCGCGCTCGGCGCAAAAAAACGCTCTCTTCTTTTGGGCTCTTTTGTTAGCAGCGAAACAGGACACAGTGAAGACCTTTCTTATTTTTATTGGCAAGGTTCACACACTATAGTATTCGCTTTGTATTTTTTGCACTCCTTGCACCGGTAGCGTTGTCTGTCGTGCGCGCAGATGGAGCCACCGCCGCACTCCTTGCACAGGGAGCGTCGTCTGTCGTGCGCGCAGATGGCGCTGCCGCCGCACTCCTTGCACAGGGAGCGTATCCTGTCGTGCACGCAGATGGCGCTGCCGCCGCACTCCTTGCACTCTGAGCGTCGTTTGTCGTGCACGCAGATGGCGCTGCCGCCGCACTCCTTGCACCGGTAGCGTTGTCTGTCGTGCGCGCAGATGGAGCCACCGCCGCACTCCTTGCACAGGGAGCGTCGTCTGTCGTGCGCGCAGATGGCGCTGCCGCCGCACTCCTTGCACGTGGAGCGTATCCTGTCGTGCACGCAGATGGCGCTGCCGCCGCACTCCTTGCACACGCTGCGATTCGCGCGCCCATGTGTGCAGGGCGCTGCTTGGTACCTTTTCCCGATGACCTCGGACTGAATTCGCTTCCATTCATCTCCTTGCCCTCCTTGTCTGTCGTTTAGGTTTTGCCGCGTGGGATTGAGCACATTGAAACCGCGCCACGTCCCCTTCTTGGCAATGAGCTTCGTCTCGAGAATATTTCCTCGGCGGTGTGCCATCATTCGCGGAAAGTTGTCAACTGTTTTCTGGCAGCGGGCAGTCACAATCGGCATGCTTGGCTCCTCGATGGTCTCAATCACCTCCATGTCCGAAAAGCAGCCCCAGCCTATTTCTGCGACGAGCTGTTTGAAAATGTCATTGCCGCGGCCTTGCAGGTACTGTCTACGTCGGTTGGCAAGGGCCCGCTTCTTTCCTTGCCCAAGATGTTCGGCGGTCTGGCCGATCCGCGTGATGCCCTTGAGGTGTGCGTACTTGGGCGGCGGCTTCTCGAGGGTGAACTTGTAGAGGTGCACGCGCGTTTTGTGCGCGGCCAGCCGGTACACTTCGTTTCTCTCGGCGGGCGTCAAGCGCTTGTCCCAGATGATGTTGCTGTTGGCCACCATATTTCTTCTCGGGAGGGAATCTCCAGATAGTGACGAGCTGGGGACGGGGCCGCCGAAGAAATGGACACGCCGACGGCTCCGTCGGCGCGTGTATAAGTTTGGGGGCCGGTTGGTCATTCTTCTATTGGTCGTCAGTTATAAATAGGGTGTGTTTTGTTGACGCATGCGGCCGGGGGAGGAGAAATGTACTTCGCGCAGCACGTGGCACGCCCGATGCCACCCGGGCCCGCTTCGACGACCTCATGAACGAGTACATCTCCAAGGGCAAGGCTCCGCTGGTCGTCGCCCAAGACCCAGATGGACGCGCTCTTACCCATCGGCCGCCTCAACGGCAGCCCGCAGGCGTGGGTGAGCACCTCGGGCGCGGCCGCCGCGCTGCGCTCCCAGCTCGAGGTGCAGCGCGAGTCGCTCGAGCCGGTCGAGCGGCGCACGTACGCCGAGGCCGAGGGGTTGCCAAAAGAAGGACTTGACCGCGTGCCGGGCGGAGCTTGCGGAGGATGCATGCCGCGGGCGCGGTTGCAGGCCGATCACGACGAGCGCGAGTGCATCCACCGCAGACGCGGGTGGAGGCCATGGCCAAGGCGCTTCGCGAGCAGGAGAGGGCGAGCGCCTCCGAGGCTCAGAGTCATGCGTACCGCGGTGCGCTGCTGGCGCGGTAGGAGGCCGCGCTGGCGCTCGGTAAGGAGCACACCGAGTCGTGTCGACAGGATGTGTGCATGCATCCGTCAGACGGTCGAGTACCAGTGATGGTAGGGCTGACGCGTCGCTCAGGATGCCGCCGTTCTGCAAGATGAGGCGGCTAAGCTGCCGGCGCACACGGCCCAGTTCGAGGCGAGCTCGCGGGCCGAGGCGCGCGCGTGCATGCGGAGGCCGAGGCGTTGCTACGCGACGAGGCAGAGGAGGCGGCGTATGGAGCATGCCAATGGTGCCCGCGGTTGAGCTCGAGTACGTACACCATCGCATGCACGAGCATCGCATGCACGAGGCGAGCGCATGCACGACGCTCCAAGCCGAGCTTGCACTCTCGCACAAGTCGCGCTAGGGTACAGGGGCGCGACCCGCGGCGGCGGCGGCCGCTTCGGCCACTCGCTGCTTACGGCACGGTGTGCCTCGGGATGATGGCCTCGATGCATGTAGAATAGTCGTACGCCTTCGGAGGGCTTGGAAGCTTATGTTTGATGCCGCCAGAGCCCTGTGCAATCCCATGAGTACCATGGGTGATCCCCACGCATGTCCCCACGTTCGTGGAAATCTTTATGGCGTTTGGGAACGTCGAGTCGTTGTGTACATGAAGTATGATTGTTGAAAGCGTCCCGTTGAATACAACAATCACCATACCATCCCTTGATGCACCCCCTGTACGCCCTCATTTATGAGTTATATGTATGCAAACATTGCAGTACCCAGCCACCACTGACCACAGCACCTGCAGTCGTCCTACCAGCCCTGTGCAAATGTCCGCATGTGACAACTATGTACTCGTTCATGCGGTCGCTCCACAACCATTGTTTTCGAGGGGCACGGAGTCGGTGCACAGCAAAGGAGGGCTCTGGGAGGCTCTCTGGTGCACCTCAGAGGGCTTCTTTCATCCAAGCACTAGATCAACGTTAAAGGAGCAGCCATGGAAGGCGCTCTCATCGACGTTCGTGAGGCCGGCGGGCAACTCGATCGATGTCAACGAGGAGCAGTCCTTGAAGGCGTACCCACCAATGCTCATGAGTCCGGCGGGCAGAGCGATCGACGTCATCGAGGAGCAGCCATCGAAGGCGCTCTCGCCGATGGTAGTGAGGCCGGCGGGCAACTCGATCGACGTCAACGAGGAGCAGCCAACGAAGGTGTACTCATCGATGCTTGTGAGTCCGGCGGGCAGCGCAATCGACGTCATCGAGGAGCAGCCATCGAAGGCGCCTTCGCCGATGGTCGTGAGGCTTTCTTGCGAAGCTCCACGACGAAGTGAAAAGCCAAAATGTTTGTGAAGTCAAATCCTGGGGACCCTGAAAAAGGCGAGCGCAGCAGCCTTTCAGGGTACTGGCTCGGACCCCCTTTAATTCGTCCGTCCTGCGTCCTACCTTTTTTTTGCGCTCCGGCCTCCGCGCGCACGCGCGCCCATCCGGCCCTGCTGCGGCGGCCGGCTCCAGGCGCGTCGGAGGGCAGAGCTGCTCCCGATAATCTCTCTATTTGCAATCGACCTGCGCGCCCCCTTCGCCGCGCGCCTTGACGCGCGCGCGCTACGGAGGAGCTGCGCTCGGACTCCCAAGTCGGGCCAGCTCGTGCCCGCAGCACGGATCGATGGCGCTGAGTGCGCGCGCGTGCTGTGCAGGTGCGGCGGCGAAGGCGCCGACGCAGCGCGTTGCGCGGCGCAACCGGCGCCGAATGTGGTGCCTCGGCCTACGGCTTGACACCTGCGGTGGAGGCGGCGGCGGCGGCGATGGAAGCTACTTGTGCTCGACACCGTCGTAATGCGACGGTGTCGAGTGCGTCTTTGCGTTCCCCACGGGGGCGCGCGCCATCGGGCGCGTCGGTGCACGCAGGTTCGATGCGTCTTTGCGTTCCCCACGGGGGAGGCGCGCCATCGGGCGCGTCGGTGCACGCAGGTTCGATGCCGCCGGCGTCTCCAACGCCGGCAACGCCGCCCCGACGGGGACGGTAGCAAAAGGAAGCGTGGGCGCATTGCAAGGCGATGTGGGAGCGTCGGCATCCGAGCAGAACCGGGGGAGGCGACGATGGCGCGATTGTCTCCACGCGCCGCGCCCCGCCATTTCGTGTCCATGCGCCGCGCGCCCTGCCATCGTCGCTTCCCCCGAGCTGTGTGTGTAGCGTCGAGTCCACGCGTCAACGGTCTCGGTCAAGCAAAAGGGTATGTGTGTTTGCAAAAGCGCAATTGAGGGAAAAGCGGGTCCCCAGCCCTCGCCCCCTGGGCCCATATCAAGTCAAGTCAAGTCAAGTCAGGTCAAGTCAAATCGCGAAAGGATCGATGGGCATTGAATCGGCACATGCAGAGGGTCCTCTCAAAGTTTCCGCGGGTCCTAGGTAGCAAGATGAACTGGTTTCATTATACATTAACTGGTTTCGCCATGAAGCGCCATATCGGCGTTTTGCCGGCCGAGAGGAACTTCTGCAGGGCAGGCATATATGACTGTGGAACTTCTTCTGACGGGTGCCTGCAAGACTGTGGAACTTCTTCCAATACGCCTCGATCCAGCGAATCGTGATCCAGCGCATCGTGATCGTCTTCCTTGGATATGTTTTTTCGGAATGGGGGCCAAAACGAGTTCTCGAGAACGCGCTCAGCACGGCGTTTTGTACCCGTGCGCACGGGTACAAAACTGCGTTCCCGCGGGCATGCGAGCCTCCGCGCCTCGCTGCGACCGGCTCCAGGCGCGTCGGCGGACGGCGCTGCTCCCAACCATCTCTACATTCGCCATCGACCTGCGCGCGCCTTTCGCCGCGCGTCTTGACGCGCGCGCGCTACGAAGAAGCTGCGCTCGGACTCTCAAGCTCTGGCCAGCTCGTGCCCGCAAAAGCACGATGGCGCTGAGTGCGCGCGCGTGCTGTGCGGGTGCGGCGGCGAAGGCGCCGACGCAGCGCGTTGCGCGGCGCAACCGTCGCCGAAGATGGTGCCTCGGCCTGCGGCTTGACACCCACGTTGGGACGGCGGCGGCGGCGGCGGCGGCGACAGAAGCCACCACTTTTGCTCGACACCGTCGTCATGCGACGCTGTCGAGTGCGTCTTTGCGTTCCCCACGGGGGAGGCGCGCCATCGGGCGCGTCGTGTGCACGCAGGTTCGATGCCGCCGCCGGCGTCTCCAACGCCGCCCCGACGGGCACGGTGGCAAGGAAGCGTCAACGCATTGAAAGGCGATGTGGGACGGAACCGGGGGAGGCGACGATGACCTGCCCACGCCTAAGCGCACCACGCGCGCGCGCTCCGCCTGGCGAACCGCCTGCGCCCTCGCCTCACCCCCCGCCAGCAGCAGGCGTGTCCCCGCCGCCGCCCTCGCCGCCGCCGCCCCAGCCGCCCCCG
>Ga0210243_101469_pt1 | contig 17126 bp, 6 predicted proteins | sample ChrtobMeP5a_32mM_FD_155461 | JGI IMG/M metagenome (GOLD analysis project Ga0210243, IMG submission 155461) | Chrysochromulina tobin associated microbial communities from unialgal haptophyte culture, Seattle, Washington, United States - P5a_32mM | ecosystem: Host-associated > Algae > Haptophytes >...
GACCAACATGAGCAGCACGTTGATGCGACCCATCTGCATGGTCGACGACGAATGCAACGTGCAGATCGATGAGGCCGCTTCTTGCGGCTGCTGCTAGACGTGTAGATGCGTCTAGCACGAGCACTGCATCTGTGTATAGCTGCTCGGCGTGTTAGATCCACCCGAGGCTCGCAAGGTGAGCTTCCTCGCATGACCAACATGAGCAGCACGTTGATGCGACCCATCTGCATGGTCGACGACGAATGCAACGTGCAGATCGATGAGGCCGCTTCTTGCGGCTGCTGCTAGACGTGTAGATGCGTCTAGCACGAGCACTGCGTCTGTGTATAGCTGCTCGGCGTGTTAGATCCACCCGAGGCTCGCAAGGTGAGCTTCCTCGCATGACAAACATGAGCAGCACGTTGATGCGACCCATCTGCATGGTCGACGACGAATGCAACGTGCAGATCGATGAGGCCGCTTCTTGCGGCTGCTGCTAGACGTGTAGATGCGTCTAGCACGAGCGCTGCGTCTGTGTATAGCTGCTCGGCGTGTTAGATCCACCCGAGGCTCGCAAGGTGAGCTTCCTCGCATGACCAACATGAGCAGCACGTTGATGCGACCCATCTGCATGGTCGACGACGAATGCAACGTGCAGATCGATGAGGCCGCTTCTTGCGGCTGCTGCTAGACGTGTAGATGCGTCTAGCACGAGCGCTGCGTCTGTGTATAGCTGCTCGGCGTGTTAGATCCACCCGAGGCTCGCAAGGTGAGCTTCCTCGCCGATGACCAACATGAGCAGCACGTTGATGCGACCCATCTGCATGGTCGACGACGAATGCAACGTGCAGATCGATGAGGCCGCTTCTTGCGGCTGCTGCTAGACGCGTAGATGCGTCTAGCACGAGCGCTGCGTCTGTGCATCGCTGCTCAGCGTGAACAAAGCCCGGCCGATCCCGAGAACGGCGCTTCCACGCAGCAACAATCTTGTCAAAGATCTCACCGCACCAATCTTGCTCATGCTTGCGAGAGCGCTGACCTTGCGTACTTCACGTCGGACTCTGACGTTACTCTGACGTTCAGCAGCTATACGCAAACGCAGCGCCCGTGCTGTATGCATCTACGCGTGTAGCACTGACCGCAGGAAGCGGCCTGTCGTCGATCTGCACTGGCATTGTGCGTCGTCGACGGTGCACTTGAGTCCAAGGAGCAAGGTGGCGACGACAATGCTAATGCTCGGTCTTGTGAGGAAGTCGACCTTGCTCGACGACGACGCGCGATGCACGTGCAAATCAAGGACGCCGCGTCCTGCGCTCACTGCCCCGCGCCATGATGTGACTGCTGGAGCGTTGAGTGGCCTTGCTGCACACAGAAGCATGAGCAAGGTTTTGGTGCAACTTCGACGCAACCCGTCTGCATGCTCGACGACGCGACGGTGCATATCGAGGACGCCGCTTCGTGCGGCTATCGCTACACTACCGCTACACGCCTAGATATGTACAGCACGACGCACCGCTGCGTTGAGTTAGCGTTGAGTGGCCTTGTTTTACAGAAGCAAATCAGAAGCAAAGTCTGTGCCGCCGTCGCGTGACTATACTGTTAAAAAACTGTTAAATACTGAAGAAGTAGGAAAGGCCGAAAGGGCCGAGAAAGGGGCCGAGAAAGGACGTTCCGACGCAAATGCGAACATCGAGGGCAGCGCGAGCGACGGCGCACGAGGCCGTGGTCCCCGTGGAAACTGCGAGCTGGGCCCACCGATTGCGCTGACTGTGCTCGGCGGTCTGGCGGTCGTGATGCTTCAGGAGAGGTGAAGAGGCCCCCTTTAAACGGATATTTCTTAACGTCCGCGCCATATTTGTGCCCATTTCGCAATTCGCAATTTCGCATGAGTGCATGCTCGAGAGAAATAGCGACTTAGCGAGATCCCTTTGTTGGGGACTTGGCCTTTTCTTGAGATCGCCACAATGCGCGTCGTTTCGGGCGCTCTTTCGGATGTGGCGCGGGCGTCTTCCTGGCATATTTCTCGCGAGATCTCTGTGATACACACCTTGTGACCAGACTCTTGAAAGTTGAAACTGCGGGGTGGCAGCGTAGAGTTATAGGAGACTTAAAGTCATGCGGTCAAATCTACAGATCTATACCGTGCATGATTTAGACTTTCGGGGCGCGATTAGGGCGCGATAGACGATTGTGGATTGACGATCCAAACGGAAGAACATCGGGTACATCTACATGCCTCCGTGGCTGCTGGTGCTCGAGCAAATCATTCACTCTTACAATAATCTTACAAATTGTGTGTAGTCCGTACTTTCAGGATGACACCTTTTGTGCATCGCTTCGGTTTATTCATGCGAGCAATGATATCTTTTTTCTTTTAGAGTCCCAGGTTAGAGGTTACGTGACTAACTAGTAAGGATCAAAGGATGTCGGTATAGGGTGCATAGGCAGGCACCCAGGCACACAACCCACAACCCACGGACTCGGGAAAGCACCACGGTAGGCTGACGGTAGGTCGGGTAGGTTGCACAATTCGCGACTCCGACATCCCCAGGGGTAGGTAGATTGGTTGCTGACTGCGGGCGCCTGGCGCTCCTCGGCCTCTCGCCTGGCTGACCACCGTGAGCACTGCGCAGCGACAGCGGCGAAGTGGGCGCGTTGCCGGCGCTCGTGGCGCGGCCGCCGTCGTCGCAGAGGGAGTCGGAGGTGTAGAGACGCGCCCGTTGGCGCGCCTCCCGAAGGGAACGCAAAAGAAGTCACTCGACGCCGCCGTCGCGTGACGACGGTGGCGTCGAGAGACGACAGTGTCGTGGCGCACGGCAGCTTGCCAGCCCTCTCGGCCGATGGACGTCCACAGATGGCGCAGGTGCACGTCCGGTAGGTGCCGCTAAGCTTCGAGAACCAGATGCCGTGCCCACTCGACCCGTTCCTCCTGGCTCGTCAGCAGGCGCACGAGGCTCGACACGTCCATGGAGATCCGGGCGGAGCCGCCGCCGTCCGCGGGCGTATCGTGTCGAATGCCGAGTGCCTCGAAGCTGGCCTCGGCCGAATGGAGCGTCGCTGGCGTCTCTGCGGCTCTGGCTGGCACAGCGTCCAGCCACTCGTTCCCTTGCAGCATTCACCATCTGGTCCCATAATCTGGTCCCAATCGGTCACGACGTTGTAACATGCCAAGGAACTGCTTTACCGTTGCAGGGTCCAGTCCCCGTGTGCGTTGCGCTTGCTCACCCTCTGGTGAGCCCGTTCCATCCTTGGTACGGTCGGGCGCTTCCCACTTGTCGGAGGAGCGCTCATACGCATCGGGATTGGTCCCTCGTTTCACAATTCGATATTATTTCACAATCAAAAAATTGTCCGTTAAGGCCACCTGCCTGTGCGTTTTTCGGGCGTCTCTTCACTCTTGGGAGACTCTCTTGGGAGAGTCTTCCAGCGACGCCGAGCATGTCGCTCAAAACCCCTCTACTATTGCTGCTACAGGAGACCATAACTCGGTGCACGATATTCTCTCACTTTTGATGTGGAATGTTGGGCGAAGCGCGTGTGAATCATTTTGGAACGAAACGAAACGAGTTTAGCACTTTTGGAGTTGGTGCGCCCTCTCTGCGCTGGTCGCCACGCCTGTGACGGAGCACCGAGCCGGTCAAAGCTCGCTGCGCCAGCTCAAGCTCACCTCCTGACTGCTCTCTGATCGCAGGGTGCTAGCATGGCTCCAAAAGGTGCTCCTCCCGCTGCGAAGGCGGCGGCGCCGCCGGCAAAGGATGACAAGAAGGGTGGCAAAGAGGCCTCGGCCCCGCCTGACGCCCCGGCGGGCAAGCTCCACTCCGCCGCTGCCCCCAAGAATAAGGAGGAGGTGCTCGCGCAGGTCAACCTTGATGGCCTGCCGCACTGCCCGAATGAACAGATCATCGAGATCATCAAAGAGCGCTATGACACGCTCGTGAGCGTCTTCATTCACTACTGCAAGCAGTCGGAGTGCAAGACGCTCGAGCAGGCGACGCGCCTTCGCCTTGGTACGCACCGCTGTCGCTGCGCGCTGTCGCTGCGCGCTGCGCCTGGCGCTGCGCCTGGCGCTGCGATTGCTGCTGCGATTGCTGCTGCACTGCACCTCTGCCCGCTTCAGCCACGGTCGCTGCCTTTGAGGCGCTAATTGTTGCGCCAGCGTAATGACCAACGGGGCGGGCGGCCTGGCAACCTATCGATGAGCCGACGAGTGGCCGTAATAGCACCCGAGGAATGCGGCTCCACCGCCATCGCCACACCGCCGCTCAGTGCAACTCGGCTGCCAGCTTGGTGGACGCAGCAGCAGCTCGGGCGGGAGGACAGGCGCAAGCCCTGCGCGTGGAGTCTCATTCATCAGCCGCGTCGCACGGACTCGGGCGGGCGCCGGCCACTCCCTGCAGCCTGTTTGCCGGACTGCGGCTGCGGCTGCGGCTGCGGCTGCGGCTGAAGCTGAAGCTGAAGCTGAAGCTCTCCCTCTCGCTGCCTGTGGGCCACCTGCTCACCGTCGCGTCCCGTCGCTACTTGCCCGCCCGCCCCTTCGCAGCCGGCTTCAAGAAGCTTGTCAAGGATGCCAACCTCGAGCTCAAGGTGTACGACATGGAGCAGATGTCGCGTCTCTTCATGCAGAAGGGCGGTGCCAAGGGCATTGGCTCCTCGCAGGATGAGACCCTGTCGCTCGGCGTCGAGCAGTTCATCACTCTGATGGTGCACCTGGCCTTCGGGCGCGACAACCCGCGCTACGTGGCCGCCAAGGAGTCGAAGAAGGAGGAGACCGTCCCCGTGCTCCAGTGCGTGCAGAACCTGATGAACGAGTTCCTGCCGCGCATGCACAAGGGCAACTCTGCAGAGTTCCGTTCCGTGCTCAAGGGCGACTCCGAGGCACAGTCGGTCATCGCCTCGTACTCGGAGAAGATCCAGCAATGGATCTCGAAGCTGCAGGAGAAGGCTGAGAAGTCCAATTCGGACATCTACACGCAGTTCATCGCCTTCCTCGAGGAGAAGGGCTGCCTCGGCACGCGTTCTATTGAGACGACCGAGGCGTCGGGCCTGCAGGTGACGCACAAATCGTCCCTGTCGGACTTGCAGGCGCGCCACGCCTTCCTCGACACGCAAGACCCGGAGCTGCTCGCCGTGGGCCAGCCTGACTACACGCTCGGCTGCATGATGGAGGCGCTCGCGCGATGCGGTGACAAGAAGTACTCGACCATCATGGAGATGTCCTTTGCGTCGCGCGTGCGCTCGATGGTGCAGAACGTGCTTGGCCAGGCGACCGAGATGGAGGTCATCACTGAGGCAGTCGCGTCCGAGGCGTCCGAGGGCGCGGCCGACTTCGACGAGAAGGTCAAGGAAGCGCAGCGCAAGAACTGGCTCGTGTGCTGGCGCAACATGACCTTCAAGGATCTGCACGGCTTCCCGCTGTGGGAGACGCAGCTGCACGACGTGCTTCAGGGCGCATTCCCCGAGCTTCAGTCCATCTTCCTCCACTACTGCGGTTCCTCTGTGTCGGGCTCGGACTCGATCGGCAATGCGACCAAGGTGGGCCTGATGGAGATGCTTACGATTGCCAAGGACACCGACCTCTGCACTAAGGAGTTCAAGGTCGACGAGCTCACGCGCCACTTTTGCTCGGCGAACGCCGAGGCGGCCATCGCGGCCTCGGGCTCGTCCGACCGCCACAAGATGAAGGGCAAGGCCAAGGAGGCGGACGCCCAGGTGAAGGGCATCGGCATCAGCGCGCCCACGTCGCGTCAGGCGAAGAAGGACGCGACCGCCGACATGCAGCTCAACCTCTTTGAGTTCATCAACTTCCTCGTGCGCACGGCCTTCTGGCGCGCCAACCCGCAGTGGGGCTCCAAGTACAACAAGAAGGACCTCACGCCGGTGCCCGAGTCGACTCAGATCCTGCTCGAGGAGTGCATCCTGCCCAAGGCGAAGCGCGACACCTCGGGCGAGTTCAAGAAGGTGCTTGCGGGCGACCAGGCCACGCAGGCGGTGCTCGCCGAGTACCGCGAGAAGCTCCAGAACTGGTTGCGCCCCATCCTGCGCAAGGAGCGGCGCATCGACAACCCGAACCCGCAGATGACGTACAAGATGTGGGTTGCGCTCATGGATGGCCCCGATCCCGAGACACGCGAGCGCGGCGGTTCCAAGCCACCGTGCCCCAAGATGGTCGGCGAGTGGTTCCTCGCGCAGGAGTCGCAGATCACGGGCGACGAGCGTACGAGCCGCAAGAACCAGATCACCTTCAAGGCGAAGCTCTCGATCCCGCAGTGCCGCTGGAACTTCCTGCGCTCGCAAACGATCGAGCAGGTTCAGGGCGGCGACGTCGACGCCGAGCAGAGTGACGTGGCCACGCTCGATTTCACCGAGCTGGGCGAGTGCATCGCGCGCTGCGCGGTGAACATGTACGAGCACCTGATGACCACCTTCTTGCCCTCGCACAACCGCAAGGCGATGACCATGGCGGACGCCACCCGGGCGTGGCTGCAAAACCTTCTCTTCGAGAAGACGCCCGAGATGTGCATGTGGGAGACCACCGTGATCAAGGCGGACCGGTACGACTGGCAGAAGCAGACCAAGATGCTCCCCGGCTTCTCGCCCGCGCAGCACAAGCTCTGGTGCCAGTGCTGGGAGAAGCTGGTGCTCATGGACATCCACCACTTCCCGCTCTGGGAGAAGGGCGTGCACGATACGCTGCAGCAGCACTTCCCCGCGCTCATGCGCATCTTCTCGCACTACTCCAAGGGCATCTCGGGCATCGACTCGGCCGCCGACGCGCTCGAGATGGAGCTCGAGGAGTTCCACGATTTCGTCAAGGACGCCAAGCTCGAGACGCGCATGATCAACTTCACGACGATGACTAACGTCTTTGCAAAGGCGAACGCGTCCAACACCGCCGAGGCCTTCGAGCAGCGCCAGCGCGAGAAGCGCAACTCGCAGGTCCAGTCCGAGCTCGAGGACGCCGCGTTCACCAAGAACGTCAACAAGCCGATCTCGCCCAAGAAGGGTGCTTTCCCCGACGTCTTCCTCGACAAGTCGGGCGAGATGGACCTGGCCACGATGAACAAGGGCAAGAACGCCAAGCCAGACAACCGTCTGCAGCTCACCGAATTCCTCGGCTGCCTCGTGCGCATCTCCTTCCTGCGCGCCAACCCGAAGCACGGCCAGTACGACAACAAGGCGAAGCTCATCGAGCTGCCGGGCTGCCTCAAGAAGATGCTCGAGGAGGTGCTGATCCCGAACGCGAAGCAAGACATGTCGTCCCTCTTCCGCGAGGAGATCGCGCAGGACGCCGAGGTGCAGCGCGTCTTCGACGAGTACCGCGAGAAGCTCACCTACTATTACAACGAGGTCAACCAGCTCACGGCCCTCAAGGGCAAGGCCGACAACAAGCTCTCGATGGAAACCTGGATGGACATTTGCCGTGGCTACCTGCACTTTGCCAAGCGCAAGGGCCTCAAGCACATGGAGAAGTCCAAGACCTCGGGCAAGGCGGGCGAGGGCGGCGGCCTGGGCGAGGGCGCCTTCGTGGGCGACTGCACCGTCTCGCGCGAGTCGGACATCACGGGCGACGAGCGGTGCAAGGAGAAGTTCACGTGCCGTCTCTCCACCCTCGAGGCCAAGTTCGCGTTCCTCAACTCGCAGTCGCTCGAGCAGATGACTGCGGGCGACTCATCGGACACCGACCTAATGGCGACGCTCGACTTTGACGAGTTCATCGAGTGCCTCGCGCGCTGCGCGCGCGACAAGTACGGCGAGATCAAGCTTATGTCGCTCGCCGACGGCGTGCGCGGCGTGATCCAAAACATCCTCGGTGAGAAGTCGGACGAGGCTGTCATCCGCGATGCGACCTACATCCACGCGGAGCGTTACAACTGGAAGCTCGCGAAGCCGCTGCCCGGCCAGACGCTCGCGGCGCACCGCAAGTGGCTCGACTGCTGGCAGAACATCGAGATCGCCGACCTGCACTACTTCCCGATCTGGGAGAAGAGCGTCTTCGGCTGCCTGCAGGAGTGCTTCTCGGACCTGACCAACATCTTTGCACACTACTCCAAGTCGATTGGCGGCTCGACCACGGCCGAGGACGCCGTCGAGATGACCATGTCCGAGTTCAAGGACTTCGTCAAGGACGTGAGCCTCGAGACCAAGGACCTCCGCTTCGACGTGATGCAGAACATGTTCAAGAAGGCGAATGCGCTCAACAACAATGATGCGCACTTCCAGCGCAAGGCCGAGCAGGGCACCTCAGCCGCCAAGGAGGAGACCGCTGGCTCAACGTCCAAGGCGCTCGCGACTACGTCGCCCGGCCGGTCGAAGAAGGCGGCGGCGCAGCGCGACGACGAGCTGGATCAGGAGCTTGTGCTCTACGAGTTCGTCGAGGTGCTGATCCGCATCTCCTTCTGGCGCTCCAACCCGTACCACGGCATCCACAAGCTCGCGACGAAGCTCATCCCGCTGCCCGACTGCCTCGTGCAGATGCTCCAGGAGGTCGTGCTGCCCAACGCCAAGCGCGACGACTCGGCCCTCTTCAAGGAGAAGCTCGCCACCGACAAGGCGCTGCAGTCGGCCATCGAGTCGTACGACTCCAAGCTCAAGGAGTGGTTCGACGTGCACACGCAGTCCATGTTCCTGCGCGGCCAGGGGCGCAAGCTCCAGTTCCAGCAGTGGCAGGACCTGCTCAAGAAGGGATGGGGCACCGACGTGCGCAAGGTGGGCTTCACGCCGGGTGGCGGCGTGGGCAGCTGGCAGATCTACCAGGACTCCGAGATCACGGGCGACGAGCGCTGCCGCAACATCTTCAAGGTCTCTCTCTCGCTGCCGCAGGCCAAGTTCGCCTTCATCAACTCGCAGTCGCTCGACCAGCTCACCGTGGGCCAGGCTAAGGACACGAGCGACGTGACTACGCTCGAGTACGAAGAGTTCAAGGAGTGCGTCGCGCGCTGCGCGCTCGACAAGTACAAGCCGATCACCCAAATGTCGGGCGCCGTCAAGATCAAGTCGTTCTGCCGCAATCTGCTCGGCGAGGCCACCACGGAGGAGTGCTTGAACGAGGCGACCCTCATTAAGGCGGCCCGCTACGACTGGCTGCGCTACTCGAAGCCGCTCGCAGGCCAGACGCTCAAGGAGCACAAGAAGTGGCTCGAGGTGTGGCAGCGCCTCGAGCTGACCGACATGTACTACTTCCCGCTCTGGGAGAAGGGCGTGCACGACCTGCTCCAGAAGCACTTTTCGGAGCTCTCGCTCATCTTCCTCGCGTACTGCCGCTCGCTGCTCGGCTCCGACTCGGCCGAGGACGCGATGGAGATGGAGATGGCCGAGTTCCACGACTTCGTGTCGGAGTGCGGCCTCGAGACGAAACTCATCACCTTCGACCTGATGTCCAACATGTTCATCAAGGCGAACGCGACCAACTCGGCGCAGGTTCGTGACCAGCACGCCGAGTCGCGCCGCTCGTCGGAGACCAAGCTCGACCACCTGCAGAAGGGCGACCAGCGCATGACCACGGGCCGCACCACCGAGGAGAAGGGCAAGGTCAAGAGCAAGTCGGACGGTACCGAGGCCAAGAAGGACGCGGAGCTCGTGCTGTACGAGTTCATCAACATGCTCGTGCGCATCGGCTTCCAGCGCGCCAACCCGACCTTTGGCAACTTTGGCGACAAGAAGCCCATCAAGCACCTGCCCGGCTGCCTGCGCGCAATGATCGAGGATGAGATCCTGCCGCGCGCGCGCAAGGACACGTCGGCCGTCTTCCGCGAGACGGTGATGACCGAGCTCTCGGTGCTCAAGGTGCTCGATGACTACCGCCCGAAGCTTAAGGCCTGGTACACGGCCGTCACGGCCGACGACACGGGCAAGGGCGGCGCGGGCGCAAACAACCCGTCCGAGGTCACTGACAAGCTGCAGCTCGAGCAATGGAAGTCGATTTGCATCGACCCCGGCCCGCACTGCGAGCAGGACCTCGTCGGCATCTGGGAGTGCTACCGCGAGTCGGACATCACGGGCGACCCCGCGTGCAAGACCAAGTACATGTGGCGCCTCTCGATGCCGCAGATCAAGATGGCCTTCGTCGACTCTCAGCCCCAGGACTCGCTCCAGGCCGCGCAGTCGAGCGCCAACGACGAGTCGAACGTGCTCGACTTTGACGAATTCCTCGAGTGCCTCGCGCGCTGCGGCATTGACAAGTACCGCGCGGTCAAGGAGGTGTCTCCCGCGCGCGCCGTCAAGGGCTTCATCCAGAACCTGCTCAACGAGATGTCGGCCGATTCGGTCGTCGTCGAGGCGACGTACATCCACGCCGAGCGCTATGACGCCGAGAAGGAGACCAAGCCGCTCAAGGGCGAGTCCCAGAAGGACCTCGAAAAGTGGCTCGCGTGCTGGGAGCGCATGGAGATCATGGATGTGCACCTGTGGCCCACGTGGGAGAAGGAGGTGCACGACATCCTGCACCCCCTCTTCAAGGAGCTGCAGCTTATCTTCCTCGCGTACACGCGCTCCATCTCGGAGGACAGCGCCGAGGACGCGATGGAGATGTCGATGGACGAATTCCACGACTTCGTCGTCGACGTCGGCCTCGAGACCAAGCAGTACAAGTTCGACGTGATGTGCAACCAGTTCATCAAGGCGAACGCGACCAACTCGGCGCAGGTGCGCGCGCAGCGGCAGGATGAGAAGCGCGACGCGCAGTCGCGCGGCAACGACGAGCCGCAGTGGAAGAAGAAGCCCGCGGCCAAGCTGAAGGGCACCTCGAGCGGTGAGGAGGCGAAGAAGGACCAGGAGCTCGTGCTGTACGAGTTCCTCAACATGCTCGTGCGCATCGCCTTCTGGCGCGCCAACCCGACCTTTGGCAACTTTGTCGACAAGGACAAGGACGGCAAGAAGGACAAGGAGGAGCCCACGCCGGTCGCATACGCGCTCTCGAACATGCTCAACGAGATCATCCTGCCGCGCGCCAAGCGAGAGAACTCAGCCGCCTTCCGCCAGAAGGAGATGCAGGACTCGAAGCTGATCGCGGTGCTCGACAGCTACAAGCCCAAGCTCAAGGAGTGGTACGATAAGAAGGTGTCGGATGATTCGGAGGGGCCGCGTAACGGCATCATCTCGGACAAGCTCGGCTTCGAGGAGTGGAATCGCGTGCTCGACCGGCAGGACATCGTGGGCGAGTGGGAGATCGAGCAGATGTCCGAGATCACCGGCGACGAGTCGACCAAGGGCAACATCAAGGTCCGCCTCTCGATCCCCACGTGCAAGGCGGCCTTCATGGACTCGCAGAACGCCGAGCAGCTCGGCGTGGGCCAGGCCGACTCCACGTCAGAGCAGGCTGTGCTCGACTTTGACGAGTGGCTCGAGTGCATCGCGCGCATTGCGTGCTCCAAGTACTCGGCCATCAAGCAAATGGATCCCGCTGCAAAGGTCAAGGCCTTCCTCCAAAACTTTTTCGGCGAGATGTCGGAGGAGGACTGCATGCGCACGTCCACGTACATCCGCGCGGTGCGCTACGACCTGGGCGATTCGGTGCCCCTCAAGGACGAGTCGCCCGAAGAGCACGCTGCTTTCCTTGCCGAGTTCAAGCAGCTCGACCTGTCGGGCCTGTACGGCTTCCCGCTGTGGGAGGCGGAGGTGCACGATCTGCTGCATGCCAACTTCCGCGAGCTCGCCTCCATCTTCCGTGGCTACTGCAAGTCGCTCGGCGAAGGCTCCAGTGACGAGTCCGCCAAGACCATGGACTTGGAGGAATTCCACGACTTCGTCATCGACGTCGGGCTCGAGACCAAGCTGCACACGAACAAGGCGGCCGCGCCCGCTCTGTACGTCTTCGAGCAGATGAAGGAGCAGTTCACGCGCGCCGACAAGTCTGGCAAGGGCCTCGCCGGCCCCGCGGCCAACTCGGAGCTCGTGCTGTACGAGTTCCTCAACGTGATCACGCGCGTCAGCTTCTACCGCCTCAACCCCGAGTACGGCGAGCTCACGATGGAGCACCAGGACACGCTGCTGCCCGTGCCGCAGTGCCTCGACAAGACGCTGCGCGAGTGCATCCTGCCCAAGGCGCACCGCGACGACGCGGCCGAGTTCCGCGCAAAGGCGATGCAGCTGCCCGAGGTGCAGGCGGCGCTGCAGGAGGGGCGCTCGCGCCTGCAGGCGTGGTACGCGACCATCCCGCTCGACGACAACCAGAAGGTGGGCATCACGCAGTGGGTGTCCGCGCTGCAGGCGCTCAACGTCATCGGCACCTTCACGTGCACGCAGGGCTCCGACATCGTGGGCGACGACCGCGTGGGCACCGAGTTCAAGTGCCGGCTGTCGGTGCCGCAGGCCAAGGCGGCCTTCGTCAACGCGCAGAAGGAGACGGGCGGCAGCGTCGAGGATGTGTCGCTCGACTTCGACGAGCTGCTCGAGTGCATCGCGCGCTGCGGCGTCGACAAGTACCGCGCCGTCGAGCAGATCAAGACGGGCGAGAAGGTGGCGGCGATGATCGCCAACATTTTGGGCGACCTCAACGAGGAGCAGGTGATCACGGCGGCCACGTACATCACGGCCGAGCGCTTCTCGCCGGGCACCTCGCCTCCGAAGGGTGTCGCAGCCGAGAACCACAAGGAGTGGCTCACGACCTGGGAGCTGCTCCAGCTCTCGACCCTCCCCGGCTTCCCGCTCTGGGAGAAGGAGGTGTACGACCTTCTCGCGCTGCACCTCGTCGAGCTGCAGTCGATCTTCAAGGCGTACGCCTCCTCCTCCCTGCAGGGCTCGGCGACCGACATGGACATGGAGGAGTTCCACGATTTCGTCATCGAGGCCGGCCTGATCACCGACCTGTACGGATTCGATGCCATGTCGGGCCAGTTCACCAAGGCGAACGCGGGCTCGAACGACACGGTGCTCGAGCTGCACGAGTTCCTCACGATGCTCGTGCGCATCTCCTTCTTCCGCGCCAATCCGCAGTACGGCATGCGCAAGGGCAAGGACCAGAAGAATGCGGACAAGTTCGACGAGGTGCCGCTGCCCGGCTGCCTCTCGGACATGCTCACCAAGCTCGTGCTGCCCAACGCGCGCCGCGAGACGCACGCGCAGGAGTTCCTCGAGAAGATCTGGCCGATGAGCGAAGTTTCGTCAGCCCTCGACGCTCAGAAGGAGGCCATCGCCACCTTTTACGAGATGGTCTCGGCCGGCCGCCCTTTTCTCGAGCTCAGCCAGTGGTTCGACGCTCTCGCGGGCAAGCTGCTCTTCAGCGACGTCACCATCGACGGCTACGTCGTGCGGCTCACCCAGCCGCAGGCGCGCGCCGCCTTTGTTGCGAGCGCCGCGTCGCCGACCGAGGGCCTCACGCCCGAGGAGTTGCCCGTGTGCATCGCGCGCACCGCGTGCGACAAGTACAAGGGGGTGACGCCGATGGGTCCGGGCGCCAAGGTGACCGGCTTCCTCGCCAACCTCCTTGGTGAGGACGACGAGGAGGACGTTGTGCTCGCGGCGACGGGTGGGCAGGCACTCGCGCCCCCTCCCGCCAAGAAGGAGTCGTCGCAGGCGAAGGCGGCGCCCGAGGAGGAGGCGTACGAGGAGGAGGACGCGTACGAGGAGGAGGAGGACGAGTGAGTCGGCAGTGAGTCGGCCATGCGAGACGCAGCTGAGAGCGACATGGACGACGAGGAGGACGACTAGGCGCGGCCTCTCTCGCATGCGGCATGTGTTTGTTGAGACGGCGGGTTGCATGGAGGGCACGTGGTATGTGGCCTGGCGAGCGGCAGGCGCGTCGTTCGCTTTGCGGTGTGTGATGGTCCGTCTCTATACCGTCTCTGTGTCCCTTTGAGGTTTGAGTGGAACGTGACGTGAGTGTGCGCGTTATGGTCTATCGTGTCGATCAACATCAAGCGCGAGTCCGTGGCTCCGTGCCGAGGGAGTGCGCCGCCGCCGGCGGCCGCATTGACCATGTTGTGCTTTGTGGTCTGGGCGGGCGAACGTGCTCAGATCGTATCACGCGGCGTGTCCGCGTCAGTGACAGTGTACGAAAGTCGAAACGTTAGATGATATGCCGTGAATATGCCGCATTTCGGAGACCTCGTTCGTGACGCGCGCGCGCCCGGAGAGCCGTGGACTGAGAGCGCGCGTGGACACGCGACACGCGGATACGGCAAAGGACAAAAGGACAGGCCGGCGGGTCGGCCCACGCCCAGTTCCCAAGCGTCCGGCGGCCCATTCCCGCGCTATGGTGGTGCTCGCTCACCGCGATAGCTCACACATGCCCTTCCCCTCGTGTTCCAAACTACACACTCGCACACATTCACAAGCACGAACGCACGGCGCAAGCAATTGTCAGCGGGGAATCTATGTCAGTTTGCCGTGCGAACGCGCGCATGCAGCCACACCCTCCGCCTCACAGCACGTGAGCAAACACCCGACCGGCCGACATGGCAGTGGTGGTATCCCAGCAGCCAGCGGGAGAGGCCCGTCTGCCAGTCCGCGTCAGAGTCGATGTGTGATAATGCCGCCCCGCTGCCCTCCCGACGCGAGCGTAGTTCGACCTTCGTGCGGCGCAAGCCTTGGCCGCTCGCCCAGCAAGCAGTGACAACGCTCGCCCCGTCGGGCAAAAGAGCGCGATTGAGAACGTACACGCTTAGGCGGGGACGACGTTGACCGTCTTCTTGCGCTGCTGCATGTACATGTAGGCGCCGCCGCCGACCAGCATAAGGCCAGCGAAACCGCCAATGACGCCACCAATGATGGCGCCGTTGTTGTTTTCCTCCTCCTCGACTGGGGGGCCAGGGCAGAGAGGGTCACCAGGGCAAACGACAACCACCGACACCGCGCGCGGGCGCGCAATGGGGGCGGACAGGATCTCGACCTGAGCCGGGTCGACGCCCTGGGCGGCTGCAGCGGCCATGAAGGCGTCGACGGTGGGTTTGTTCGTTTCTTGGAAGCTGGTGATGGAAGACGTCGCCGCCGCCGCCGCCGCCGGGCTGGCGACCTCGAGCTCCATCTGCAGATTGTAAATCGCCGACTGCTGAAGGCGGCGACCCGATGCGGAAGGCGGCGAAACGAGGCGGCTGCCCGTCTCGCCGTCCTTGAAGTACGCGAGATCACACGAGAACTGGAGGCTGGCGGGCGCGAAGGTATTGTACGCGGCGACGAAGAGGCACTTGGAGGAGAGGAGGTAGTCCGCGGTGCCCGACACCGCCATCGACACCTCGACCACGTGGCGCACGACCGTCAGCACCGTCGAGCCCTCGGGGACGGGCGCCATCGGGGACGGCGAAGGCGCGGGCGGCGCGGGCGGGGCCTGCCCGGTCGCGGACACCCCTTGCTCGTTCCGATACGTGCACTTGAAGGGGTTGTGCACCGTCACGGGGGTCGCTGGCGCGGTGCACGGGACCGTGCCCTTTTCTCTGCATCCAAAGTTTTCTGCCAGCGGGTTGAGGCAGCCCGTCACCGTCGCGTAGCATTTGTAGTAGTCGCCAGTGTGTGACACGGTCGCGGCGGCATCGAAGTTGGCCGCCAAGGGGTCCATGCAGCCATACCGGATGACCCTGACGCCAGTGAGGGGCTTCGTAAAGGGAGCATAGCCTTCTGTGGTCGGTCGTCCCTTGCACGCCGTCACGTCGTGCACCGTCGCCGTCACGTCCCACCCGGTCGAGAAGTGCGTCTCCTTGCCCGTAACCATGGAGCGCCGCCCGTCGGGCGGCAGCATGCAGCCCGTGACCCGCGGCACGCACCAGGTGCCCGTGTTGACGTTCGCCAGCGGGTCGTAGTTGACGGCGGCGGGATCCATGCAGCCCTCGATGGAGATGGTGCACTCGCCGGGGCCATCGACGCCGCGCATGGAGTTGGCGCTGCCATGCATGGACTCGAGGACCTGCGGGCCGTTGAAGGGCTGTGCATACTGGGCGCGCACGTTGGCGCCGAAACGGAGCGACCGGTAGCCGGGCGTGTCGATGTTGCCGCCGCCCACGTAGCTTGCGACCGAGACGGTGCAGCCGACCACGCGTGCGATGCAGCTGCCGTCGTTGACGGTCGCCTCCGGGTTGTAGTTGACGGCGTTGGTGTTCATGCAGCCGAGCGTCGGGAACTGGCAATGGTCGCTCTGGACGGCGGCTGGGTTGTAGTTGAGCGCCGCCGGGTTCATGCAGCCCTTGCGATAGTCCCGAGTGGCGTTGCAGTAGGCGGGCACGTGCACGTCGGCGATGTACGAGTAGCTGGGGTCCGACGAGATCATGCAGCCCGCGATGAGCAAGCGCGGAGAGACGTAGGTGCCCATGCCCTTGGCGGGCGAGCCCGTCGGGCAGCGGTAGGCCGTGCCGCTCTCGCCCGGCGACGAGGGGAAGATGACCGGCGCTGCGCCGTTTGCCCTGGGCATGACGGTCGGCAAGATGGCCTTGTCGAAGGCGATGGGCTTCTCGCCGTACTCGTTGTCGAGGGCCGTGAGGCGGCCGCACTCATACGAGCCGGTGTCCGACATGAAGATGTAGCCTTTGTACCCCACGTTGCTGAGCGTGGCGTTGCACGGCGCGCCGACAAACTCGCCATTATCAGCGTGGCGGAGCCACTGGCACGACGCGTAGCCGAAAAAGTGGTTGCCCGACGTGATCCCCTTTTTGACCACCTCCTTCGAGAGCAGCCCGATCATCGGGGTCTTCGAGTAGCCCGAGCCGGGCGCGCCGATCGCGAAGATGTTGTCCATGTACAGGGAGCCGTCGGGCAGGGCCTGGGTCAGGTCGGTACCGACCTGCTGGTCCGAGAGGCGGACCTGGCTTGTTTGGCGAGCGCCGCAATCTGCGCAGTCGGTGCCAGGGCTGCACACGTTGAACACCGAGCCGACGCCGCCGTCGTCGCAGACGCCGTCGCGGAGCGCATCCGGGGACCCGGGGCACGTGTTTTCGCAGTTCGCGTAGACGGTGTTCGCCGTCTGGCTCGTCTGGTAGCGGTAGCCGGTCGCCGCATCCGCCGGCGTGGGGTGCACCACGTAGGGGGTGCCTTCGTCGACCGGGTTCGATACGTACATGCACATGAGCGAGCAGTCCTCGGCCGGCGGCGGCGGCAGCGGCGGCGGGAAGGGCGGCGGCGAGGGCGGCGGCGCGGGCGGCGGCGAGGGCGGCGGCGGCGAGGGTGGCTTGCTGGGCGGCGGCGAGGGCGGCGGCGGCCTGGGCGGCGGCCTGGGCGGCGGCGAAGGC
>Ga0210243_101481_pt1 | contig 16989 bp, 7 predicted proteins | sample ChrtobMeP5a_32mM_FD_155461 | JGI IMG/M metagenome (GOLD analysis project Ga0210243, IMG submission 155461) | Chrysochromulina tobin associated microbial communities from unialgal haptophyte culture, Seattle, Washington, United States - P5a_32mM | ecosystem: Host-associated > Algae > Haptophytes >...
TCGAAGAAGTCGAAGTGCATCCGTGGGAGCTCCTCGAAGCCGTTGGCCTTGATGAAGACACCGCCAAAGAGCTGCATGCCCATGAGGGCGAAGATGAGCATGAAGATCAACATCAGGAGGAAAAGGTTGAGCATGTGCGACAACCCCTTGCCAAAGCCCACGATGATCTTGTTCAGGTTCTTCCACGTGCGCATGAGTCGCAGCACCCGCAGCACCCGAAACAACCGGATGCTACGCAGCGGCAAGAAGGACAGTGTGAAGCTGCCACCGCTTGCGAAGACGGCAAAGCCGTCCACACTGTCAAAGAGAACCAGCTCGACGACACTCGTCAACACGATCGTGCCGTCGAGAGCATTCCAGCCGTCGCCCCAGTATCCCCTGCAGCCAAGGCCGTAGAGTTTCATGCCCATCTCGACGATGTAGATCCTATTGAAGATGATCGCGCCCCGGTCGAGGGCGGCGGCATACTCTATGGACATTCCGTAGTACGGCAGGCTCATGAGCACCATGTTGAGCACCACGACGGTGGAAGATATGGCGTCAAAGGCATGCGAGCTCACGACAGTGGCTATGCTCTTGCGGCACCCCGGACGAACTGGAGGAAGGCACCAGTCATTCACGGGCCGCATGGCCTGAGCTGGCGCAGTGATCGTTGGCAAAAGTGCAGCCTCATTTGCCTCCATTGATCCATTTTCGGGAGAATGTTCCTCGCTCTCGTCCTTGGCTTCGAGCTCAGCCATCCGCTGCGCCGCGGTAAACTCTTCGAAGACAACAGCGAGGAAGAGGTTGCAAATAAACAAGCCGAACACGACGACGCACATGAGAAAGTAGATGGTCACATACGGCGACTGCACGCGCATGAGCAGGTACATTGCACGCGTCCAGTCGTTGAATGTGATCAGCTGCAGCACCTCGAGCATCGAGTAGAATATGGAGTCGAAAGAGACGAGGTTGTTGCCAGGGTTTGTGGCGAAGTAAGTGCAAGTGGTGCCCTCTGGGCACTGGCCGGTGAGCGACGGGTTGCACGAAATCTCTGAGTCGTAGTCCGCCTGCTCGTCGATCGTCAATAGATGGAATGGTTGATTGGAGGCGTTGAAGCCTGGGAGCGCACAGCGATTGTGCAGAGCGCCCTTGAAGAGCTCAACACCTAGGACCGCAAAGATGAGCGATATGAAGACAGCGAGGAGAATGACGTTAGCCAAGCGCGGCACCACAGTCAGGATGGACTGAACAACAACAGCCAAGCCCGGCAGGCGCTTCAAAGTACGGAGTGGGCGCAGTGTGCGGATGGCTCGGATCCCGGAGAAGTTGCCGAACTCAGGATTGAAGATGGGTGTCCATGTGAGCGCGAAGAAGACGACGTCGATCTGGCACCACGGGTCGCGCAGGTACGCTTCCTTGTGGCCGACCACGCCGTACGCTACCATCTTTGCAAACATCTCGATCGTTATCGAAGCCAAAAAGAGTATTTCGCTCACCTGATGCAAAAGGCACAGGCAAGCGCACCACAATTGAGCAAGAGCAGCGGCTCGCAAACGATCAGGCGAGCGTGCGTGAGACCGGAGTGCTCGCGCACGTTGATGAATGATTCCTTCAGCTTGCTCTTCACTTCCGAGGGCGACTCCAACGCGATCGCAACGCAGTTTACAAGGGTAGCCATGAGGACGATGGGCTCGAAAAGCTTCCACTCGACGAGGTAGATGCAGAGCCTTCTTGGCAAGGACGCAGGCCTTAAAACGCAGCACGATCTGTCGAGGTAGATCTTCTTTGATTGCCCTTGGACCTTGTCAGGATCGGATATCTCCAGCGCTTCAAGACCCGGAAGTTTCTCTCCAGGACCACGGCGATAGGCTGACTCCGGATGAACCGAACTTTGAGGCTCCACTGCGCCTCCAGGCATCTTAACATCGACAGGCCCAGCCGCTGAGGCAACACGACGACGACCTTTGGAAGCTGCGTCCCTTCCAGCCTTCGCAAAGGCCTCAGCAGACAGAGCAGCCACTTCTAGCGCTCGCACCCGATCTCCGAATTTATCTGGCGCGGCGAGCGGCTGGGCGGCAGCAGCAGCCCACCGCTGACGCTCGCGCTGGAGCAGATCAGGTCCTGGGGACCCATCCGCAAGCGGAACAGGACGACCCACGGCGGGCGCTGGCATGCAACCCGCAGCTCCCGCAGCTGCGGTCGGACTGCTAAGTGCAGCTGCGGCTGGTACCTCTGCTGCTGCTGCTGATGATGATGATGATGCTCGCGCCGCCGCAGCATCGGCCGGCGCCGAAGCGGCCGTGTTGTGCGAGAGCTCCATCTATTTGTGGTGTGCGCGCGGTTTCAGAGTCCAAAAGTTCCTGCACAGAGGAAAGTTCAATGGTTTCAGCGCACGAGGCCATACCGAAACTGTACAGCACGGTACGGTACCGTATGCGTGGTCGCGCACACGCGTCCGTGAGTCGGTTCGGTCCGGGAGGGTTGTACTCGTTCGTGTAAATGTGTTCCCCAAACCACTGAGATCTGAGTTCAAAATCAGGTGGTGGGGATAGTGTGTGAATCCAGAAAGAATACCTCCCCCTACCCCTTACCCCTTTGGGTCAATCACTGAGTTCAAAATCAGGTGGTGGAGATAGTGTGTGAATCCAGAAAGAATACCTCCGCCTACCCCTTTGGGTCAATCACGTTTAATTCACAAGCACCCTCGTAGCAACCGGTCGCTCTGCCGACCAATTTTCCTGTGAAAGCCCAGCAAGTCGCGAGGGTCAAATCGGCGTCCCGTCGGTTCACGAGACAATGGCTCCTCAACAACGAACAAGCTACATTGCTACAAGGCCTGAGTGTCCACGCAATTAGTACCGGTAAAATCACCCCACACGTACACGTTCACGTTTATTTACGCGCCCTCAAGACACTACATGGCTGTGTGGGCACTTCTGCTTCCGCGGGCTGTGGCGGAAGATGAGACGTTTTTGGCTCGTTACGTTACGGAAGCGGCACGGTTCATCCAAGTTTCATCTCAAAGTTTGGGGAGGAAATCTTACGTTTCTTGCTTTCCGTTCCACTCAGCTGCCCGACTCAGTCAGTCAAACTTCTATCAATGCAATCTTCCACTCCCTCAAACGCAAGCACAATTCACAAAATGACACCACGTCACAGTGACCAACACTTTCACAACTCGATGTCCACGCCAGGCAGTTGAGCAATACGCGCCGTCCTGGGCACCCATTTGTACTGGGGTGGTCGCCGCTCCGCAGGGCGCGCAGCATGACACTCAGAAGAGTCCGCCTCCGAGGAAGTCAATCTGCCCAAGCTGCAGCTCCTCGGCGACCACGTCGAGGATCCGCCGCGTGACGGAGTAATCAAGCTGCGCGTCGTTGAGCAGGATGGCGACTGCGATACCCGAGGTGGGGCTGAAGAAGGCAAAGGAGCCGCCGAAGGAGTGCAGGCCGAGGACGTACTGCTCAAGGCCACCCTCGCACTCGTACCTGGGGAGGAGGAGAGCCGATGCAATTACGGATGCAATCGCAGGTTCAGGTCATCATGTGACGCAATCATCGGTCGACGGTTTTCATCAGCGGCACACTCATCGGCCATCAGCGGCACACTCATCGGCCATCAGGGGCAGTCGAACCGATGGTAGGCCGCATGCAATGAGAGTGGTCATCAGTGGCCATCAGTGGCCATCAGTGATCATCAGTAGCACTCCTCGCTCATCACGCCTACCGTTGGAGGCCGCGTGCCCACACACGCTCGCCAAAGAGGAGGGAGGGCTCGACACCGCTCTCCTCGCTCAGCGCGGCAATCGAGCCCATGCCGCCTCGCGCAGCGGCCGCGAGGAGGAGGGCGAGGCCGCGTGCCGTTCCAAAAGATGCGAGGCCGGGCCAGCAGCCTGAGCGCACGAAGCTGGAGTTCACCATTCCAGCGTTGAGCGGCAACTCATGCGCAAACAGGGCAGCGGGGCCGACGGCGTTTCCAGTCTCGGAGGTATCCATAGACGCGTTGGCGCCGCCCAAGGTGGCGCCACTGGCGCCGTTGGGGCTGCCCATGCTCATGCCCATGCTCATGCCCATGCCCATGCTCATGCTCATGCCTGGCATACTCAACCCTTGGTCACTGAGTGACTGGAAGCGTTGCAGTTGCGCTGCCAGACCGGTCGAGACTGCGGCCGTCTCTGCTTGCAACTCTGGTGAGAGTCCTCCACCATGCAGCGTCTTCTCGAGGCCGAGGGGCTCGAGCAGCTTGGTGCGCAGCTGGGCCGTGTACGTGCTCTTGGAGACCCCCTCGATAATGCCCGCGAGCATGGTCGCGTAGGCCACGCCAGAGACCTTCGGGGTGCGCGGCTTGCCAGACTCGGCGGCGCCGACTTGGCGCAGCGGCGTGGCGCTCACTTTCTCAAACTGGACCGCGAGGGACGAAAGATCTTTGGCCGTCTGCCGCCACAGCTGTGAGCTGTCGAGGGGTACACGATGGCAGAGGGCGTCGCCAATCGTGTACCCGGCGGCCGCAGCGGCTTTGCACCCAGGCCACTTCGGGTCGATCGGTGTGTCGTAAGTCACGACGCCCGAGGCGACGAGGCTATGGAGTGAGAGCACTGGGAGGAAATTTGAGAGCTCGAGCAGCGGCATGGGCGTGCTCGTGGTGAGGCCACGCGCGTCCGTGATGCCGCGAAAGCCCGCACACGCCTCAGCGACGATGCTCGAATCACGGTGGACACAGACCTGGACCCCGGCCGCCACCGCCGCCTCCTCACACAGCTGCGCCAGCAGTACGCCCAGGCGCCGATGCAGCGGCGTGGCGGCGGGCAGATAGACTGCGGGCGGCGCGAGCGTGAGCGCACGCATGGGCGCAGGCGTCTGCGCGGCCAGCGCAATACGAGCTCGGGACGCAAGGAGCTCCATGTAGGGCACTTTGACTTCCATCTGGGCGCACAGGCCGCGAATCAGCCCAATCACGCGCCAAAAGAAGATGAGGGAGGGCGGAATGCTCTCGAGCTTCCGACGCTCGCGACCCGCAGCGCGGTCCTGCCTCGCCTCGGCGATCCGCTTGTCGAAGAAAGTCTTCGTGTCCTTTTGCGCCTGGGCGCGCGAGCTCGTATCTCGCAAGAAGAAGCGCCAAAACTCCATGTCCTTCGACGGGTCTTGGTCCATGCGGTTGTTGATCACGCCAAGCATCTTGAGCGCCTCGCGCAGCCCGCAGATGTCGAGCTGGTGCGCGGCAAAGGCGAGTGCCGCGTACCCGATACGCTGTGTCTCGGACAAGCGCACCGTCATGCCAAAGTCGAGAAGTACCGGGTGCGCACGCCCTCGCTTCACCTGCACGAGAAGGTTGCCCGCGTGCGGGTCGGCGTTGAAGAAGCCGTCGATGAACAGTTGCTGACCGTACACCTGGATGATGCGGCACATGAGGGCCTCCTTGTCGACGGCGTGCATCGCCATGGCAGCCTCGTCGGTGAGCTTGAAGCCGTCCTCGTAGCTCATCGCAAAGGCCCTCGTCGACACGAGAGAAGGCAGCGGCACCGGCACGACAGCCTCGACGCCGGCTCGCTCGAGATTCGCCTGGACGACGCGCAGGTTGTTGGCCTCGTGGTTAAAATCGAGCTCATTGTACATCTCCTGCTCCCACGCCACCAGGACAGTGTACAAGTTGTTGAAGGACGCGTTGAAGTAGCACGCGAGCCGCGCGATGCGCAGCGCGGTGAACATGTCTTTTCGCATGAGCGACGCGACCCCATCGTGCTGCAGCTTGAGCACCACCTTGCGCCGCCGGCGACTCGCCTCCGCGTCCTCCGTGCCCTCGGCCGCCATCGCAGCGCCTTCCCCCGAGGCCGGCGGGCGCTGTGGCGAGCGCTTCGGAGGGTGCAGGTAGCCGACGTGCACCTGCGCCACCGAGGCGGAAGCAATCGGTTGCACGTCCAGCGATTCGAAGATCGCTTCAATCGGCTTGCCAAACTCCTCCTGGATCACACGGCGCAGGTAGCCCGGCGGGCAGGGCGGCAGATCGTCCTGCAGCAGCTTGAGGCCATCTGCCCACTCGGGGGGGACGATGTCGGCGCGCCCGCCTATGTACTGGCCAAACTTGACATAGACGGATCGGAGTGACACGAGCTGTGCGCACATCCACGGTGCGACCAGCCCGTGCACAATCGAATAGATGCGCTCCTCGGCCGTGGCCACGCGTCGTGAGCGTCTAGTGAGGGGGGCGAGCGCCTTCGCCAGGCTATAGTAGCCCAAGATGAGTCCGAGCGCCAACAGCCAGATACGCAGCAGTCGCCCAAACAAGTAGAGGCCGAGCGTCACGCTGAGCACCATGCAAAGCCCCAAACCAGTGCGCGCCGGCTCGGCAAAGAGCGCCGTGCCGAGCACCTCGTACGCGTGCGCGCAGCCGCTCACGGTGTACTCGAGCAGCGCCGTCGCGGGCACTAGGTACGCTGCCAGCAGACCCGGCAGCGCCGCCACCGCGCCCGCCGCGCCCACCACGCCCATCGCGTCCGCCGCGTCCGAATTCGAATGGAAAGGAGTTGCCACCGCCGCGGCCGCATCGGCGGCAGCAGAGGTTGGTGGCTCTGCCGACAAATGCAACTGGTCCGCCATCGGTGCGCTCGCACTCATCGCCTCAACGGCCGCCGCCGCCTCCGCTCCTCGCGTGGCAAGCACAGCCCCATACGCACAGCCCACGAGCGCCCAGCTGAGCAGCATGCCGACACGCAGTCGCGCCGAGCCGCCGAGAGTGGCGCCAGCGAGGGCGAGGGCAAGGCAGCTCAGTGTGACGAGCGTCCACATATGCTCTGCCGCCATCAGGGCGAGAGCCGCGGGGAGCACTGAACAGAGCCCAAGCCGTGTGATCCCGCCGAGCACCGAGAGCACGCTGAGCCGCGCCAGGCGCTCCGCCGCACTCGACGCGAGCAGAGCCCGTAGCTGCGCGAGCGTCTGCACACGTGTCGCGAGGTAGACTTCGTTACGCTCGGCACTGATGGGCGTGCACGCGGCGGCGGAGAGGAGGCGCTCGAGGAGCAGCCCGACGCTGTCGACGACGGCTGCGGTGGGCGACGAGACCGACGCGGCGCCGCCGCCCACCCCTACCGCCTCACTCGAGTACGCGTCCGCCACTCGGTAACCACTCACACCGCCGTTGAGGGGGGCGCCCACGACGGCGCCCGCCGCCCCACGGGGCATCGGGCGGCCTGCACTGGCGGTCGGTCTCACGGCTGCCGGTGAGCCGTCGCCCGCGTAGCGAAGCCCACCGCCGCCCACCGGCTCGAAGCCCGACACATTCGAGCACGCCTCGTCGTCATCTCGACGGGCCTCGCGCTCCATCTCGAGCATCTCTAGCCGGTTGCCAAATTTGGATCGGCCCGGGTCGGACGCACGGCTCATCTCGTTCGATCTCCGTCCGCCGACGCCGCCGCTGCCGCCAGCCCCAGCGCCGGGCGACGCAAAGGGCGGCGCGTCGCCGCTCGGCGAGAGGAACTCACGCAGCGCGACCGAGGCGCCCGTGCAGCGCATGACCGACGTGGGTGCGGCGCGGAGGAGGTCACCCAGATAAGCCTGCATGATCTTCGCGCGGTTGGCGAGGAAGGCGGGCTCGAGCGAGCCGGCAAAGTCGAGGGTGCGCGGCAGGCCGACGATGCCGCGCACGGGCGGCTTCATCCGACTAATCCGCCGCTCAAGCGCCCGTAGCTCCGACCAGCGCCGTGTCACGCTCCAGTGCGAGGTGCCTTCGGATACATCGAGCACATAGACTGCGTACTTCTCACGCGTGTCCGCCACGAGGGTCGGGCTGTGCACGGCGACGCGCAGCCCGGTATTGCCTCGCCTCTCCGCCTCCGCCGCGCGTGCCTCGCGCTGCGCCTTGAAATCGAGCGCCGCCGCGCGCAGCACGCCTGTGAGCGGCTGGAACACTGAGCGGTCGCCTTTCACCGTGATCAGACCCTTCATGTAGGCGATGGCCGGCTTCTTGCGGCCGTTGGCAATGTCGAGGAGGACGGGCAGCGCGCAGCTCAGCGTACAATCCGCCGACTCGCGCGCCTCCGCCGGGCCTGCCTCATGCTCGAGCGAGCCCGGCATGTCCGAACGCGCCTTCAATGCCCATGTGCCCGCCGACCCTAGGGCAAAACGGATCACCGTCGGCTTCGTGAGCACGGGGATGGGCACGCGCGCGGCCGTATCGAGGCATGCTAAAAAGAGGCGCAGGTCGTCGTCCTCCGACATTGGGCAGCGAACGCGTCGGTCGGCGCCTTTTTGCGAAGATCGTGAAAAGCGACCGTCGGAGGTGGCCACATAGGCATTGGCGTGTGCACGGCGCCTCCGCCCGCGCTTTGTCGCGTGAATTTGAATCGACGGGACGCCGTTTCGACCCTCTTAGACGCGCAGAAAATTGTGTACCCACTTACCGCGTCACGTGGAGTAGACCCCGAACTGTGTGCGAATCTCCGTGTCTGGATCTCTAAACGTGATGCCGTTGAGCTCTTCGACGGCATCCTGGATTCCGTAGCAGTCGAGCGCGCGAAAGTCCGAAGGAAGAGAATCGGGCGCGCCGGGCGCGCGCTTCACCATGTGGCACGAGAAGGCGCCCGCCTGCTTCGCCGCCTGTAGCACCGGCGACTGGTCACTGACAAACATCACCTGCTTCGGAAGCAGATCCATCGCGAGGCACGCGGCGACAATGGCGCTGCGCTCGCCACGGCGCGCAAGCGCCACGTCGGCAGCGGGCATCACGAGCGAGAACGGCGGCACCTGCAGCGACTTGACGATGGAGGCCGCCTGCGCACGCGCGGACGCGTCGTCCTGAGCACTCTCGTCACTCGCGATCACGCCGCGCGCCATGCCGCGCATATCGAGGTAGGTGAAGAGCACACGCAGTCCGGGCTGCAAGTGCCACGATTGCTCGGGACGTTGATCGCGATGGAGCGGCGCCGTCCGTCGGGCTTCCGTCGACTCGAGCACGCCGCCAGCGGTCAGTGACACTCCTGCACGTGTGCGAAGCTTCGTTGCGTACTTTGACCGCAGCATATCCGCACTGCTGGCGCTGGCGCTGCTGCTGCTGCTGCTCGTGCTGTCGGCGCTGCTGCTGCTGGCTGCCTTTGCCACCGAGGGCGGTGGTGTCGGTGGCGCTGCCGCCGAGCCATCGCCGCTGCCACTGCTGCCGCCCTCGAGGGCAGCGCGAACAGCAGCCTCAGCCTTCTCCGCCGCGAGCAGCGCCTCGAGGCGTTGCTGGATTTCCCACGGCTTGCCGATGATGTCTGCACCGCGCTCCTTGAGCGCCTCGCGGATCTCACGCTGCAACATCTCCTTGACGTTGCCCGCCGCCACGAGAGCATCAGGCGTGCGTATGCCAAGAGACATGCTTCCAAGGCCGGCAGCTGCCAGGCCCGACTTGTTGCGCTTCTCCGTCTCAGAATCGAGCTCGTTAGCGGCACGCTGCAGGCTGCGTGCGTCAAAGATCACCGCGCGTAGCTGCAGCTTTTTGGCGATGTTTGTCCAGGCTAGCGAGGTTCGCGGCGGCGCGGCCATGGCGGAATGACGTGGCCTCTCCACAGAGGCCAGGACGATTCATAGAAATTCGGCTTCGCTCTCCAGTCCACCGCTCGGACGCTCTGTTACTCTGTTTCAACTTGGGGTTACGTAGATCGTAGTGCACATCAGAGTGAGATCAGTGGTAACGGTAAATCGGAAATGACACAAATCACAATTGTAATGTGAAACCTAAGTGAAACCAATTGTGTGAAACAGATGTGAAATGTCCCGGCTCGGTGTTTTTGAACCGGTAATGAGATTGAGCGCTCGATTTGATCAGATGATGAGGACCGTCCGGCGTGTACAGCTGGCAGGACACATCCGAGATCCGATCCTTTCATCTATTCAGACTTCAGTCCAACAGGCCTACAGCTCGTCATGCGGGCGTCTGTCGTGTCTGTCATGTGTATCATGCTCATACTCAAAGTCATGCTGGTGCGCCTCGTCCTGGGCCTTGCGGGCGCTGCGCAGCTTGAGGGGCACTGCCTCGCCTATTTCGGGCGCCGCCTCGTCCTGCGCCTTGCGGATGCTCGTGCTGCGCGGCCGCTTAGTGCCTTGGACCTGCGACAACACGTGCCGTCGCTGGCGTAACCACATGCGCTGCTCAGGCTTGATGGAGCTGGCGGCGGTTGAGTTCAGCAGCGCGGTGAGCCTCGAGATCTCGGCGTCCATCTCCTTCTCCATCTTTCCTCTCCACTTGTCCGCAAACGCGATCTCTTTCACGCTGCACTTCTCACCGGTGGCTACGACGCACAGTGTGGCCTCATTGGTATCCTTGAGCTCACCGACGCGTGCCGCTATGAGCATGCGGTGTTCAGTTCCTTCGTCCGCACGCATGAGCGCATTATAGCCATGCAAATCCTCGAGCAACGGGTTCGCCCCAGCTTCCAACAGAGCCTTCACCGTCTCAAGACCGGCGGCTTCATCGCTGTTGGCATAGTCCGCCGCGAACGCGAGCGCACTCCACGCCTGATTGAACTGGATGTCAACACTCGCACCAGCTTGAAGAAGGTATCGCACCATGGCGGCATGCCCTCGCATCGCCGCTGCTTGCAAGGCGGTCTTGCCCTCATTGTTGGTCGCATCCACAGACACACCAGCAGTGAGAGCCTTGCTCACCAACTTCACGTCGCCCTTCTCGGCCGCACGCACCAGGTCCTGTGCGGTCTCTTCCGCACGTGCTAGGAATATGACCAGGAAGAAAAGGAGCACGAGCCAGCACCGTCGACTCATTCGCAGGCTGCCAGGACACGACGCGAGAAGCGGCGCTCGCGTTTAAGAGAAGCACAGGTGTAACTTACGAAAGGCATCTTCTGTTTGAGAGAGGCTCGGAGTCCAGCTCCCAAAATAGGGACACCTCGCATCATCTCGTCTTGACGACGGTCGCGGTGAGGCCCTAACCCTTCATCTGGCTCGCCCCCAGGCTAACTCAACCTAGCTCATGTCGCGAATGATGATACTCGCGCTCCTCTCTCTGACGATCCCGACGTCATATGCAAGAGCCGCCGCGCCGAATTTACTCGCGGCACGCGATTGGAAGGCGGAAGTATCCCGTGTGGGAAGCAATGCTGCTAAGAATGCCGGAAAGAAGGTTGTAGAGGTGGGTGGAGGCCTTGCGAAAAAAGCAGGTCAACAGGCGATGAAGGCACTCGACACGGATGGTGATGGCGAAATCAGTATTGTGCGTGAGCGCATGCCGAACCAGTGTCTACGCATTTGCTGTCGTCACCATCTGCTGTCGTCACCACGTCTCCTGTGCTGACTCTCTCCCTCTCGGGCTGACACTTCGCAGGAGGAATTGGAGGGCTTCATCAGCCGTATACGCAAGCTGTGCGGCCGCGCTTCGCGCACCATCCAGCGCGTCTGGAACACCAATCGCCATCTGTGCCTCGTCCTTCTGGGCACGTTGGGCCTTGCACATGGCGACGACTTCGCGTATACCATCCTGGTCAGTCAGACGTTCATGTCTACTGGATGGCCAGTGATTCGGAACGGGCTGGAGAGAGCCGCTGCGGCGTACGAGGAGGCGAAGCAAGTAGGCTCAGTTGAGACGGCCGCACGGCGCGCGGCAGCAGCGGGCAAGCGAGACGAGCTCAAGCTGCTCAGCGTGAAGGTGGCACAGCTGCGGGCCAAGGACCCCAGCTCGAAGGCTGTGGAGGCGGCCACGCAGAGCATGGTGGACCTTCGTCAAGAGCTCGATGAGCTGCCGCAGAGCCGACGTGCGGGCCCCGTGCTCGCCGCGATGATGCTTCGTGAGCCGATGGTCTTCCGAAACTTGTGGGTTGGGCTCTGGTCTGGTCTGTCCATCTCCGTTGCGGCCGCCACCAACGCGGCGGCACGAAGCCTCGGCCTCGGCCTCTCGATCGGGCAGTCCGTGGCGCACGCGATGGCGAGTGTCGTTCATCGTGTCGATTTGGCGCTTCATGTCGCTCAGACGGGCCTGCCTGCCAACGCCGCCGCCGCGAGTTACTTTGGCCCCGCCAAATCGGTCAGTGCGCTTATCTGGCTGATGGGCCGCGGTGCCGGCATCTGGTTTGCCTTCAAGCTGCAGTCGTTAGCGATGGCAGCGAGCGCCTGCTTGATCTACGCAAAGGCTGTAGTGAGCGGAGTGCGCGGGCTCGGCGGGCAGCTCAAGTCGCTGGTCCGGGGACCATCCGACTCGGAGGCTAGCTCAATGGGATCAGCTCAAAGGGATCTGGCGATCTGGGCCCTCGCACTCGGGGGGCTGTACCTCCAGCACCAGTGGACGCTGCCGCTCCCAGTGCGGGCACTCCTGCTCCCCGCCTACGCCGTTGAGGGGGCGCTCAAGGGGATCGCCCTAAAGCTCACAAAGGACGACTTTGACTCGGCGGAGAAGGCGAAGCGCGGCAAGTAAAGCGTAGTGATTCTTCTACGCCCGGCAACGCCGACGGTCGCCGGTCGGAGTAAGGTCGGAGCCGCGACGCGCGACGGACGGGAACCGGGACGGCGCGCTCCGGCTCCTCCAGGCACACGATTCGCGGTTAGTGGTTACCGCTTCTCCTACTGGGTTCAGACATCAGAGGGAATGCGAGACATCAGAGGGAATGCGGACGAGTGCGGGTGCAGCCAAAAGTCGGGTACAGCGTGTAGGCGAGGGCTGGCGTGGGGGAGGTCCGGGCTATGATCCCAGACCTCACCGGCGCGGGCGGACGGCGGGCGCACCTCCAAATTCGAAATTGAGGAGCCGCGGGGGGGGTGGAGCTTAATAATTTCTGGATTCATACACTCAGTCTCTGAGGACAGTCCGGTCTCGACGATGCGTCCCGCCGACCCATGCGCCGACCTCGACCCGTGCGACCTGAATTCGATTTTGAACTGACGAGCTGCATCGACGTCGTTGGCTGGGCAGAATTAGAACTCTAATAAAACTCCCCCGCTCGTCGCGGCGTGCTCTACCTTAGCTCTACCGCACCCCACTCATATCTAGTTGCTGCACACGTCGGCTGCGATCCACCCTGCAAGCACGATCGCGCCGTCGTGTGCGTGTGCGAGCCCGCACTCCCCATCATCGGCCGCACCGGTGGGAGACCCCTCATGCAAGGCCGCAATCCCAAAGCCCGTCCCATTGCTGAAGACCGCTGCGCTCGGCGCGGCGCCGCGGGAGTAGGCGCCATGCATGATACGCTCGTCACAGCCGCTCATCGAAGGCGCGTCGCCCTTGAGTTTCTCTTCGAAGTCCTCGACGCGTCCATATGACGCGACGAGCACGCCAGGCGTCGCGACGGCTGTCTGCTCACATGCCGCCGGGCTCGTCGCCTTGTTCCGACGCTCGTTGTCCATGCAGAAGCCATCCTGGACGACGATGAGCATCACGCCTCTCGACGCACCGCATCCGTAGCCGCCGCCCGCCGCCGGTGGTACGAAAGATAAGTGCGGCAGGCGACCCACACCCACGTCCGCGGGTCCAGCGACCACGTACCAGCTATCGCCTGTCCATCGAGCGGTGCCCAGCGCGACGCGGCTGCCATCGGCCCATGCGAATGCCACCCCGAGAGAGCCTCCCTGCCACGTTCCGATCGAGCACAGTGCACCCGCGCCATTCGCATCCACGCGCACAGTCGGCGGCATCACGGGGATCGCCGTCGAGGAGAGCACCTCCGCTCCTGCCGGCCTGAGCGTCCACATGCGAAGCTCCAGTGTGCCTTGAGCACCGAGCGCGAGCTGCGCCACGCAGATCGTCGCATTCAAGCTCGCTGGTGGCCCCGGGCCGGGGCAGAGGATAGCCCCTTGGGCCGAGAGCACGTCGCCATCCCGTCTGAGCTTGCCATCGAGGCGGACCACCGAGCCGTTCGAGAGCAAAGCACCCGACCGAAGCTCTAGTCTAGTGGCGCTCGACGCGACGCTCGACGCGAGATGGAGGGCAGAGACGTCGCCCACTCGATTCGACGCGAGGAGGAGCTCGCTCCCCTGGAAGTCGCGGCTGGGTGAGAAGGTTGACGAGAGCTCGTGCGGCGACGCTGTGGCGCTTGGCACAGGCAGAGGTCCAGCGCCCACAGAGCTGACCGCCGACCCGGCGGCGCCAGCAAAGCTTGACAGTGTATACGAGCTCTGCCCCTTGGCATCGACGTACGCGAGTGCCAAGATGCGTTGATCGGGGCTGTCGGACGCCTTGAGGATGAGTGCGCTAGGTTGGGTAGCATTCAAGACTACGGCGTCGCTCCAGCCACGTCGACCACTGAGGTTCGCGCCCGCAGCCCAGACCTGAAACATGCTCGAGTCGATGTTGATGGCAAAGTTGAGGGCGTGGCCTATGCCTGCGCCCGCATACTCACCCAGCCGCGCCTCGATCTCAACTTGATCGCGCGGCTCGTAGATCTGCCAGTTAAAGCTCGAGTTGACAAACTTGCCGTAGCCGACGGACGCGGCGTCATGGAACTGGCCACTTCCATAGTTGAGAACGGCGAAGCGATCAAGTCCACGCGAGGGATCGTTGGACGTGAAGGCATCCTTGAGGCAAGTTCCCGGCTGCTGCCCGCCATCCGGAATGTAGGTGGCCACCCAGGGTCGCCAACGTGACTGCAGGCAGTCGCAGATCGCACCACCTGCCACGTCGCCATCCAGCACGAACTCGACATGGAGCGTCGGATCTTCGGCGAGCAGGCGCTGGGCCTCAGTATAGAAGTCATCGATCAACGACCGCCACGCCACGCTGCGCGTCGTGTTGGCGCAGGGCGCGGGCTGACTCTTGAAGCAGAGGGTGATGAGGAATGGATCTGAGGGCGTAAAGTAGCTCCGGAATCGAGCGTCTTGCAGAAACGTGAGGACATCGTCCGTAGTGTTGTAATCATCGCGCGAGTTGTTTACGGTTGGCGTGTCATGGTTTAGCACGAGGCAGCCGCGTGGGTCGGCCTTTCGTCGGACACGCTGCTGGCTCCTACACATGCGCAGCGGCAGAAAGTTTGGATCGATCTTGAAGTTGCGCCCGCCCTTGCGAAGCAGCTGCGGCCAGGCACGCAGATCATTCTTCGAGTGCTCTTGCCAACCCACGTACTCGCCGAGAGGTGTGGAGGCACCACCGGCAAGCGCCATGGCGGAGATGATGAGTGCCATTATACAGAAAGCCGTCGCGAAAGTAAAACATACTTGCAAAACATACTCTTGAACAGTATATGAGTACAGGTAAAAAGACACCGGGGGGAGCCGGGACACACACGGGACAGTATACAGGTACTGTAGGAGTCCTACCTGACATCCTGCCGTTCTCACGCCCCCATTCCACAAGCGCCGTAAACCACCGTGTGAAGAGACAGTCGGCGGAAATGCGAATCTGTCGCTCTGTGTCCTACAGTGGTTACACTAGTTCCTAAGCGCCGGTCATGGGAATGGCTTGGAAGTGAGCAGAGCAGCTGTGTGACTTGCGTGCGGTTCATTACAGTACCCGTGTGTGTCCCGTGTGTGTCCCGGCTCAAGACCGAAAAAATTTTCCCGGAGACTTTTCTTCCGGAATCCCGGTGTCTTTTTACCGGAATGGAATGTCCACTGAACTTTCCAAATCGATTCAACTGACTCTTTCGCAAATTTCGCTCGCAAGATGCTCGCTCGCAAGATGGAGGTTGACCTGTAAAGATCAATGACGCCCGATGTTGCTGGTGAGCCCCGTCAAGACCTGACCGCCCTGCTAACGCACGGAGAGGGGTCTCGCTGGACGAGTACCGCCCCGTAATATCGAACAAAAGCACCGAAAGGTGCCCAGTGCTGTGTGATGCTGCTGCTGCTATCGCTCTTCCGTCCCTTCTGCAGCTCGTGCTGCCGATGGTGTTCATGCTGGTACCGGTGATGGTGCTCTTGCTTGTGTTCGTAATGATGCTGCTGCCGTCGCTACCGCTGGAGCTACTCCCCAATCATTGCCGCTGCTCTCGCCTCCGGGCTCAGGGCGTCACAGATCGCCAGCTGCTTTACTGCTCTGATACGCCTCTGCAATGCCTTTGCGATTCCTCTGCGACGCCTCCGCGACTGCTCTGCAACAAGCCCGCGAAGCCTCAGGCGTGACGCTCGCCGCCGCCTGCTACCTTACCTCGCCACCAATCATTGCTGCTGCTCTCGCCCTTGGACTCAGGGCGTCATAGATCGCCATCACACTGCTCTGCAACACGCCCGCGAAGCCTCTGCGATGCCCCTGCGCACGAGACTGCAACTTCTATCCGACTGACAGCTCTGCGACGCCTCTGGGCAGGCTCCTCAGCAGACGACATCAACAGGCCTCATCGACTTGCGCGACTACAGGGGGTGCTTAGCACACGGCACACCCCTCTACGCAACGATCAGTGTGCTCTTCATGTTCTCCTAGGGTCGGGCACGGGGGACAGGTCGTACCTGCTCGTGGGCACGGGGGGGCCAGTCATGTGAACTACCGGCATGGGGCCGATAGATGTAGCGTGGCTGGGACGGGGGGTGGGGGCCGGATCCTTGAAAATCCTCGCCGGTGTGTTAGTCCACCGAGCGACGCGACCGCGGTGACAGCGCCCGTCTGTCCTGTGTTTCGTGTGGTAGTGGCTGGTCGGTACCTTGTGTGTCGATTCAACTGACCCTTTCTCAAATTGAATCCCGCGCACACGAGATGAAAGTCTCGCACACGACGGCCGCTTCGGCGCCGGCCGATGCTGCGGCGGCGCGAGCATCATCATCATCAGCAGCAGCAGCGGCAGAGGTACCAGCCGCAGCTGTACTTAGCAGTCCGACCGCAGCTGCGGGAGCTGCGGGTTGCATGCCAGCGCCCGCCGTGGGTCGGCCTGATCCGCTTGCGGACGGGTCCCCAGGACCTGATCTGCTCCAGCGCGAGCGTCAGCGGTGGGCTGCTGCTGCCGCCCAGCCGCTCGCCGCGCCAGATCTATTCGGAGATCGGGAGCGAGCGCTAGAAGTGGCTGCTCTGTCTGCTGAGGCCTTTGCGAAGGCTGGAAGGGACGCAGCTTCCAAAGGTCGTCGTCGTGTTGCCTCAGCGGCTGGGCCTGTCGATGTTAAGATGCCTGGAGGC
>Ga0210243_101488_pt1 | contig 16873 bp, 17 predicted proteins | sample ChrtobMeP5a_32mM_FD_155461 | JGI IMG/M metagenome (GOLD analysis project Ga0210243, IMG submission 155461) | Chrysochromulina tobin associated microbial communities from unialgal haptophyte culture, Seattle, Washington, United States - P5a_32mM | ecosystem: Host-associated > Algae > Haptophytes >...
TAACGGCCTGTGTTCATACGGTTGTGTTAGCACGGGTTGTGTCGGCCACACCTCCGTCCATAGTGATAGTGGCTCTCGTGCTTGGGGGTCCGGAGCGTGTGCGCGTTGTGTTGAACAGCAGCAGCAGCAGCACGTGGGTCGAAACGGCGTTTCGTTCTCTCCTCTGGTTCTCCTCAACTAGAACCCCAGGCACGCGGGGTGTGCGCTGAAGGCACCAATCGGCAAGGCTCGATGCCCAGGGGCAGGAAGACGAAGCAGAATGGGCCAAGCTTCTATGAAACGTGCATGGAAGCTGGTGAGAGCGGGGATGAGCGGGAGCAAGGGCCTTCAAAGGCTTCTGCGCCCGCTGGCCGCTCATCCGCGCGTGGGTCGAAGCGCGGACAGGCAGCCGACGAGGTCATTGACGTCGACGAGCTCCCCGAGCGCGATGCAAACAAGGCTAAGAAGCATCATGGGGGCGCAGGCAATGAAGATCTTGGCTCTATGATCGGGGCTCAAGCGGCCCCGAGTGAGTTCAGCGCGGCCCCGAGTGAGGACAGTAAGGACACTAGTCTCCTCGCTCGCAAGATGGAGCCTGGTGCCTCGACTCCGGCGCCCACCTTCGCCTTTGGCGGGACGACGCCTCATGCGGGCGGGCTGTTCACGTTTGGGGCGAGCAGCGGCGCTGCGGCCGCGCCCGCGTTCCTTGCGGGTGCGGCGGCGACCTCGGGTGCCGCGTCTGCTCCCAGAGCGCGGCTCGGCTCGACAGATGATGCGGCAGATGATGCGGCCGACGCCCTCGCCGACGCGCTCTTCGACGCGATCGCAGCGGCGCGCGTGCCCAAGGGATCGCTCGACGTGCCGGTGCGCCCGCACGCGCGCCGCCTGCCGAGCGGCCGGCGCGGCATCACCCGAGCGATGCTGCGCGCCATCCGGCGCTTCTACCGCGCGCGCGGCGCGCTCGGCATGCTGATGAGCGACCTGATCAAGAAGAAGGGCTTCAAGTGGAGCGTGTGCGCGCTCACGCGCTCGACGGGGCTCTCGCTCATCGAGTCGCTCGCGCTCACGGCCGAGGCGCGCGGCGAGGTGGCGGACGCGCTCATCGGCCTCGCGACCACCTTCTTCTCGTACTCGTGGGAGGGGACGAAGCTGGGCGACATGCTCGACGCCATCGAGCGCAGGCTGGCCGAGCTCGAGGCCGCCGACGGCGTGACGCGCTACGTGTGGATCGACATCTTTGCGGCCTCGCAGACGCTGCTCTCGGGCGAGTTTGATGCCGGCCGCTACCCCCGGGGCAGCGAGGCGCACACGGCGCGCAAGGAGGACACGGACCACGTGTTTGCCGATGCGATGGCGGCCATCGGCGAGATCCTCCTGTACTGCTCGCCGCTCACGGCCGAGTGGCCCGCGCCTGATCAGCCCTTTTTGCTGCCCGAGCGCGGCGCGCCGCCTGCCCGCTGGATGCGCCGCGGGCCGGGCGCGATGACGCGCGCGTGGTGCTTGTTCGAGCTCGTCAAGGCGCTCGCCAAGGGCGCGACGCTACATGTGGTGCTCGCGCCCGCGGACGTGGACGGCTTCGCGGAGCTGCTGACGAGGCGCTTCGGCGAGATTGCGGGCATCGTGGCGGGCATCGACGCGGCCGACGCGCAGATCACCATGGTCGATGACCGCGACTACATCCTGGCCGAGGTGGCGCAGCTCGAGGGCGGCATCGGTGCGGTGACGGCGACGGTGTGCGCGTCGCTGCGCGAGTGGCTCGCGGCCGAGGGCCGCGCGGCGCTGGCGCGCATGCCGCGCGAGGAGCGGGCAACGTCGGCGCTGCAGGATCGGCTGGGGAGGCTGCTGCAGGACCAGGGCAAGCTCGACGAGGCGGGCGGGCTGCTCCGCGAGGCGCTCGAGGCGAGCCGTGCGACGCTCGGCGATCGGCATCCGCACACCCTCGCCTCGATGAATAATCTGGGGGCGCTGCTGCAGGACCAGGGCAAGCTCGACGAGGCGGGCGTGCTGTACCGCGAGGCGCTTGAGGCGAGGCGTGCGACGCTCGGCGATCGGCATCCAGACACCCTCATCTCGATTAATAATCTGGCGACGCTGCTGTACGCCCAGGGCAAGTTGGACGGGGCGGGCATGCTGCTCCGCGAGGCGCTCGAGGCGAGCCGTGCGACGCTCGGCGATCGGCATCCGGACACCCTCACCTCGATTAACAATCTGGGGTTGCTGCTGCGGGCCCAGGGCAAGCTCGACGAGGCGGGCGTCCTGTACGGCGAGGCGCTCGAGGCGAGGCGTGCGACCCTTGGCGATCGGCATCCGCGCACCCTCGCCTCGATTGCTAATCTGGGGGGGCTGCTGCGGGCCCAGGGCAAGCTCGACGAGGCGGGCGTGCTGTACCGCGAGGCGCTCGAGGCGAGGCGTGCGACGCTCGGCGATCGGCATCCGGACACCCTCACCTCGATTAGTAAACTGGGGGGGCTGCTGCACGATCAGGGCAAGCTCGACGAGGCGGGTGTGCTGCTCCGCGAGGACCTTGAGGTGAGCCGTGCGACGCTCGGCGATCGGCATCCGGACACCCTCATCTCGATTAGTAATCTGGGGGGGCTGCTGCACGATCAGGGCAAGCTCGACGAGGCGGGTGTGCTGCTCCGCGAGGACCTTGAGGTGAGCCGTGCGACGCTCGGCGATCGGCATCCGGACACCCTCATCTCGATTAGTAATCTGGGGTTGCTGCTGCAGGACCAGGGCAAGCTCGAAGAGGCGGGCGGGCTGCTGCGCGAGGCGCTCGATGCGCAGCGTGCGACGCTCGGTGATCGTCATCCGGACACCCTCGCCTCGATTAACAACCTCGGGCGGCTCCTGCACGACCAGGGCCGGCTGGGCGAGGCCGAGACCTTGCTCCTCGAAGCACACCACGGCTGCGCCGCGACGCTCGCAGAGGGCCAGCGCACCCAGCTGCGCTCGCAAGCCTGGCTCGCAGACGTGCGCCGCGCGCAAGGCCGCATCGAGAGCGCCCGCGCGCTCGTGGATGCACGCGTGCTCAGCACGGCGCGTGCGGCGCTGGGCCCGACGGTGGACACGACGCTGCTGCTCGAGGCCGTCCACGCCCGGCTCGAGTGCGCGGCAGGCGGAGGGCTCCGCCCGCTGAAAGCGGCCCTCGAGCGCATGAGGACCGTCCTTGGGCCGGAGCACCCTGAGACGCGCCGGTGTGCGGCGGCGCTCTCACAGGAGGAAGAGGCATGTCGAGCACCACCCGTGATGAGATGGACGGCGTGAGCAGGGGGCTGATGATGAGGGTCGCTGTGTGTGGCTGGGGTGCAGTCAGGGGGGAGGTGCACGAGAGCGCGGACAGGGGGGGCACGCGCAGGGAGCAGGAGCGGAGCGCAAGCGCGGAAGGTGGCCAGGGGCGAGGGGGGCAGGAGGCGCGAGGCGGAGCACATGAGGGCGGAGGGGGTGGAGCGGGAATTACGATGAGGTCACTGCATCGTGGGTCTGTAGTCGGCCTTGGGGACGGAGCATTGAACGGAGCATCTGGGACGGAGGTGCTTCAGAGCACACGTGTGCCGTGGTGTCTGGTGATCCGGTGTCCTGCGGCCCGTGGCCGTCGGAGCTCGTGCCTCGTCTCCTCTCGTCTCTTTGAAACAATTTTGTGTTGCGTGACGCTGTGGTAGTATCCAGAAACAATTGTGTGGCAGTGGTCTGTGCACTCTGTGGAATCATGCCGGTCGGATTCCACAAGTCGATCACTTCTCAATCAGTCGGCAAATATGGTGCTGCTCCATGTGCCGAGGGTGCTCTCCACCTGCCTCCGCGGCGCCCTGCAGCCCTCCAAGATGGGCGCGACGCACATCTACCGCGCGCGGGTCAACGCTCTCTTCGACATCGATCAGTTCCTCCACATGAATAACGCGAGCTACCTCGTGCACCTCGAACTGGCGAGATGGGAGATGGGTGTGGCGACCGGCTTCGCGACGCATTTGGGCAGGTCGGGCGCTTCCTTTGTCGTCGCCTCAGCCTTCACCCGTTTCCGAAAGGAGCTCAAGCCGCTGCAACCTTTCGAAATCCACTCGACCGTGCATGGTGCCGACGAGAGGTCGATGTGGTTTCTGCAGCTGTTCCACGCGGCCGGTGCGGACTCGCCGCCAGTGGCAGCCGGCTTGTGCCGCGCCGTGCTGCGCAAAGGACGCGAGGTCGTCTCCCCTCGTGAGCTCCTGGGCCGGCTCGGGCTGTCGTCGGCGGAACTGGACGCGCTCGCAGCCGCAGCGCCACGTGCAGAGCACGAGGCGCTCAGCACGCTCGAGAAGGTGTGTTGAACTTTGATCTCGCTGTCACGAGGCGTGGTTAGCCCCGCGTGGCGGTTTCATAGAGCGGCCAGTCGACCGATGCCTTCCACCTTGTGGGTAGAATCGACTCCTATATTTCTCTTTTAGTGAAATGTTATAGTGACAAGGCGATGTTGCGCGTCACATGTAGACCGTATTCGTAGAGAGAGCGGACGCAAAAACCTCGTGTCTTGTGCTTCGCCACTCCGTTGCACTCACATGAAATCTCCCTCACACCTACGTCACAGCATCCGCAGCGGATCGATGGTCCTCTCCTGAAGAGAGAGCCTGCGGGTGCGGATCGTCTGGCCGAGAGCCCTGAAACGGAACACCTTCTATCGGCCGCTGGCGCGCGCGCGCGCGACGCCGTGCCGCTCGTGCCGCTCGTGAAGTGCTCTTCACAGGTGACGAAACACAAAGGCTCAAGCGCGCCCAATTCGGCGGCGACCGTGCGGCCACCACCAACTCCACACCCCGGCGTACTGACATTTCCTACCAACTTGACCCTCGCTCACCGATGGAAGGGGCCTGGACAGCACTGCCGGGCGACGCCGTCGAGATCCACTCGCTAGAGAAGCGCGCCGACCTGAATGGGAAGACTGGGCGCGTCCTCCGGTGCGACGAGGAGAGCCAGCGCTCCCACGTGCAGGTCGATGCGAGCGGCGAGACCATCGCTCTCAAGCCAGCCAACGTGCGGCCGCTGGCGGCCGGCGGCCAGCGGCAAGGTACGCCCAGCGCGCCCAGCAGTAGCAGCAGCGCTCCCAGCGCTGCCGCGGCGGCGGCGCCGTTCGCCTCAGCACGGATGGCTTCCTCGACGGCGACATCGTCCCGAGCTGCCTCCTCCACACCGGCCGGCGGCACGCTTCCGCGCGCGTCGGCGCCGGCGCCGGCGCCGGCGGCGAGCGCCATACCGGCGGCGCAGGCGAGCGTCGTGCCGGCGGTGGCCGCGTCGGCGACGCCAGCGGGCGCGGCCCTCCTTCTCCAAATGAGGCGCGTCTGTGTCGGCCGAGTCGAGTGCGGGTCGACGGCCGTGCGCTTCACAGCGTCGGCGATCGAGTGGCTGCCCACCGAGGGCTGGTTTGTGTACACCGAGCGCGAGCAGTGCCGACCACACCTCGCCCTCGCCACGGCGCTCATCACGGCGCTCGAGATCGACCCAGCTCACGGCTCCCTGTGCGTCTGGTCCTCGTGGCCGGCGCCGCTCGGCTTCGGGATCTCGGCCGACAAGTACGCGCCGGGCGGCCGGCCCGATCTGGAGACGAGCTCCGTGCTCTTCGAACTCGACGAGCCGCAGCTGTGCGTGGGATGGCACACCAAGATTGTGCGTGCACGCCCGCTCGACACGGCGCTCGCACGCTCGACACGGCGCTCGCCCGCTCGAGAGAAGCCTTCCTTTCACACACCCCTTCGCCCCTCACACCCCCCTTCTGCCTCACCCTCACCCTCACCCTCCTTCTGCCTCACCCTCACTGTATCCCCCATCCCCCCTTCCCCCACCCCCCCTGACCGTCACCTACCGGTACATACACACACGCAGTTGACGGAACTTCGGATACCCAAAGAGAGCGGCCTCGTGCAGCACGTGACCCATCACCGCGGCAGGCCGAAGCTCGCCACGACGCTCGCCACGGCCAGCAACAACTTCAGCGGCGGCGGCGGCGGCGGCGGCGGTGGCGGCGGCGGCGGTGGGGTAGGCGGCGGTGTCCTGGCGGCGCCGGCGGCGCCGGCGGCGGCGCCGACGACGATCGATTACAAGCGGTGAGACGACCTCTGATGACCACTGATGCCCACTGATGCCCACTGATGACGATCGAGTACAAGCGGTGGGACGACCTCTGATGACCTCTGCCGAGGACGCCTGCATGCAAGTGCTCACCACGACGCCCTCGCGCCGCCTCTTTTCCCCACAGGTGGGACGACCTCGAGGACTCTGACGAGGACTCGAGTACAGAGCGCCTCTGCCCCAGCTTCGATTCGCGCACGGTCCCACGCGCCGCCTCGAGCGCCGCGCCCGAGACGGCGCCACGCGCAACGGGCGTCGTCGCGGGCGTCGTCGCGGGCGCCGCTCCCTCTGCGGCGGAGGCGAACGGCGCCGTCTCGGGCGCCACCAGCAGCAGCGCGGCGGCGCCGGCGGTGGTGCATCTGGTGCGCAGCTCGCCCCGAGCTCGCCTTCTCGCGCCGCATGCAAGCGCTCACCACGGCGCCCTCGCGCCTCTCCCCACAGGTGGGCAGCCTGCCCGAGCTCGACTCTCGCGCTGTCAAGAGTTCCGTCAAAAAGGACTGGCGGCAGTGGCTTGGGCCCTATGCCCGCGTGGACGATCTGATGGTCAACGGCCGGCCCGCCTACCGGTAATGACTGCTGATTGCCACTGATGACGGCTGATTGCTACTGATGGTCAACGGCCGGCCCGCCTACCGGTAATGACTCCGCCGACGACGTGAGCGATCGTATGCAAGTGCTCAAGACGGCGCGTAACGCCCCCCTTTCACAGGTACGACTCCGTCGACGACGTGAGCGATCGCATGCTTTGGTGTACGGTTTCAAACCTGTGGCAGGTGATGGCATGTTGGCAGCATGCTGATGGCATGCTGATGGCATGATGATGGCATGTTGATAGCATGATGATGGCATGTTGATAGCATGATGATGACATATGGCAGGCGGGCTATGAAGAGAACCCTTGCATGCAAGTGCTCACCACGACGCCCTCGCTCCGCTCCCCACAGGCGGGCTATGAAGAGGACCTCGGTCGTAACTGCGCTGTCATGTCGGCACCTTCTCTCTTCCCATCTCCCGCCGCCGCTACCGCCGCCGCCGCCGCCGCAACCGCCGCCGCCGCATCGGGCGCCTCGGGCGCCTCCCCCGCTGGCACGATCTCGGGCACGATCTCGGGCACGATCTCGGGCACGATCTCGGGCACGATCTCGGGCATGATCTCGGGCACGATCTCGGGCAATGGCGCATCCCCAGCTGGCATCTCGCACGGCTGGCGAGTGGCCGGGGTCCGCGCTGGCCAGTGGTTCGATGCGCCGGGGCTCCGCTGTGTGACGCCCGAGACCCTCAGGTGAGTGTCACTGAGTGCGTCTGATTGCGCCTGATTGCGCCTGATTGCGCCCGAGACCCTCAGGTGAGTGTCCCTGATTGCGCCTGATTGCGCCTGATTGCGCCTGATTGCGCCTGATTGCGCCTGATTGCGCCCGAGACCCTCAAGTGAGTGCGTCTGAGTGCGTCTGCTCACCTGAGTGCGTCTGCTCACCTGAGTGAATCTGAGTGCATCTGAGTGCCGCCCGCCCGCCCTTTCAGGCGCGACTTGGACCGCACTGCAGCCCCTGCCTTGCATGCATGTGCTCACCACGGCGCCCCTCCTTTCAGGCGCGACTTCGATGAGGTGTCTCCGATCGTTCACATCGTCGGGCCAGCGCTCGAGCATTGCCCACAAGCCTCTGGGCGGTACGCTGATTGCCGCTCATGAGCACTGAGTGCCTCACCACTCATCAGCATTGCGCAAGTGCTCAAGACGGCGCGTGTCGCCCCCTGTTCACAGGTACGGCGTGTACCACCGCGACGCGCCCGAGATGGCGGTCAACGGCAAGTGCTCAAGACGGCGCGTGTCGCCCCCTGTTCACAGGTACGGCGTGTACCACCGCGACGCGCCCGAGATGGCGGTCAACGGCAAGCCTTCCTACACACAGCAGGTGAGGGCGACCTGATTGCCTCCCTGGATGGCCACTAATTGCACCTGATGGCCTCCCTAATTGCTCCTGATGGCCTCCCTAATTGCACCTGGAGCTTCACTGATTGCACCTGATGGCGTCCCTAATTGCACCTGATGGCGTCCCTAATTGCACCTGATTGCCTCCCTCATCAGGTCAAGGAGGGCTCCGAGAGCGGGCGCCTCTGATTGCACCTGATTGCGCCTGATGGCCTCCCTGATTGCACCTGATTGCACCTGATGGCGTCCCTAATTGCACCTGATTGCCTCCCTCATCAGGTCAAGGAGGGCTCCGAGAGCGGGCGCCTCTGATTGCACCTGATTGCACCTGATTAATTTCCTCCCTAATTGCACCTGATTGCCTCCCTCATCAGGTCAAGGAGGGCTCCGAGAGCGGGCGCCTCTGGTGGAGCTCCGGCCGTTGGTGGCTCGGCGCCAAAGGCTCTGTGGGGAAAGGGCGCGGCGTGCTGCGCTCGTCCGACTGCTATGGCTGTGCCACGACGGCGCCTGGCTGGCAGGCGCTCAATGGACCGAAACGGTCCGTTTGCATGCAGCGCCGCCGGCCCGATTTGGGAAGGCGAGCGCCTGCATGCGAGTGCTCATCACGGCGCTCTACCCCCCCGTTTTCCCCACAGGTGGGTGGACGCGCCGCCTGTGAAATGTCTGAGCAACGAGGCGCTCGAGGCGGCGGTGCTCGCGACGGCGCCCATCCTCCACGTGATCGGCTATACCCCCGAGGCGCTCGGTCATGACATGTTTGGACGTTACGAGCGGCAGGTGGGTGATGACCACTGATGACCACTGATGACCACTGATGACCACTGATGACCACTGATGACCACTGATGGCCACTGATGACCACTGATGACCACTGATATCCGCGGATTACCATGACCTCGCTCCTCTCCCCACAGGTGGAGTTATCCAACGGCCGAGCTGTGTATCTCAAGCCTGCCGAGCAGGGGGCGCCTCAGGTACGCGCCTCGCTGACGAATCGGATGATGACTCCGATTGCCTGCCTCATCAGAGCCGCGCAGGGGGCGCCTCGGGCACCGCGCCGCCTTCCTCGCATCTTCACACCGCGCCATCTTCACACCTCTCCATTCACACCTCGCCATCTTCACACCTCACCTCGGCACAGTTCGCGCTCACCACGGCGCTCCTCCCCCACCCTCCTCCCGCCTCTTCACGCGTGCCCATTCACAGACGCGCCTCTCGTTCACACCGGGCGGCCGCTGGTCGATCCGAGCGCCCACTCAGCCAAAGAAGATCACCTTCGCGGCTCGAGATTCGGAGCTCGCACCTCACCTCATCTCCGCAATCTGGCGCATCTCCGACACCGAGCTCTACCGAGAGGGCCTCAACGCGCCGCACGTTCGCTGCGTCACGAGCGCCGAGATGGAGCGCGTCGTCGCGGGCGCGCCGCCCTTCCTCCTCCTGTACGTCCACCCCTGATTGCGATCTGACTGCGATCTGATTGCGACCTGAGGACGATCTGATTGCGATCTGATGACCTCTGATGACCTCTGATGACCTCTGATGACCGCTGATGACCGCTGATGACCGCTGATGACCGCTGATGACCGCGGGTTGCCTCCCTCATCAGATATGGCCCCACGCCGGATGACCTATGCCAGCGCCATCTCGGGCGCTTCGAGCTCACGGACGAGATCGTTCACGGTCGGCCCGTCTACGCGCTGTGTGAACGGGTCATCGGGGGGAGCAGCAGCGCAGCACAAGTAGCGCCAGCAGCGCCGGGGGCGGCGGCGGTTACAGCATTGCCGGGGGCGGCGGCGGTTACAGCGGGGCCGACGGTTACGACAGCTGCGACGGTTACGCCCACAGCCGCGCCCGCCACGGCGCCCGACACGTCCACGTCTGGCTGCGAGGTCAAGCTCTGGTGTGCCCATGAGGGCTGGTTCGTCGGTCCGGCGGCGTCGGTTGGCGAGGCGAGTGGCTATATGTACGCGACCGATTGCATCCCTCATCAGTCTGATTGCCTCCCTCATCAGTCTTGAGTGCCCCCCTCATCAGTCTGATTGCCCCCTCATCAGTCTGATTGCCCCCCTCATCAGTCTGATTGCCTCCCTTATCAGGTACGCCAAGATTGCACAGCCGCTCCCCTCGCTGGTCCCTGCGGGCAGCTGGCGCGTTGCCGCGGGCGCCGGGCTCGGCTGGCGAGATGCGCCCGAGCTGCGCGCCGTGGTGGGCGCCGAGCTCGAGCGGATGCTCACGACGACGCCGCGCGTAGTCCATTTAGTCGGCTCGACGCACTCCGCGCAGGTGATGGCCCCTTCATGGCTCCTTGATGGCTCCTTCATGGCTCCTGATGGCTCCTTGATGACTCCTTGATGACTCTGATAGCCTCAGATCGATCTTCGATTCGCTAAATGCCTCGCTAATTGCCTACCGAATTGCCTCGCTAACGTCCTCGCTATTCACACGTCCTCGCCATTCACAGGGCTTCTCCCGCTTCGGCCGGTACGAGATTGACGAAACCACCCTCATCAACCACCGACCAGCCTACCGGCTCGCCGGCGGAGGTGTGCTGATGGCGCCTGATGATGTCCCTCATCGCTGATGGCGCCTGATGACGTCCCTCATCGCTGATGGCCCCTGATGACGTCCCTCATCGCTGATGGCGCCTGATGACGTCCCTCATCGCTGATGGCCCCTGATGACGTCCCTCATCGCTGATGGCGCCTGATGACGTCCCTCATCGCTGATGGCCCCTGATGACGTCCCTCATCGCTGATGGCGCCTGATGACGTCCCTCATCGCTGATGGCGCCTGATGACGTCCCTCATCGCTGATGACGCCTGATGACGTCCCTCATCGCTGATGGCGCCTGATGATGTCCCTCATCGCTGATGACGCCTGATGACGTCCCTCATCGCCGATGGCGCCTGATGACGTCCCTCATCGCTGATGACGCCTGATGACGTCCCTCATCGCCGATGGCGCCTGATGACGTCCCTCATCGCTGATGGTCCCTGATGACGTCCCTCATCGCTGATGGCACTCAAAGGAGGGTCCGCGCTATGGTCCCTGATTGCCCAATTGCCCTAATTGCCCTAATTGCCTCCCTAATTGCCTCCGAATGGCCGCGTGCAGGCGAGTCCGCGCTATGGTGGTGCAGCGGCAAGGGAGGCGGCCGTTGGTTCTGTGGCGGGAGCGGACTAATCGGCAATGCGCGAGGCTCTTTCGCATCCGGTCGGACAGCCGCGCTTCGACCGCACTGCAGCCGCCCCCTTGCATGCATGTGCTCACCACGGCGCCTCGTCCCTTCCCCACAGGTCGGACAGCCGCGCTACGACCGATCGATGTGCCGGAGGGGGCGTGGCGCGTCGCCGATGGCTCGAATGGATGGAAGGACGTGCCCTCGGTCCGACTGCTTACCGAGGCTGCCATGGCGCAGGTAATTGCCACTAATTGCCCTTGATTGCCACTTACGGAGCTCTTGATGAGCCCTTGATGAGATCCTCACTGCTCACCACTGCTCGCCTCCCCCTGTTTCCCCACAGCTGCTGCTGACCTACGCCGAGCCGACCCTACTGCTCGTCGATACCAAGAACCAGGGGCTGCTCGGCACCTTCAAACGCCTCGATTGGTCCATCAACGAGCGGCCTGCTTACCAGTGCGTTGATGACCATTGATTGCCATTGATTGCCATTGATTGCGCCTCGATTGGTCCATCAACGAGCGGCACGCCTACCAGTGCGTTGATGACCCTTGATGGCCAGTGGTACCGAACGGCGCAGCATGCCACATGGCGCGCGTCGACCAGCGCATGAGCCCAACGGTCAAGCGAGCACCGTGTGCATGCAAGTGCCCACCACGGCGCGCGCGCTCGCCCCAATCTCCCGCCGCAGATGCGTGAGCTCCGCGGCCGAGCTCAGCTGCGATCGCCCCGACTCAACGGCTCCGACCTCCCAAATTAGGAACGCCCACCACGGCGCTCCGCTGCCAGAGGCGGCGTGGAAGGCGCTCATCAGGGGCGACGCCGCGGGCGACGCGCTCAACACGGCGCCCGCGATCGCCGACGCTGCACAGGGCGGCGCGCCTTTGCCCAAGCCGGCGCCCAACACGACGCCCAAGCAGAACGCTGGCGTATCGTGGCTGCACGATGCCTACCTGTGGTGGCGGCCCGCGCGCTCAGGTGCGCCTGATGAGCCCTAATGAGCCCTGATGAGCCCTGATGAGCCCTGATGAGCCCTGATGAGCTCTAATGAGCCCTGATGAGCCCTGATGAGCCCTGATGAGCCCTGATGAGCTTTAATGAGCCCTGATGAGCCCTAAGGACCACTGATGACCTTTGGTGTGCCCCTAATGAGCCCCTAATGAGCCCCTAATGAGCCCCTAATGACCGCTGATTGCCCAAACCTCCTCGCGCGCACAGGCGACGCTGGCGGCTGGCGCATCGGCCGGCGCGCTCAGGACGGCGCGGGTGCGGCGGGCGCTCAGGACGGCGCGGGTGGCGCTCAGGACGGCGCGGCGGCCGCGGACGACGACGACGACGAGGACGAGGACGAGGACGGCGAGGAGGGCGGCGCCCGAGACGGCGCGTCCGCCCGCGACGGCGCCGAGCTGCCGCCCCGGGGCGACGCACTGGCACCGATCGAGCGCGTCGCGTGCCTCGCCATGGACGCGGCCGTGCTGCCGCAGTCCATCGGTGCCACGTGGTCCGCCTACGTGGCCGTGGCGGGCGCCGTGTCGGGCGGGGTCGGCGCCGTGGCGGGCGGCGCGCCGACACGGCGCCGGTTCGTCGATCACGCGGAGCTCCGGCTGATGACGCCCGAGACGGCGCCCTTGCTCGTGGCGCCCGAGACGGCGCCTTTACTGATGGTGCCCGAGACGGCGCCCGCACGGAGCTCCGACAGCTTCAGCTTCGTCAACGGCGCGAGGCTGCGCGCGGCCATCAGCTTGTGCGAAGAGGCCTTCCTGCGCCCTCCCTCGACCGCCCCCGCGCTGCCCGCGAGGGCGAGCGCCGTCGCGGGCGCGCCCCTGAACGAGTCCTCGTCACGGCCGCAGGGGGGGGGCGCCCTCGCGGGGGGCGCCGTCCCGGGCGCACCCTTCGCCTCCACCCGCTGGTGCAAGGTCCCCAACCCTTACTCGTCGCCGAGCGCCGTGCCGAGCGCGCCGCCCTCGTCCGCCGCCTCGCTCGCGCAGCCCACGAAGCGCGCCGTGGTGGGCGCGGCGGCGGCGGCGGCGGCGGCGGCGGCGGCGGGCGCCAAGCCGGGCGCGCCCAGCACGGCGCCGAGCGCCGCCGAGCTCGCCAAGATGGCCGAGCGCGCCCGGCACGGCGCCGACGCCGCCCTCCGCGCCGCCATCGAGCGCTGTCTTGGGCGCGGCCCTGACGAAACCAAGGGGGCGGCCGAGCTGACGAAACCGGGCGGCGCGGTGTTGGGCGCGGCCCAGACGAAACCGGGCGGCGTGACGAAACCGGCGGGCGGGCTCGGTACGGCGCCGCCGTTGTCCGCGCTCGAGGCGCTCGAGTCGCTGCGTACGACCATCGACGAGTTCGGTGCCAAGGCGACGAAGAGCCTCGTGCGTGATTGCATGCGTGATTGCATGCGTGCTTGCATACGCGGGGAAGGCATGGACGTGATTGCATACGTGATTGCATGCGTGATTGCATGCGTGATTGCATGCGTGATTGCATGCGGATAGCCCATGGACGAGCTTGGCGACGACGTGCGTCAAGCTCCCTGCGCGCCGCATGCAAGTGCTCACCACGACGCCCTCGCCCCTCTCTTCCCAACAGGTGAATGAGGCCCGGGCGCTGCGCGACAAGCTCAACAAGACGCTCAAAAAGGCGCTCAAGCAGAGGGAGGCGGAGGCGGAGGAGGCGCGGGCGGCCGAGGCGACGGCCAAAGAGAAGGCACGCGTCTTGAGTGCATCTTGAGTGCATCTGAGTGCAGGCGGCGGACAGAGAAAAAGGCACTCCAGCACACAAGCGCTCGACGCGGCGCGCGCGCATGCCAGGAGAGAAAGGGGCGCTCACCACGGCGCGTCGCCCACCCTCCGCCCCCTTTTCCCCACAGGCGCGCCAGCAGAAGCTCCAAGCGGAGGTGGAGGCGAGGAAAGCCGAAGAGGCAAGCGGCCCTTGATTGCGACTTATTGCCATTGATTGCGTCTAATTGCCCTTGATCGCCACTAATTGCTTTTGATTGCCCCAATTTGCCCTTGATCGACCCTAATTGCCCTCGATTGCCCCTAATTGCCCATTGCCCTTGATTGCCTCTAATTGCCCCCGATTGCCCTTGATCGTCCCTCGTGCGCGCGCAGGCACGGCAGCGCGAGGAGTCTCAGCGGCTGGAGCGTGCGAAGGCGGCCGAGAAGGAGCGTGAGAAGGCGGCTAGGGCGGCCGAGGCGCTGCGGGTCAAGGAGGCGCAGGCGGCGGCGGAGGCGGAGGCGAAGGCGCGTGTGACACTGATGGCCACTGATGACCTCTGATGACCACTGATGGCCACTGATGACCTCTGATGGCCACTGATGGCCACTGATGGCCACTGATGGCCTCCCTCATTGCACCTGATGGCCTCCCTAATTGCACCTGATGGCCTCCCTAATTGCACCTGATGGCGTCCCTCATTGCACCTGATGGCGTCCCTCATTGCACCTGATGGCCTCCCTAATTGCACCTGATGGCCTCCCTAATTGCACCTGATGGCCTCCCTGGTTGCACCTGATGGCCTCCCTCATCAGGCGGCGCGGGAGGCATTGCAGGCGGAGAAGAAGGCGAGGGAGGCTGAGAAGAAACGCCTCAAAGCCCTCGAACGGAAAGAGAAGCAAGCGCTCGAGACGGCGCTCGTGAAGGGCGGTGCAGCGGTGGGGGGGGCGCCGGCCGGGGCGGCGGCGGAGGCGGCGGCGGGGGCGGAGGCGGCGGCGGCGGCGGCGCGCTCGCAGGTGGAGCCGCGTCGTGGTGAGCACGTGCATGCGGAGCGCTCGGAGGGGGTGCTCGCGAAACCGTCGGCGGTGGTTACACCCGATGCGAAACCGTCGGCGGCGGTTACACCCGATGCGAAACCGTCGGCGGCGGTTACACCCGATGCGAAACCGTCGGCGGCGGTTACACCCGATGCGAAACCGTCGGCGGTGGTTACACCCGATGCGGAGTCGCTCGATACGGCGCTCGAGGCGGTGCTCCGCGCGGCGGAGGTCGACGTGATGTACGCGGAGATGGCCAAGGAGATGGCGCTCAAGAGAGAGGCGGAGGAGTACGCCGACCGGAGTGCACCTGAGTGCTTGCTGATTGCATGCTGATTGCACAAGGAGTACGCCCACCTGAGTGCACTTGAGTGCCTCGGAGTGCCTCGGAGTACCTTGGAGTGCAATTCGATTGCGTGCCTCATCAAGTCAGATGGCTTCCTCCGTCGGCCCGCATGCACGCGCTCACCACGACGCGACGCTCGCCCCTCTTTCCCCACAGGTACGCAGCGAGCCTCGACAGCCTCGCCGACCAGCTGCTACCCGTCGCTCTCTTCGAAGGGGAACCAATGCCTCTCAGCCCCACCCGCGCCACCCAGCCGTTACCTTCCCCCCGCGACCGCAACGCCGCGGAGCCGCCGTTTGCGAGCATCGCCGCCAACGCCCACGCCCACGCCCACGCCCAGCATGCAAGTGCTCCCTACGGCGCCATCCAGCCGTTACCTTCTCCCCACGCCAACGCCCAGCATGCAAGTGCCCACGCCGGCGCGATCTCGCCGCCGATGGCTCCAGCGCAGCTGTCCGCACTGGGCCAGCGGCTACGCGCCATGAAGCTCGGGGAGGGGACGGGCGCCCCGCATGCAAGTGCTCACCACGGCGCCATGAAGCTCGGGGAGGGGACGGGCGCCCCGCATGCAAGTGCTCACCACGGCGCTGGCGGGACGAGCGGCGCCCAGCAGCCGCCGCCGCCGCCGCAGCCGCCGCCGCAGCCACAGCCGCAGCCGCCGCTAGATTGGCACTCCGGTGTCCCGCCACGCGCGATCGCCGCCGCCCAAGCGCAATTCCATGCACAAGCCGATGCCCACGCCCACTACGGCGCCCTCGCCGCGGCCCCAGGCGCGCGCGCCGTGATGGGCACCTTCGGCGGGCGCGGCGGGCGTGGTCCCGGGCGCGGCGGGCGCGGCGGCGGGCGGGTCGACGGCCAGCATCATCACGTGATGGGGCTGGCCGGGTCCCTCAGCGCCGTCTCGGGCGCGCGTGGTGCCCAGGACGGCGCGAGCGCGCAGACGACGTGCGTGGTGTGCCACGACCGCGAGCGCACGCATGCATTGATCCCCTGCGGCCACCTATGCTTGTGCGCCGAGTGCTCCGCCGCCGCCATGCCGCCGCCCAACACGGCGCCACCGCCATGCCATGCCGTGGCGCCCAACACGGCGCCCAACTGCTCCGCCGCCATGCCGCCGCCGCCCAACACGGCGCCGCCGCCGCCCGGCGCAGTGCGCGTCACGGCGCCCGTCACGGCGCTCGGCGCAGTGCCCGTCACGGCGCTCGGCGCTGCGCCCGTCACGGCGCCCCGTGTGCCCTTTCGCTGCCCGCTCTGCCGCAGCGAAGCCTCCGCCTCCATCCGCGTGTACACGTGATGGGGCGTCGTCTTGGGCGCTCTGCCGCAGCGAAGCCTCCGCCTCCATCCGCGTGTACACGTGAGGGGCGTCGTCGCGGGCGCTCTGCCGCAGCGAAGCCTCCGCCTCCATCCGCGTGTACACGTGATGGGGCGTCGTCTTGGGCGCTCTGCCGCAGCGAAGCCTCCGCCCCCATCCGCGTGTACACGTGATGGGGCGTCGTCTTGGGCGCTCTGCCGCAGCGAAGCCTCCGCCTCCATCCGCGTGTACACGTGAGGGGCGTCGTCGCGGGCGCTCTGCCGCAGCGAAGCCTCCGCCT
>Ga0210243_101497_pt1 | contig 16723 bp, 9 predicted proteins | sample ChrtobMeP5a_32mM_FD_155461 | JGI IMG/M metagenome (GOLD analysis project Ga0210243, IMG submission 155461) | Chrysochromulina tobin associated microbial communities from unialgal haptophyte culture, Seattle, Washington, United States - P5a_32mM | ecosystem: Host-associated > Algae > Haptophytes >...
GTGTGGTCGTCGAAGGGGAAGAGGCGCACACGGTTGGAGAACTTGGCCGCCTCGTATGAGCGCTCCGAGCAAAGGTTGTACACCATGTAGTGCTCGCGATGGCGCGTCTCCAGAAACGAGACCACCTCCGACATCGGGTTGCGGTACACGCCCTCGGCGCCCTCGCTCGGGAAGCCCATCGCGATCACGCGCGGCGTGATGTAGGTCAGGTCGAGGTCGAAACCGTCGCCAACGAAGCGTCGCTTCTTGAGCGAGACAAGCTTGCGCACCCGATTAGTCAGCCCCGTCGTCTTGGCATGCCCGCTTCCGGGCATGTGCGGCCAAGCGCTTCTTCCGGCTACGCCTGTGCTTTCTGTCGTTGTTGACGTGGGCATGGCGCTGCCTGTCAGCAGCGAGCGTGGCAGCGTCAGCGTCAACGTCTGCATGTGCTCCGTCAGGTCGAGGAGCCGCGAGAGCGGCGCGAGTAAGCCGTCGCGATTCGCGCTCGCGGGTGGCGCTGCCGGTGTGTCCTCGTCCTCGCCCTCGTCCTCGTCGTCGTCACCGGAAGAAGATCGCATTGCGATCATCCGGTCATCGTCGTTCACGCGATGGCGGCCGGCTGCACCTCCACTCGCCAAGTTCCGCAAACGTGACGAAACCACAAAGGATCGCCAAATCAGTCAGCTGTAGGTTGCTTTGACTAATTAGCTCGCTTGCTTTGCAGAGCCGTCCTTTGAGAAGGTGTGAGGTGAGCGATAAAACCAGCGACCTACGAGCTACGTCCTAATCACGCCGGGCTCCCTGGTGTGTCACGGCCCCTCCCTGTTCGTCACGCTTTGCCATCTCCTGGCATACCCGCCGGCCCCTTTGGCCCGCCCTCTCGCAACAGTGCAACGCACCCGCGCCGGTCGCACCGCAAGCAGGCCGGCGCGTCCACGTCGGGTGCATATGGGATCGTGCGGTGCTGCACGAGCCACCAAGCGGACGAGCTATCCGACCTCGTCCATCGCTGAGTACACAGCAGCGTGCCGAACCCATCGCGCGGGAACTCGATCGCCGTCGAGAACGCCTCCAACCCACCCTGCGAGACAGTCGCGTCGCGCGAGGCAATCTGCATGCCGACGGTAGCTTCATACTTGAGCACCACTTCCCAGCCATCGAGCCGCCCGTTGGCCGCGAGCGAGCTCACCTCGGCGTCCTCAGCCGGCACAAACAGAGCGGCGACCGCCGCGTGGTCGGCCGCACGCAAGGCGTCGTACAGCTTCGCCTGAGCAGCGAGCACGCTCCGTTCTGCTTCGCCGAGAGCCGCCGCCGACGGCTCGAGCGCTGTGGAGAGCTCTGCCTGCCTATTTTGGAGCGCCGGATCGAGCGCTGTGGTGAGCACCGGGTCCTCCTTTCCTTTCCAAAAGCTTGCCAGAGGCGGGAGCTTGGTGCCAAGTAACTCGTCCCAGACAGGTGTGCCCAGCCCGCTGGCGCACGAGCGCCCCTTGAGTGAGAGGGCAAACCATACACCGTCGCCGCCCGCGCCCGCGGCGCGCACGCGCTCGCTCAGCAGATCCGCGAAAAAGGTTCGCCAACGGCTTTGGTCGGTGGGACGCCACAGCCACCCCTCCGATTCGGCCGCCTGGCGCTCGGCTTCCCAGCTCTTCATCGGCGCGTCGGTGCCGCCACTGACAGTTCCATCGGTGGGCCAGTCGATGCCGACGAGAACGATGCCGCTCTGCACAAGCCTCCGCCTGTAGACGCGCGCCTGTTGCAGCGCAGAGAGCAGCACAACCGGCGAACCACTGAAGATGACTACCCGCCGCTTCTCGCGGAGGGACTCGAGCTTGACGGAGCGCTGGCCGCCCCCGAGTGAGTTGGCAGGCTGGTTGATCGACAATTCGCCCAGCGACAGCTCGCGCTCCAGCCGAAGAAGATTACGGCCTCGGTTGCTCTTCTCCCGCACCGTCATGAACGCAAAGAGCAACGCAGATGCTACGGAACCAACAAGGCCGGCGGCATCGACGGGTGGGAACGACGGAAGTAATTGGCTCAGAATGTAGGGATAGCCCGCGGCGACCAGTGCAGAGCTTCCGAAGAATAGGATGCGCAGCTGTTCGGTCCGCGACGTGCTGTCGTAGATCAGAATAGTGTCACGGCGAAAGCTGCGCAGCTCCAAGAGGTCGAACGTGGGCTTCGAGAGGTCGTATTCTTCGCTCATGGTGTGATGTTTAGGAGACCATGCTGAGGTTAGGCGTCCGCCGATCGGCGCCAGCATGAAGCCAGATGGCACGAGGGCGAGCAGGAAAAAAACCATTCCGCAGAGCACTAAAAACGAGTGTGAAAAACGTTCACGTCACGTTAAATTGCCATCTCGGCAAGACGCACAGCCACAGGTCCCGTGGAGACTAGTGTGAAAAACAACTCTTAACGGGACTCGTTGCCAATAAATCTCATATTTTGACATCGCTGTGAAGGGTGATCAAAATTGTGCTGTTAACTCCTTGCCTTACAGCGGCTTCGTTCGAGCCGCACAGCCCTTCTGGTATAATCTGGATGTGAAAGCCTTTGGCCTGCTGACAGTACCTGGGTCGCCCCGGGGTAAACCGCCATGTATAACTACAGTTCGTCAAGGGTTAGGGTTCTAGGGTTAGTCAAGTCAAGTCAAGTCAAGTCTATACATAAACAGTCGACAACAGACATCAACCATACGGAAGCCTATCGAATCGGTCGCTCCGGTAGCCAGCAGGGGAGGACGGGAGTCTGGGCGGAAATGTGACTTGACTTTTGACTAGGGTTAAGGTTAACTTTACAGGACCTTCAGTAGTCTACGCTAAATGTGCGACGAGATCGCGCTCGCTTCATCGGCCTGGGCCTGACCGTGGTGAGCGCGGGGGGACCGCGACGAAACTGACTGACTGACTGACAGCGTAACAGCCTGTACACACGAGTCGGTCCACGTGTCCGGCTCGCCCTTGGATTCGAGGAGCTCTCGCATGTTGTCCAGCTGCTTCTTCGCGTCCGCACGCGTGTTAATCACTGCCTGCCGGTTAGGCTCGCCCTCCGCCTCGAGGAGCCCTGCGAGCTTTTCGGTGCTACTTTCGAGTCGACCCTGCATTTCCTGAAAGATGAACTTCTGGTTCGTGCGCGGCATGTAGAAGGCGAATGGGTACCTGGGAGGCCATCAGAGGCCATCAGCGGCTATCAGAGGCCATCAGAGGCGATTAATGGCCATCAGCGGCCATTCAGGTTGGCGATACGGTAGGCCACCAGAGGGGCCATCAGGCGTCATCAGGCGTACGTGTTCTTGAGCAGCCGACGGCACAGGATGAGTGTCTCGACGGCGTCGCGCAGGTACTCCACTTCGACACGCATCCCGAATCTGCCCGTCATCTCCTCCATCTTCTTCTCGGCGTCGCACCGCAGCTGCTCCTCCAACTCCTGTGACTTGCGATGGCCCGTCCATCGGTCGAAATAGTGCATGTAGTACTCAAGGTCTGTCTGCGCGCTGCTGGCCTCGGGCGGCGGCGGCGCGTTGCATGGCTGGTTGTGGTGCGAGTGGTCCGTCGAGAAGCAGAAGTAGCAGAACTCGTGCCCGCAGCGGCAGCGCATCCAATTGCATCCGCCATTCTTCTCGATGAAGGAGTGACACTTGCGGCAGCGCTTCGCGTGCGCCTGGAACCACTGCCCTGTCGACGAGTCGGATGCTTCCTTATCCTCCCAGCGGGTGAGGGTCGCACAGGAGAGCGGGAAGTGGGCCTCGCGCGAGCATGCGAAGCAGAAGATCATGCCGCACGTGCATGCCGTCTCTGAGCATGACCCAATGTCCGACACCTTGATCACCTTCTCGCACCCGACCGCCGGACACCACTTCATGTACGGGTTATCATCGACGAACTGCTTCTGCGCGAATCGCGCAAACTTGGCGTACGCCTCGGCATCTAGCAGCACCTGCGCAAGGTGCGGCTCGACGAGCACGGAGCAGCCCTCGGCCATGCAGTGCACCTTGTCGGCGTTTCCTTCGTTCACTTGGACGCGTAAATGGTTGCCCCAGCAGTCGTTGCAGAAGACGTGGCCGCATCGCAGAGCAGAGCGCGCGTCGCGAGGCGCCGGGCAGAAGCACACGCTGCATGCCCAGTCTTCGGCCGCGCCGGCGCCGTCGGACGACGACTGCTCGTCGGCACGCCGGTGTCGCTTGGACGGGCTCTCCGGCTCTCGCAGCCCCGCCTCGCTCCGCACTGCCGCCGGGTCCTCAAAGAAGCGCTCGATAAGGCGTTCGGTACGCCAGGCAAACCTCCTCAGCATGATGCTTGCATCCAGCTTGGAGCACTCGAAGAGCGAGGCGATGTTTGAGATCTGCTGCTCTTGCTCCCGGGCCACGTCCAGCCCGGAGAGCACGACCGCCTCCGGCTCCGCTGCGGCTACGGTGTCGATGTCGTCGCCGCCAAAGGCGTCGCCGCCATCGTCCATGTAGTCGTCGCTAGTGTAGTGGCTCATCGACAGCTGGGACTCGCTTGTGGCGCTGCGAGCGGGGACAGGCACGCTCGTCATACCCGCTTGCTTCTATAAAGTTCGCGAGCGCCATGGATGGGAGTTCACAGCCACTGTTTATACACTGTTTATAAAAAGCTGGGAGTCACACCCAGGCTCCGGCACCGCGTTTTGAAGCTGACCCTTGTGGTCTCGCCCTCCACGTACACGTCCACGTACATTTAGACGTCTACGTACTTTTAGACGTCCACGTACTCCCAGCGCTCCTCCCACATCGCGTGCCATCGCTCGTCGTGGTCATCATACTTGATGAAGACCTGGCGCGACGTGGGGTGCACGAGCACAATACGCCCCGCGTACCACTTGTGGTCGCCTCCCCAGTAGAGCCTGACACGGCGCCCAACGGTCGTGCGCGCCTCCGCATAGCTAGTCCATGGTGGCTCGGTCGGCTCACGGGAAGGCGACGCGATGGGCGCGGACTCGGGGTCGCGCGTAGCGCGCCGGCGCCGGGGGGGGATGCGGGCAAGGCGAGTCCCGAGCCGACGCCGATCGCATTCGGTGCTGGCCCCCTTGATGAGCCGTGAGCGCACCGGTGGAGCCTGCTCGTCCGTGCTCACCACAATCGCGTCGCACTCATCCTTCTCTGAATCCTTCTCGTGGCCCTCGTCCTTCTTCTCGTCGTTCATATCCTCGCCCTCGCCCTCGCCCTCGCCCTCGCCCTCGCCCTCGCCCTCGCCCTCGTCCTCGTCCTCGTCCTCGTCCTTGCACTTATCTTCGGCGCCCGCTCGCCAGCCGAGCGTCGCAGTAGCATCGGTCTCGCCAACGCCCTCAGACCCCATCTCGTCGGCCTCGTCAGCGGCACCATCGGCACCATCGGCGGCGCCATCACACAGATCAGCGCTCTCCCCCACGCTACTTCCGAGGCTGCCGCTGCTGCTCCCGCTGCTGCTGCTCCCGCTGCTGCTCCTGCTGCTGCTGCTGCTGGCTCTCGAGCTTTCCCACTGCAGCTCACGCCCACCCTCGACGCAGCGCTGTTCACAGCCTCCACTGGTCAGCTGGACTCCCAAGGGCACTCCTCCGGCCACATCGGCTCGGTTTGACGGTGGACGCTGCTCCTTCTCAGCGTCGACGTCGTTCTCGTCAACTTGCGAGGCCACCCCACCAGACCGCCTGCCAGCCACGCCCGCCCCCTCCGCGCCGCCCGCCACGGCGCCCAGCTTGGCGCGGTAGGCCTTGGCATACTCTTCGATCGCTCGGGAGTCCGCGCATGGCTCGAGCCCATGACGCAGCAGCAGCCGCACCACGACACGCCCGTCGTTGCGCGCGGGCCAGGGCGAGCCTGTGGAAGTGGAAAACCCCTCGCGGCTGAGCGCCGCATCGATTTCGCTCACGGGCACACCTAGGCGCCCGAGCTCGAGCACACGCGAGATGACGGGCGCCGATTGCCGACTGCCTTGGCGCCCGATCCGCGGGCCGGTCGCCGGCGCGGGCGACGCACGCACGAGTGGCGCGGCGGGGAACACGAGCGGCGGCGGAGGCGGAGGGAGCAGCACGGGCGGCGGCCCGGCAAGCGCAGCGGCCGGCACCGTGGTGAGCGCCGCGGGTACATGGCATGTGAGTTTCACACGAAGCATGTCACACTCGGCCTGCAGACGCTCGCGCTCCTGCGCCCGTCGCTCGTCGAGCTCGCGAGCCTCGGCGTCCCGGTGCGCCGCCGCCCGCTGTGCCGCCGCGAGCGCATGGCACGCCGCACGCTGTGCCGCGAGCGCCTCGGAGCGTGCGCCTGTGAACAGCCCCTCCACCTCCGTGAGCTCGGTGCTGAGGATCGCGACGATCGACTTGCGCTCCAGCTGAGCCTCTTCAGCTGCCGCGTTCTGCGTGGCCTCGGCTGTACTCGCTCCCTGAGCGAGCGCGTCCCTGAGCGCCGCACGCGCCTCCGCCGCCTGCACCTCGGCCCGCCCCGCCTGTGCCGCCGCGGCCGCCTGCGCCGCCTCGGCCTGGGCGGTACGCTCGGCGAGCGTCGCGTCGCGCGCCTCGGCCTGCCTCGCACGCGACTCTGCATCCTTCAGCGCCGCACGAGCGTCCTCGAGTGCGCGGGCCTGCGCCGTCCCCTCCGATTCGAGCGCCGTCTTGAGCTCTGCTACCCAGCCCTCGAGCTCGGCCACGCGCGCCGCCGCCGCCGCCGCGTGCTCCGCCTCCCTCGCTGCGGCGGCAATGGCTGCACTCGTCTTCGACGCCTCCGCGGCCGCCAGCCGGTCCATAACCACCTGCGCCGCCGCCTCGGCCTCCGCGCGCGCCGCCGCCTCAGCCCTCGCGGCCTCCACCGCCTCCGCGGCCGCCCTTGCGGCCTCTTTGGCTTCGGCCGTGACTCTCGCAACCTCGGCCTCGGCCGCCTGAATCTGCTGCTCCCTCTCCTCCGCCTGCTGCCGCCACGCGCCCATCTCGGACGCCAGCGCACGCGATTGCTCCGCCGCCGCCGCGAGACGCGCCGCCTCCGCCGCCTCCGCCGCCTCCGCCGCCTCCGCCGCCGCGAGCGCCGCCGTCTCCGCCGCGCGCGCCTCGTCGAGCAGGTCCTTCAACTCGGCCGCCGCCTCGGTGGCCTCCATCAACTCCGATCTCGTCCGCATCTCGGCGAGCTCATTGGCCGTCTGCAGCGCCTCATTCTGCTCGCGCAGCGAGCCCAACTGCGCGTTGAGCCGCTCAATCTGCTTGGCCATGCGCGCCGCCTCTACCGACATCCGCGCCGCCTCCGCCGCGGTCTCGGACTTCTCCACATCTGCCCTCGCCTGGAGTCGTGCGTGCCTCTGGGCGGCCTCGGCCTCAGCTTCGTCACGGGCGATCCGGCCTACCGACATCGCGACCGCCGTCTCGATCGCGCGGTGGACGCTCTGGCGCACAGCTGACCGCACGGCTGCAGCCTCCTCCGCTGCGGTCGCCACCTTCACACGCGCCAATCGCTCGGTCGCCGTGCTCTGTCGCACTGCTTCTCGCATCACCGCCACCGCCTCTGCCACGGCCGCGCTCTGTCGCACGGCATCCCGCACGGCCGCCGCGTCCTCCGCAATGGCCGCTCGCGCCTCGGCCGCCGCGCGTGCGGCTGCCACCGCACCCTGGTTAGGGGAGCAAGCGACGGCAATGGGTGATGGCGGGCCCGCACCCGACACCTGTCCAAACGACGGTCCATGCGGCTGCCTTAGCATACGCTCCGCCGCCGCCTGTGCCATCGAGCGCAGTGCCGCGTGCTGGTAGGCATCGAGCGTGGTGGGCAAGCCACTCGCCAGCCACTGGGCGTGGTGTTGGGCGTGGTGCGGCGGAGCAGAGTACGCATGCACTGGGAGAGTGGAGGTCATCGGGTCGTAACCGCCACCACCAGGGAAAGCGAGCGCTCGTGGAGGCGGGGGCAGTGGCGGCTCGTCGATGACTGTGACGGCCGCGGGCGCGACGGCGTTGATCACGAGCTTCGCGCGCTGCGCAAACTGCAGCGTCGACAGCGTCTCCGAGTGGTGGCGTTCATGAGGGCTCACTGTCGCGATGATGGCCGTGCGAGCGCCGCCACCGAGCGAGTCACGGAGGAGAAGGGTGAGCTTCGAGTCGCGGTAAGGCACGTAGCGTGGGCCTGCACACGAGAGCGCGTTGATCACGTTCCCCAGCGCCGAGAGGCTCTTGTTGATCGAGCACGCCTCCTTGAGCCGCACGCCCGTCGCGTCTGTGGACTTTTGGCGCTCAGATCCGGCGAGATCGACGAGATGCAGCGATGTGAGCCGCTCGCGCACGAGACCATCGGCGCCGCGGAGCTCAGCGGCGAGGCTCACGCTGAAGATGGCGTGCGAGCGCGACGATGCCGCGTTCGTGCTCGTCGCGCCCACCGTCCGGTGCGCCGCACCCAAGGCAAGCAGACGCTCCGCGTCCGCCAGGCCCTCGAGCGGCGCGCGGCGCAGCCCCTCGACGTGCACGCGTGCGCCGTCCTCGCGCACACGCAGCGGCGGGGCCATGGCGCCTGGAAGAGAGGTCGACACGGGCGCGAGGCAGTCCGTGCACACCTCGTTGTAGATCTGCATGTACGTGCACGACGCACGGAAGCTCACATCGGGAGCGCGCCGCTCCATGCCCTCGAAGAGTGCCTCGACGGCGCGCAGCATCAGGCCGTGCGAGCCGTGCTGCGAGTCGCCGCCGTGCATCGTGTACGTCTTGCCACTTCCCGTCTGCCCGTACGCAAATATCGTCGCATTGAAGCCGTCGAGCACCGAGTCGACCAGCGGCGCGCCCACCACCTCGAAGACCTCGGCCTGCGTCGTCGCCGGATCGAAGGCCTGGTCGAATGTGTAGCTACGACTTTTGCCCATGGGGCCGGGCGCACTTGGAAGGCGTATGGATAGCGAGCGCTCGTCGCTGTGCACGACCACGCATCCGCCGCCATCCGTGGCGGGCCGCACGCGCACGACCACCTGGACGTCATCTCGCTGGCTCCTTTCCGGCTTGAGAGGAGTCGCCGTGCCACTGCCGCAACTGGGATTAAGCGCAGCAGCGAGGGCTCGCGGGGTGTGGCGTCCGCTCCGCGCATGCCGGTCGACTCGCGTGGAGGTGGGCGTTGCGGGCGCGGAGCGCAATAGCATGAGAGAGCCTCGTGAGTGGCCTTCAAAAATCGCGATGTGAATTACCCGCCACGCCGAGGACGGCGCCGTAGCGAGAAAGAAACATTGCTGTTCTGTGCTCAACACGCCGACTAAAACCCCCACCACTCTTCATTCGAAAAATGCATGCCACGCGGTTACATGTTAGGAATCTGATTTCAATGCACAGGGCCGAGGGGCAATGTCAAGGTCGCGTCGATCGAGTCATGACATGACCGACGAGCAGCCTGGATGGTCGGCCGAGGTTTCGCTCAGGGCGGCGATGGTTGCCAGCAGGAGCTCGAAGGAAGCGCCGAGTGTGCGGCTGGCGGCGCTCAAGAGAGCGATCAGCGCACACGCATTTGCGCAAGTGCGAATAGGAAACGCGGAGGTCACGCCGTTGTCCAAGGAGGCTAGCATGCTGTGCGAGCAGCTTGGTGAGCAGGCGCGCCGTGGAGCGGAGGAGTCGCGCGCGGCGGAGAAGATGCGCCGCGAAGCCGAGATCCTTGCCCGCGCGGATGGCCTCTTGCGCCTTGGAGAGCCGATAGTTGAGTCGGCGATCAGCGACCTGCGCGCTGAGGTGCACGCGGCCAAGAAGCCCGAGGACGTGCGCTCCATCCTCGAGACCTTCGAGAACGTGCACACGGCACGCGTGTCCGCCGAGCTGTATAGAGAAGAGGACGAGAAGAAGCTCAAGCGCCACCATTCAGCGCCGAGCATCGCGCGTCCTTCACCCATGCGCCCGACGCCAGCTCGCTCATCAGCTCTTCCGGGCCGCGAGGCTCTCCAGAGGGCAGACTCATTCTCAAGGTTCTTGGATGTGGTGGTTGCGGCAGCGACGCCCCCCGACGAGAACGTAGGACGCGCCCTCGAGTGCTTCCCTTCGCCCGAGAAGGCCTCGGCTCAGGCGTCGTCACGGGCGTCTTGGGAGGCGGAAGATGCCGAGTTCGAGTTCAGGCGCGCATCCCTTGAGCACGAGATGGAGGCAGCCCGGCTGCGTCGGCTGTGGAAGCTCTCGGCAAGTACGAGCGCTCCGATGGAGAGAAAATCGCCCATCCTCGATGAGAAGCTCGCGTTCACGCCCCCGACTGAGGCACGTGCATCGGGATTCCTGTTCTCGGAGGTCTTCCCCCCCCCATCCCACCCACCGCCTCGCCCGCCCCTCGAGCAGTCGCCCCCGAGTCCTTGGGAAGTTGAGGTGGCTGATCTTAAAGCGCAGTTTGAAGTGCTGGAGCGCGCTTTGCGGCCGGCTCAGATGGACGACGCCGGGACGCGATCCAACTTGCACTCGCTCTGCGTGATGTTTCTCGCTGCGTTGCTGTCCCTCCTTGCAATACCCCTCCTCCTCGCGCTCGTGTTCCTCGGCTTCCAGGCATCGACGCCCTCCATCGCCTTCGACACTAGGGCGTTCACAGCGGCGCAGCGTCACATGGACTTTGAGCGCTGCCTCAGAATAGACAAGGTATGGCGCGTGTGTTCTCTCGATGATGCGCTCTACTACAACTTTCTGCTCGCTTTGCGTTGGGTCGGCGGGCTTGGCGACGCGTTCGTCGAGTACCTGGGCGCGCAGTGGTCTGCCTCGAGTGGTGCGAGTGAGCGGCCCGTGAAGTCCTCCTTTGCCCCTCTGTGGTCGTGTCACGTGTGACAGTCACGGGCTCCTTTCGATTCGATTCGCCATCCCAAGGGCGCCATCCTAGGCATTGCCATGCGCACGCTGACGACGGTTATCTTTCTACTGGGCGCTGGCGCTTTGCGATGACCTGAGAAAATCGGACTCGAGTGTGACGTGACATGACAGCATGATACATCATGAGACGCATCGGACTGAGTGAGTGTCGCGCGAGGCTGAGGGGACGCGCCGGGGAGGCGCTCGTGGACGGCCGCGCATGGCGCAACTGCCAACTCGCAATCCGGACCCGGACGTCAGTCGTCACACCCGGATCACCGCGTAAATGAATAGAGGGGGTTTTGACAAGTTTTTATCCATTATCGTTCGCATGATTACCAAGAACCACCGCACAAGCCAACTAGCCAAGCCTCTTCCCTCTTCGTACGTCCCCAAATCCCCCTCCATTTTCTAAAGAGCCCCCCCATGCCATCGCACCGGCCGCACGCTTCATGGTAGAAGTCTGTGAGACTTGACAGATTAATCTGTCGGCTCCTGTCTGGGCTGCGTTCTCGGCCTTTTCGTCTTGGCGCAGCATTCGATGCAGCTTGGCGGCGGGTGCGGGTCGTGCGGCCAGAGGCGACGATGGAGATACTTCGCGGTGAAGGAGCCATCGAAGCCCGCGACGCACAGCAGCACCACCGAAGCCACGTTGAACCAGTAACCCTCCATCGGGTAGATGTCGATGCGCATACACGCATTATAATGATGTGGCTGATCTTGGCCAGGTCCAGAGGGGTGGATATCACTCAGGGGGGCGCAGATCGGAAGGATTTGCGCGTTGAGCAGCTTCTCCGAGATGGGGCCGAAGACTTGGCCCATGAGCGGCGTGGCGATGAGCATCACCTCGACCGCCGTGTACGCCACCAGCCGGCGCGACCAGATGTACACAAGCCGTTGGGTCTCGAGGCGCATGGGGAGCAGCAGCAGCAGCAGCAGCGACACGACGCGTAGGAGTGGGCCGATGAGCACGAACACGACGAAGCAGCCAGCCATCAGGTAGTCCAGACCACCCTCTTGCGCAGTCAACCGCGGAATGGCCCACATGTTCAGAGCGCCGTCGAAGTCGATTCCCGCCGCCTGCAGCGCCATCGGCAGGCCGCCTGTGACCTTGCGGTCGAAGTTGGGCGAGAACTGCATGGACAAGAGGCATGCAAGGAGGGCCAGGCACAGCACTACATGCATCGCATGCACGAGCCACGCGCGCGTCGAGCAGCACGGCTGGTTGGTGCCGTAGCGCAAGTCGACCTTAGCCGACTTGATGCCATAGCGCAAGTCGACATGGTCGTCCGTCATCCAAGGCTCCACGAGCAACGGCGCGTCCGAAAAGGACGACACATCCGTCTGCACGGTGAAGGTGGAGTGGCCACCGTCCGAAAGCACCCGCCGGTGGCTGGGCGGATTCTGCGGGACGTCCCGATTTGGAACGTCCCGATTTGGAACGTCCCGATTTGGAACGTCCCGATTTGGAACGTCCCGATAAGGAGTTCCGTCCAGAGAGCGGCCCAGGGCGGCCGACGGCGACGACGGCGCGGCGCGCGCTGCCTCGAGCGTGCCTGTGGGCGTGTCGTCGAGGCCGAGCGCCCCTGTGGGCGAGAGCCTCTGCATCGTGCGCCGCAGCCTTCGCCTCTCTTCGGACACCTCGTGAAGCCGCTCGTCGCGCAGCTCCTCGAGCAACAGATCATCGAGGTGGTCCACCCAAGCCCCAGTTGAGAGGGAGAGCAGCACAGCGATGCAGAATGCGTACACGGCACCCAGGCCCTTCAAGCGCAGCATCAAGAACAGGCTCGACTCAGGAATGAGAGTCGGCGTGAGGATCCGATCGGCGACGGCTTCGATTGAGCCGCAACCCTCAATGCATTCGGCCAGGAGATCAGGGCTCGAATGGTTGAACTGCTTCGTAAAAGGGTCCATGCAGAAGGTGGTGCACGTTTTGTTCCAGTTGTGCTCCTTGAGGTTCTCCCACACGTCGACGAAGCTCATGTCGATGTGGAGATTGAAGAGGCCTATGATCACGGCCATCACGAGCACATCGGCGAGCGACCACTTGCCGAAGAAAGCGAACCAGTACAACGCGTTGCGCCGCAAGCCGGGCGAGAGGTGCGCGTAGTAGAAGATGTGAAGCAGCAGCAGCTTCAGATGCGGCCACACGAAGGAGAAGGCGAAGAGGACCATCGCTGCCGTGGCGCCCGGGTGGTCGGCAATACATCTATCGCCTGTCCGCTTGGAGTTCCAATAGTTGCAGTTCGGGGGGTCACGATAACTGCCCGGCATCCCCCAGAGCTGCTTGAGCGAGAACCAATAGCTGAGGTGGATCACCTGCTGGTTGAAGCTGACGCCCGAACACTCGAGGAGCGAGCAGAGAGTGTCACTCTTGCTGGCCGGCGTTGTGTCGTGCCCCTCGGGGCACTCAAGAAAGGTGCCCTTGGAATAGCACGCCTTGGTTGTGAGTGCCTCCAAGGCCGCGTAGCCGGCTGAGCCCATTTGGAAGTTCGTTGCGACTGTGATCTCGCCCGCCGTTAGCCCCTCCTTGGTTGTGTCGTGCTTCGGGCACGCGGAAACCAATCCGGTATCAGGGTCCTGCACACCGCAATCCTTGGCCTGGCCGCCCCACTGCGCATAGAAGAAGCAGAGGTGCGAAAGGAGGATGAGCAGCGAGATGAGAATCGATTGCACGAGGCCGCCTTTGGAGTACGCGAGCGAGCACGAACGTAACTTCGGCGGCGACCTTGACGAGCACGCCCTCGAGCAACACGAGCCCATGGCTGCTGAAAGGAGGCCGGTCGGCGGCACCGGTCCTTACGTGCCCTTGCAAAGAGGCACAGACCGTGACTGAGCGGTGCCTCACACCTCAGTCTGTTTGACCCCCTCGGTAAAAAGACACCGGGGGGAGCCGGGACTCAGACGGGACTCGGGGTACATGTATAGACTTCACTTGACTTGACTTAGAATGCTTTCTGACACATTCACAGCCAATTCTTCCCCACCCCCGTTGGAACACCGGGAGGGAAGCCTCTGAGATTAACCGCCCGCGTGAAAATAGCGCGCGCGCGACCCGATAGGTTTTGGCCGGCGCACCCTTTTTTCGGCACCGACTGCGCCGACTGCGGCCCGCGATTCCCGCCTCCTCCGCCAATATGCGCGCCGAGACGTGCAACTGGGCTTCCGACGCCAATTGCAACGACTGCGGCCCCGGCTCGGAGTTCCGCCCGGCCCCGGGCCGACGGCACGTGTACCATTGTGCATCGTCACAAGTGGAGTACTGGTAAAAGGTGAAAGCGGTTTGTACCTTGTACAGGAACCCTTCATGTGTCTGAGTGACAACTGAGTCTAGAGAACTAAAGTGTCTATTGTAAGAATCGAGAAACGACAAAAGGGGGAGGGGAAGCCCGCGGTACTGTAGCGCTCTAAACATGCGACACCCAAGACCCGCACAGAAGCCTCGCGATCTCATCAATCTTCATGTACAAACAGGAGGCTGTCGCTCTCTCACGGCATGGTCCTGCTGCCGTTCATCATGCCGTGGCTGTGCACGCTCCTCGGCAACCGAGCACCCTCATACTCCATATTCGCGCGGTCAGGTGCCCTCCGTATCCGGCCGATCACCATGGTGAATCGCCGCAGCAAGCGTCGAGAAGCTGACGATGCACCTCCGCGGCCACGTCGCGGGCTGCAGCGGCCGGCTGACGGCGTGCCTGCCGTGGCTCGCTGCCACCCTGATGCTTACGACGAGCTTTTGTGCGCAAAGGTGGCATCTTTACGAACGCTCCTGACGAGCGCGGTGCTGCCGCATCAAGCCAAACTTCCGCGGACGGAAGTCTTTGAGAGCGAACGAACGCACTTCCGTATGAGGGCAGCGTTCGCCATGTGGCAAGAGGGCCGCAACTCGACGACCCCGACCCTTCACTACGTCATGTACAACCCCGACGACACCAACCCGCACGAGGTGCTCTCCTTCCCTATGGGCTCGCGGCTGATCAATGAGCTCATGACGCCGCTGCGCGACGGTCTGAGCAGCAGTAAGGTGCTGCACGATAGGATCAGCCAAGTGAGCCTGCTCACGACAACGACGGACGAGGCGCTTGTGAGCATCACGTACAATAAGCCCATCGATGACGCGGCGGGGCATTGTGCGCGTGCGCCCCTCGCAAACGCCATCTGCTCATCCCAGCTGCCCCATCCTCACGCTACGTCTGATCCCACACGCTGTGCCTTACGGCGCACACTCGTGCACACGACGCTTGCAGGGACGGCAGAGGCGAAGCGACTCGCCGAATCGCTCGGTGTGCGGCTGGTCGGGCGCTCTAAGGGTGTGAAGATCGTCATCGGCGGCGAGACGGTCTCAGAGCAGCTTCACGTGCCGCACGGGCGAGGCGAGTGCCATTACATTCAGACCGAAGGGGCGTTCACACAGCCAAATGCTAAGGTGTGCGAGAAGATGCTGGGCTGGGCCTATGCCGTGACGGCGCGACTGGACGAGTGCGCGCGTGCTGCAGACTTATGCGAGCTCTACTGTGGGAACGGCTGCTTCACGATCGCCCTCGCGCCCAACTTTCGTCGCGTGCTCGCCACCGAGATGTCCAAGGTGTGATGATTGCCTCGCCACCTTGATCGCCTCTGGTGGGCGCTGAGTGCGTGCTCGCCACCGAGATGTGTCCCAGGCCTCCGTCGAGCTAGCCGAGCTCAACCTAAAAGCGAATGCGGTCACCAACGTCGACGTGGCACGGCTATCCGCGGAGGAGTTTGTGGAAGCCTTTAACGGCTCCAAGACATTCAAACGGCTGACGGAGAAGGGCATTCATCTCGGAGAAAGCGGCGACGCTGGCTATCGTCTCGAGACGCTCTTCGTGGACCCTCCGCGGGCGGGCTTGGATGCGACGTGCCGCGAGCTCGCTGCGGGCTTCGAGCGCGTCCTGTATGTCTCATGCAATCCCGAAACGCTTGCTCGTGATGTGGCGGAGCTCGCGCCCACGCACGAGATCACCGCGCTGGCAGCGTTCGACCAGTTCCCGTACACGCCGCATTTGGAAGCGGGCGTGCTGCTGGAGCGCCGAGCCCGAGGCTTCGACGGCGACACACGTGCCATTCGCAGTTCCAAAGGCGAGGAGGACGACGACGACGCTGCCAACAACAACGGCAACCCAGGTGTGATGCTGACGTCGCCGCCTCCGTGGGCTGTGGGGTAGGGTCTTCAAATTGAACCAAAAAGGCGGGTGGGTGGGCGCTCCGCTGCGTCGGTACTCAGTACTTCTATTGTATCTTCAGTACACGTTGGCGTGGGGCGCGGGACGGGAAGGTCGGTGCGCCGGAGCGAGACGCCGCCTCAAAACCGCTCCGCTGAGAAGATTGGACAAAGGACAAAGCGTTCGGTTCGCGGAAGATCGAACTCCTGTCTCCTCCGCGCGGGCGCCGCCCACCACGCAGGGGGCGATGCCCGCTTCTCGTGTTCGCCTCCCGTGTTCGCGGCATAGGGTGGGGGTAGCTTTTTCGGAGGGTCCGAAGCTTTTACCGTTTTACGAGAATCTCGTCAAGTGGCAACTTTTACCGCTATACGCCCATATCCTGTCAGTCACTTTTACCGTTTTACCGCAAACACACAATAGAGAAGCGGGCGCAACCACGGCGCGGCGTCGCTCTCGTTGGCGTGGACGAACGGCTGAGTGGACGGATGCTCCATTTCCGAAGGAGTGCGTCTCGGTGTGTCGGGCACGCAATGCAGGAATACAGGACCGTGAAGTCTCCTGTTCATGAATTACATTCACGCTCGGCGGTTCGTAAGCGAAGTAAACTCAATGGGTAGGTACCACTTGTCGAGGACCGACAGGGGGGCGCGTTCTGGAAGGGGTATTCAAGTTGCCCCTTAGCCCGCCGCAGGCGCGAAAATTTGGGCACTATTTACTGCAAATAACAGCAGTTTACACTGTAAGGATGCCTGACCATAACCAGACCATTGTGCCCACGCAGACTACACTATTCGCTATTCGTCTGACCAAAT
>Ga0210243_101499_pt1 | contig 16697 bp, 9 predicted proteins | sample ChrtobMeP5a_32mM_FD_155461 | JGI IMG/M metagenome (GOLD analysis project Ga0210243, IMG submission 155461) | Chrysochromulina tobin associated microbial communities from unialgal haptophyte culture, Seattle, Washington, United States - P5a_32mM | ecosystem: Host-associated > Algae > Haptophytes >...
CAGTGAGGCGGTTTTCCGCCTCAGTGAGGCGGAAAAGCGCCTCAGTGTGGCGGTTTCGCGTCACACTGTGGCGGTTTTGCGTCACAGTGTGATGACTCTGACTTGGTCTGTCACTCTGGGTTGGTACCTCCGACCTTCCTACACACTGAAGGCTGTCATCGCCCATTTCACGCTCGAGATAGACTGAGACTGACGCGCGCTCCAGCCCCTGCTCTGTTGAAGACATCCAAGCGAATGAACATACCTCAACATACCTCTGTTTAGGGCACTTGAGCGACCACGGTTTGCTAAATGACTTGTTCATTCCAAACCCGGAAAAGTGACGTAAGGGAGGTAGCTAAACATGAAAAAGCCGATCGTTTTTGATTCCGCAAAGTGAGACATCAACAGGTGACGAAACCCCGCGTGCCGCGGCTCCGCTGCGCCTCGCCGTCTCATGCTTCGTTCATCTCTCGTTGTCTCGTTGCCTATGGAAGAGGGCGTTCAGCTGACGAGCTTCGCCAAAGTCGCGAAGGAGGGGGACTGCTCCTCGAACCTCATGCCTGTGGCCGTGCAGGAGGGAGGAAGTTTAGAGTCTCCCGAAGGTTCTAGGGCGGATGGTGGACCGCACACGCCTATAAGCAGCGTCTTTGCCTCGCACGCGCTGCTCCTCAAGGGAGAAGATGGCTTGCGCGTCGAGCGCCTCATGATTGGCGGAGAGATCGTGCTCTGCGCGGTCGTCATGGATGGGCACGGTGGCCATCAAGCAGCCTTGCTCGCGGTGGATAACATCATCGAGTGCATATGCGAGGAGAGCCATGACAACGCGAGCAGCATCTCCCTCTCGCAGGCCTTGAGGCGGGCCTTCGCCCGACTGCACGGGCTGCTGCTCGAGGACCAGCGGCACACTGCCGGAACCACGGCGACTGTGTGCCTGATCAACGAGACCCGCGCCGAAGTGACGACGGCGCACGTAGGCGACTCGGCCGCCATTCTCGTGCCCGCCATTCTCGCCGCGGGCGTGAACGAACATGCCGCGACTCCACTCACCGGCGATCACCGTCTCGCCGACAGCGAAGCCGAGCGTGCACGCGTAGTGGCGGCGGGCGGCAAGATCGGCCAAGCCATACATAAGGGGAAGGCATGCGGGCCGTTGCGCGCATTCCCTGGCGGCGTGTGCTGCGCGCGCGCACTCGGCGACCGCGATTGCGGGCAATTCATAAGTCCCATGCCGGACATCACCGTCATGCCCATCCCGCAGGCTGGCGCGCTCGTGCTGATCGCGACGGATGGGCTGTGGGACGTTGTCCCGCAGCGGGCGGTCGTCAAGGTGGCACTCAACTCAAACGACGTGCACGACGCAGCTGAACGGCTCGTGGCCAAGGCGCTGCGCACAGGCGGGCTGCGTGACGATATCTCGTGCGTGTGCATCGTCGGCGGCAGGGTAGACTCTTCTGCACGGGCGAACACACAGCCGCGCTCGCCCGCGATGCGGCTGATGTCGCAGCTGGTGCCCTCGGCGTTCCGCAAGTGGGAAAACAGGGGCAGCAGCAGCAGCTCGTCGCCCAAACAAGCGTCGCCCGAACAGTCGCCAGAACCGACCGCCAAGGGCGGGGTCTTGTTCGCAAGCCTCGCCGCCTCGCAAGCTCTACCCCCACCGGTCCAGGTGCTCGACGAGAGCCCTGGGTCTCTCGCGGCAGCCGCGACCGACGAAGGGCTTGCGCAGCAGATGTCGCGCGCCGAGGTGAAAGAGAGGCGTCTTCCGGTAGGGTGTCACTCGGCTAGCTCCGATGAGGCCTCTGACAACGGAGCCGGGGCTCTTGGCGCGCGCCGTGATGAGCGCTCTCCTGGACTCTTCATGTCCCTTCTGCAGCAGCCGACCATGCAGCTGCGGCCCTGGTCACCCGACGAGTCCCGTTCCCCCCAGGATCAGATCGGAGTCCCCCTGCTCGTGTCCACAGACTCCGGCGTGGTCAAGCTCAAGCCTCAAGGCGAAGTGGTAAGCTCAAGCCTCCGAAGGTGAAGTGGTGAACCGCTGAGTGGCACGCAGGGGCTGCTGCGCTGGTCACGGCTCACGAGCCGCGGATCTGACCTCATGATAAATAAAATTAGCTTCTGCGTTAGAATGATATCCTCCGCAGGGAGGAGAGAGACTGTGCTTGCAACTCTCCGGCGCGCCGTCTTGAACCGAATTTGTAATTTCCGGCCGCCCGCACACGCACCTCACTTCACGCGACCCTTGCCACTCGCTTACGCGACCACCGCTCCGCAGCAATCCTATTCGCGTTCGATTCCCAGTTCGATGCTCTCGGCCCTCGGCCTTATCAGCCAAAGCGAACGTGAATCTGACGCGATCGTCGCTCGCGTGCTGCGGCTCGGTTCCGACCCTCGTGGTGGCTGGGCGGAGACCATTGAAGAGCTTCTCGCGACGCTGCCGCCCGAGACGCCGCTACGCTGCAAGGACAAGCGCGTGCTGGATGTCATGTTCAGCCTTGCCGAGGCGCAGCTACTGCCGTATCCGGGGCCGGTGCGCGATGTGAGTAATCTGCTGCGCGCGACGACGAGGATCATCGAGTGTGCCCGAGGGCTGTACGCTCTCTTGCCCAAGTTCTCGCTCGACTTCCTGTTCCGCTCCGCCAGTGGGCTGCTGCGCGGTGAGCCGGACACGGCGCGGCTACTCGCAGAGATGCTCGCCGTGTGCATCGCCATCGTCAACCTTTGCGGCGCATCCGGCGCCGAAGACGACAAGCTCGAGCGCGCAGCGCGCAGCCACTTTCACGCCGAGGGCGGCACGGCGAGCGTCTTCGAGCTTCTCGCGGCATCGACTGTCTACGAGGTCTCGGAGACCAGGTTGCGCTCGGCGACGGCCGGTGCCATCGCAAGCCGCTCCGCGCTCGCGTCTGCCGCCGCCGCCGCGACCAACAACCCATTCGACGGTCTGACCGACGTGGTGCCGCTGCTCGCCCTGCGCGTGCTGGAGGCGCTGCTGCTCGTGCGCCCCGCCAACACCGAGTATGCCATTGTGGTGGCGGCGGTGGAGCACGCGGTACGGTTTGCGCCGGCGCTGCTGCGCCTCACCGACCATGGCAACGAGCGCGTGCGTCGCGTCGCATGCGGGGTGCTCCACGCTGTGCTCCTCGAGTGCGATCCCGCGCAGTTCTCGATCTTGCAGAACGGCGCGACCGAAAGCGCCGCGCTGCTGCCGCTGCTGGCTTGCTGCTTCGCGGGCGGCGAGCAGATCGTGCGCACCGCCGTGCCCCGGCCGCTCCACTTTGCTGCCGACGCCCACGCCCACGACGACGACGACGCCGACGCCCGCGACGACGCCGACGCCCGTGACGACGCCGACGCCGACGCCGACGCCCGCGACGACGCCGACGCCCGCGACGACGACGACGCCCGCGACGACGCCGACGCCGCGCTGCCCATCTCGCCCGTGACGACGACGCCGCTCGTGAGCCTGGTCGCCGCATCGCTCGACTCCGTCGCAGTGCACGTCGCCTTCGCCCACCGCCCATCTCGGCGCTGCCCATCTCGCCCAGCGACCACGCCGCTCGGCACGGCGCTCGCCTCGCACGGCGCTCGGCACGGCGCTCCCACCGCAGCGAGGACCGCGCCCGGCACGGCGCTACCCACCGCCGCGGCCAGTGCCCCCGCGCTCGGCACGGCGCTCGGCACCGAGGACGTCGCCATCTACCGCAAGGTTGTGGCCCTGTTGGTCGACGACTCCGAAGTGGCCCTCAGCCTCCTCGCGCGCATCGCGCCTCGGGCCCTTGTGAGCCGCTACCTGCGCCGACCGCGCACGGCCTCGGGCGCACCAGACGCAGCCACCGTGCTTGCGGCGCTCGAGCCCGCCGAGAGGGCCCGCGTGCGCGCGCTGTCGCGGGCGGATCTGCAGCGCTACTGCCGCGCCACCCGTCACGATCCGCAGCTGCCGCGCGGCCGCTGGCCCCTCTTCTGGAAGGCCATGCAGAGCAGTCACGACGAGCCGCTGCTGCTATGGCGTGCCGGCTGGCTCGGAACTCTGCAGGCGGCGTGCGCGCAGGAGATTGCCGACGTGCGGCGCGAGGCTGCCCTCTCCGCCGAGCCGCTCGAACGGCAGCCCTTCTTTTGGGAGCACCGCACTTTCGAAGTGACCTACCCGCAGCTCGCCTCGGCCCTCTACGTCGCCCCGCTCTACATCGAGCCTCTCCTCGAGGCGCTCCGACCACACGTGTCGTCAGCTGGCACGCTGCCCACGACGGTGCCACCCACGCCCTCACCCGGCGCACGCACGCCCACGACGGCGCCCTCGGCTGAGCCGCCAGCAGCGCCCACGACAGCGCCGCCGCTGCCCACTACGGCGCTGCCCAAGCTGCCCATCGCACCCGCCGTCATGCTGGAGCGGCTCTGGCAGCGCGCGTCGATCGAGCCGTCGGCTGAGCGCCAGCTGATGCTTCTCGAGGCGTTGGGGTTGGTGCTGGCACTCTATGGTGGCGCCGAGCCCGCGCTTTCGTGTATGCCCTATCTCGTGTCGCTCCTGCGGCCCGAGACGGCGCCACCGCCGGCTTCGTCAAAAGGCCATCAGCCCGTACCACCTGGCCCGGCACCGAAGGCTCGCCCATGTGACGAAATCCAAGTTTCGTCAGGAGCACCAGCCCAAGTTTCGTCAGGAGCAGCGAAGGCTCGCCTTCCCAAGGCAGCGCTGGTGCACGGGCTCGAGCCTCGCGTGCGCATGGCGCTCTGTGTGCTCGCGCACGCCGCCAAGCACGCGCAGAACGTGAGCGCGCTCGTCGAGGCGGGAGGTGTCGACGAGCTCTCGGTACTGTTGACGAAACTGCCATTGCATGCGCCGCTCGTCGAGTCTGCCCTGGGCCGCCTTGCCACCGCCGAGACGAACGCCGAGACGAACGCCGAGCGCCCGGTACGGCGCCCGCTGGAGGATGCCGCCACGCTCGAGGCGTACCGGTACGGCGAGGCCCACGTGCGCGTCGCGGCGTGCACGATGGCGGTTGAGGTGCTCGAGTTGCTCCAAACGATCGCCCTCTCGTCCCGCCGCATCGCGCGCACGCTCTGCGCGTCGCCCCACTTCGAGCGCATAGCTCAGGCGATGCTTTGCGGCGCGCCACTCGTCATCGAGCGCTGTGTCGAGCTGCTCTCGCTGCTGTGCGACAGCCTCCCGAGCCTCACGCCTTGGCTGCATGCCTCAGGAGCGTTCCACTTTGTGCTCGCCACGGCGCTGCCCGTCGACGGGCACGCGACGCTTCCAGAGGCGGCCGCCCAGTTCCTTCAGCGCTTCCACAGGCGGCAGCAGCGGCTGGTACTCGCCCCTTACCTGCCACCACAGCTGCTCAGCATCCTTGCCGTCGACAGGCCGGCCGACCAGCTCGCAGCCGCGCTCCAAGCGGACGTCGAGCTACCCACGCTGCTGTGGAACGAGTCGTCCCGCCGCCTCCTCATTCACAGCGTGCAGCGCGACCTCGGCCCCTTTTGCGCGCGGCTGCTCCTCGCGCGAGCCACGGCGGCCCAGGCACCGTTCACAGCGAGGTCGTTCACAGCCACGGCGGCCCAGGCACCACCCCGCGTGCGCTTCGCCCTCGCACCGACGGCGCGACCGGTGCGGTACGTGCAGCTCGAGCGAGAGCTCAGTGTCGGTCGCGTGCTCCTCCGCTTCTTTGCGCGTCACGAGGGCCTCGCCCCCGTGCCAGAGCCGGAGCGGCTTGACGCACAGCTCGTCGCAGCCCTTATAGCTCTGCAGCCGCCGCCGCTCGGCGCACCGGAGGCCGAAGCCGAGGCCGATGTCGTCGTCGCCGCCGAGGCACCTGCCTTGCCTTCGGCGCCATTGGAGCACGCGGCGGCGGCGGAGGCGGCGAAGGCGGCGGCGGCGGCGGCGGCGGCGGCGGCGGCGGCATCGGCGGCGGCGGCGGTGCTCGCGCTGGCCGGGCTGGCCGTGGCGCCCGATGCAGCGCTCCGGGCCGAGGCGGCGCAGACAGCCCTACTCACGGGTGGACGTGGCGGCTCCGCCGCGTCGCACCGGGCGCTCGTGCTCGATGCAGCGCGCCTGCTGCGCCAGACCAACGGGCGGCTGCGCCAACAGCCCTACCCGTCGGAGGGGTGGCGCGCCGTTATGGGCGCGTTCGGCGCGCTCCACCGGCTGCTGCCGTGCGCGGCCTCGCCGGTGCACGCGTGGGAGAGTCGCCATCCAGGTGCCACGCAGCACCTCATGCACGCGTGCGCGCGCGCGGGGATGCTGCTGCACTTTCTGCTCGTCGGGTGCGCCGAGCGGCCGCCGCGGGCCCTCGCACAGCTTCGCAAGTGGACGGAGCGCGCTCTCCAGCGCTCAGTACAGCGCTCGTTGGGGGAAGAGGGAGGGAGCGCTGCGGCGGGATCGGCGAACGCCCATCTCGGCGCCTCGGCTAGAGCCCCCGCCGCCGTCATCGTCGTCGACGACGACGACGACGACGACGACGACGACGACGACGACAAGGACGCTGCCAACGACGCCGCGTCCGCCGCCGGGGCGGCGCACCCAGCGGCCTGCGTGAGCGTCGGTGGCTGCGGCGCGCTGCTGCTCGCGCTCAAGCCACTCCTTCTCACCAGCGCGGCCGCCATGGCCTCAGCCTCGGGCTTGCCGCCGAGCTTCGCGGGTTGCGCCGACGGCCTCGCGGCCCTCCGTTGTGAACCCGCTCCAGACGAAACTTGGATCTCGTCACTCCTCGCGGACGGACTCGAGAGCCTCGCGGTGCTCCTTTGCGAGCCGGCTGGGATCGGCCAGATTGCACGGCTGACGAGCCCCGCCGGGCTGCCAGTGGGCGTGCCGTGGCTCGCGAGCGTAATGGCGCTGCCTCTCGAGGCCGTTCACAGCGAGGCCGTTCACAGCGAGGCCGCTCACAGCTCGTGGCGTCTCGTTTGCCATCGAGCTCTCCGCTGCTTGTATGTGGCGGCTGACACTCCGGCGCTATGCGACGCGATGCTCGGGAGTGCGGTACCGCTCCTCCTCCTTCGGCTGTGCGCTGCGCATGGGCCGAGTCCTGCCCGACACGGCGCGAGCGCTGCCCGACACGGCGCGAGTCCTGCCCGACACGGCGCGAGCCCGGCCTCTCTCGAGCACGAGCGCATCGCACTGCTCGCGGCGAGGCTGCTCGCCAAGCTCGCGGGGCTCTCTGACGAAACGCGGACGAAACCGAGGCCCGCGACGGCGAGCTGTTTCGTCAGCGCCGGTCTCGTCAGCGGTGGTTTCGTCCGCGGCGGTTTCGTCAGCGCCGGTTTCGTCAGCGCCGCCCACGAGCCTTCGGCGTCGGCGGCGGCGGTGCGCCACGTCCTGCGCCAGCTGCTGCCGGGCAGCCTGCCGGGCAGCCTCGGCTCTCCGGCGCGCTTCCTACGGCGGCTGCGGGCCGAGTGGCGGGAGCCCGACCTTATCTGGACTCATTCGATGGGTGTGGAGCTGCAGGTGGCGGGCTACCTGATTGCTCCTGATTGCTCCTGATTGCTCCTGATTGCCCGACCTCATCTGGACTCATTCGATGGGTGTGGAGCTGCAGGTGACGCTCGCCCACGAGCTCTCTTCTCTCGACCTCGCGCTGGAGCCCCTCGCTCAGCACGGCGCTCAGACGTCACTGTCCATCGCTCAGACGTCACCGCCCCTCGCTCAGCACGGCGCTCAGACGTCACTGTCCATCGCTCAGACGTCACCGCCCCTCGCTCAACACGGCGCTCAGACGTCACCGCCCCTCGCTCTGCACGGCGCTCACCAGGCCGCGAGCGCCGCCGCTAGCAGTGCCCACGACAGCGCTCAATCGGAGGTGTCTCGTAGCGCCCACGACAGCGCCCAATTGGAGGGGTCTTCGGGTGCCCACGACAGCGCCCATTTGGAGGGGTCTTCGGGTGCCCACGACAGCGCCCATTTGGAGGGGTCTTCGGGTGCCCACGACAGCGCCCATTTGGAGGGGTCTTCGGGTGCCCACGACAGCGCCCATTTGGAGGGGTCTTCGGGTGCCCACGACAGCGCCCATTTGGAGGGGTCTTCGGGTGCCCACGACAGCGCCCAATCGGGCGGAAGGGCATCGAGCGCGAGCGCTCTGTGGAACTGGCGACAGCTGGTGCCTCCCGCGTACGAGTCTCTACGGGGGGAGGTGCAGCTGGGGGGGGTGTACCTTTCCGTCTTTGTCGACCCATCGACCGGTCTCTCGACCGGCGGTGGGGGCGGTGGGGGCGGCGGGGGCGGTGGGGGCGGTGGGGGCAGTGGGGGCGGTGCCGGCGCGGCGCCGGGTGGGGCGCCGTCCCGGGCGTCGCCGGCGTTGCTCGCCGGCGAGCCGTTGAGCGCCTTCCTGAGCACTCTCCTCGAGGCCCTCGAGGAGCTGCCCGACACGGCGCTCCATGCACGCGACCCCTCGCTCTCGACGCGCCTCAAGGCCCGTGCCCTCGCTCGCCTCGTGAAGGAACACCCACCCATCCTCATCCTCGGGCACCCGCCCCCCATCGGGCAGCCGCCCCCCCTCGGGCAGCCATCCCCCCTTACACGCGTGCGTGCAGTGACGCTCCGGCTACTCGGATCTCGTCACTCGGAGATCACGTGCGCGGCCCTCGCGCTCGCCCACGCCGTCCTCACGCCCGCCCTCACGCCCGCCCTCGCCCAGCACACAGCCGCAGCGCCCGCCGCAGCGCCCGCCGCAGCGCCCAGACCAGCGCCCACCGCAGCGCCCAGACCAGCGCCCGCCGCAGCGCCCGCCGCAGCGCCCCGCTCGTCTGGTTCAACCCCACCCACGCCCACCGCGCTCACGACGGCGCGCGCCGCCGCGACGGCCGATGCGCCCGAGACAGCGCGAGCGGCCTCCGGGGCGCTCACGACGGCGCGCGACGCGGCCGTGCGCTTCGCACTGCAGGCGCTCCCGCGGCTCCACGTGCTCTTACACGCACGCACCACTACCCCCGAGGGGCGTGCGGGCACGCTGCGCCTGATTGCCGCCCTCATCAGGCTCGAGAGCACGGGCGCTCAGGACGGCGCCTCGTCGGAGCGCCCGTGGCGCCGTACTGAGCGCCCGCCTCGCGCCGTGCTGAGCGACCGGCGAGACAACGCACCGGTCGGGCCCAGTGGTGCGGTCGGGCCAAATGGCGCCGTTGTGAGCGTGGCGGAGGCGGTGGTGCGCGGAGGAGTCGTGCTCTCGTGTCTCTTCCATGTCCTTGGCCATTCCACGTTACTGCTCGACTACTTGCCGGAGAGCCCCTCCCCGACCTCCCCCACCGACCCGATCGCCCCCACCGACCCGCCCCCCGACCCGCCCCCCGACCCGCTCCCCGACCCGCTCCTCCAAGGCGCCTCGATCGAAGTGCGCGCGGCGGCAGTCGACACTCTCTGCGCACTGCTCGCCGACGCCACCGTGGGCCCTGCGGCGGAAGAGCTCCTCGATCGCTGCCTCGCGCCGCAGGTGGGCGCCACTGATTGCCTCTAATTGCCTCTAATTGCCACTAATCGCCTCTAATTGTCACTAATTTCCACCAGTTGCCACTGACTGCCAATAATTGCCACTAATCGCCGCAGTTTGTGGATGAGCTCGCGTGCATGTCTTTTGGGGAGGCGAGCGCGCTGCTCGCTCAGCTCGACGCGAATCATTCCAACCCGCTCCTGATCTGGCACGCCGAGCGGCGGTCGCGGCTCCGCCTAGCCCTCGAGGACGAGCTGAGCCCGATCGTCGAGTCGCTCCGATGCAACCTCCGATGTAATCTCCGATGTGATCTCGAGGAGGACGAGCTGGGCCCGATCGTCGAGTTGCTCGGAGTGGGCGACGGTCGCGGCGGCGGGCCCAGCACGGCGCCCAGCACGGCGCTCAGGACGGCGCTCAGTACGGCGCCCAGCACGGCGCCGGTGAGGAGTGACGTGGGCTGGGCGCCGTGCTGGGCGCCCACCGCACTGCTTGCGAAGCTCGCGGCAGCCGAGACGGACCTCAATGTGGGCGGCTTGTTCCTCGAGCCCTTCGTGGCCGCGGACGGCAAGTTCTCGTTCGCGACGGCAGCGGCGGCCGGCCACTTCCTGGTGGCGCTCATCACGGCGCTTCGGGACCTGTCTCGCCCGCTCCACAGCGCCGTGATGAGCGCTTCGCAGCCACGATTTGCAATCGAGGCCGAGGAGGAGGAGGAGGAGGAGGCGGCGGCCACGAGCGCCCGAGGCGCCCAGGACGACGCGTTATATGCCCAGGACGACGCGATATGCGCCCAGGACGACGCGCTCGATGCCGAGACGGCCGTTGTGCGCCTGGGGCGTCACGCGGCCCTGATGTGGAAGGCACTGCTGCAGCTCCTCACGCTGCATGCGTCCCTGTGCACGCACCGCGCGTGCGTCGCGGCGGCCGACTTCTTCTTCGGTAGCGTGCGCTCGCCGATGCCGCTCTCGGTGCTCTCACTCGTGCTGCAGGTGCTGCAGGCCCTCTCCAAGCCAGGCGGCGCCGTCGTGGGCGCCATCGAGTTCGCCTCGTCGGTCAAGGGCGCTCATCTGCTGGGCCTCGTCGCGTTGAGCACGCGCACCCCAACGCTGGCCGCCGGCTCGCTGGGCCTCGTCGTCGACCTTGTGCGCCGCTCGCCGGCCGCGGTGCTCGCTTTCCTCCGACTGGGCGGCCTCGTGCTGCTGCTGCGCCCGCTCTTGGGACCAGTCGCACCGGCAGCCGTTACACCAGTCGCACCGGCAGCCGTTACACCGGCAGCCGTTACACCGGCAGCCGTTACACCGGCAGCCGTTACACCGGCAGCCGTTACACCGGCAGCCGTTACGGAGACGCGCCTCCTCATCGTGCGTGTGCTCTCGGCACTCACGAGCGACTCGCGCCACGGCGCCGAGATTGCCGAATGCGTGTGTGAGCTATTCACAATGCGCTTTCGGATGCTGCTCGAAGGCGCTGGTGCTCACCCGGAGGCCTTCCTCGCCTTCTTGGAGGCGGACCACACGGCGGGCCCGTCATACTCGACAATCGCGCGCGAGTGGGACGCGAAGCGACGCACGCAGCTGCACGCACTTCTCGAGCAGGTGCGCTGATGACCGCTGATGGCCGCTGATGGCCTCTGATTGCATCCCTCATCGGAAGGCACTCCTCGAGCAGGAAGGGCGCCACATCCTGCGTGCTGTGGACGAGACGAATGCGGACGGCACCGTTCCGTTGCCTGCGTGGGTGCGCTGTCAGGAGCGCATCGAGCAGGCGTGGCAGTCCCAGTCGCCTGAGGTAGCGGCGCTCAGTCGGCTAGCCGAGCTCTGAGACATCACATCTAGGCTGCGTACTTGAGTTACATGTAGTACATGCACGATATCGCGGGGGCGTGAAGAAGGCGAGGATCTTCCCTGCTCGGAGACTGGCAAGAACCTCCCGTGCCATCCCGAGCAGGGAAAAACTGCACTCGACTCAGACCGTAGACTCGGACTGAGACACAGACAGCGCCCCCCGCAGCATCCTCTCGGCTGCTCCGCTGGGGATCACCTGACACCTCGGCCCCCGTCACTCTGCCTACACTCTGCCGTCACCGCGTGTTCTTGTCGTGCCGCCCACCCTCGCCCGCAGACCCGTACTCGCGGTACTGTCTTGAATACACATGCTAGAATAGGGGACCCAGAGTCGGCCCTCGGGCAGCTCTCGGGACTGTTTACGTATAACCATCCCTTTAGAGAAGACCATTATAGCATGCATTTTAGACCCCTGCCGCAGGCTCCTCCGCTCCTCTCGGCTCCAACGCGCAACGGAGGGTGCTCCTTGAGGGCCGCCGAACCACCGCCGCCGCCGTTGCTGTCGTCGGCCAGACCCTGGCCGTCGGGGTCGTTGTCACGCTTGATGATTGCGCATGCGTTTGCGCAGTGACGCAAGCAGGTCTGAAGCCCCTATGACGCCGTCGCCGTCGAAGTTGGTAAATTCCTGTCGCCGTCGATGTTGGAGTCATCTTCTCAATCCAGCCCTGCCCCGCAGCGTTCGACGTCGCCGCAAAAGCAATTATTCACGGAGCCCTTCAAGTAGGGGAGCATCACACGATCCGCCTTCTTTGCAACACACGCCATCGCGCGCGTCTCACTCGGCGTGAGTGGAGGAGTGAGCAGTGCGGCCCACATGCGCTCCATGTAGTGGCTCTCCTCAACGTTATCGCCGCGTGAGAGCGATTCCACAATCCTCCTCCAAGCACTCTCGGGCAGGCGATGGACGGCGGATCGTGTAGCAACGAAGCCGCCGCCATAGCACACCGGGAGGTAGCCTCGTGTCTCGACGTCGCGCGGCAGCTGCAATGAAAGCATCCATTTGCCCAAGGGTCGGTACCTCGCCTTAAAGTCGGGCGCGATGGAATGATTGCTTTGATCCCACGACTTTTTGTATGCCACAATCATGAATGACAACAGCTCCGCTGCCGAGTGCCACAGATGCTCATCGCCGTCCTTGCACGCGTCCCGCTGCCTGCACTGTATATTGCCATAGGCGCACGCGAAGCCGGAGGCGGTCGCAGCGACCAGAGCCGAGCCATTCAGCCGCTCAAATAGGTTGTGGTCAGCCCATGAGTCTTTGATCATGATCAGCCGAGAGGGAAGGGTGTGGTAGTTTGTTGCGATGTGAGATGCCCAGCTTTGATCGCAGCGTCCAACATTGGGTTGTTGCACGACTTTGAGCACGCCCAAAAGCTCACGTGAGGCGGTGTTTCGCAAGGCACGTAAGGCAGCAGTTTCGCCACATTTGGCAACAATCAAGATCAACTTCAGGCGTAGGCCAGCGGAGGCAATATCCCCACGCATATCCTCCAGGAAATCTATGCTGTGATCGCAGTGCGCAATCACCACCTCAACGTCATCTCCGAGGGATGGGCCACCAGCAGAGCAGCTGCCACCACCATAGCACCCGCCGTGCAGCACACGGCTGCATGGGCAGGTGGGACGCGGGTCCAGCTGCGCCGAAGCACGATGGACTTTTCGAAGCGTTGTGATGCTCGCGATCGTCGCGAGTCCGAGCAACACGAGCAAGCCGCAACGAGGCATGAGTTCTTGTACCATGTACGCGGGCATTCGGCCGCCACACATCTCCTTTCCCCTTTTGGTTCAGTTTTCCCTTTTTGGATTTCGTCCGACACCAATTTATTTTTCGAGGGGGGGCCGCCGGGACGAATCACGGAAAAAGAGACAATCGCCTTCACACGACTTGCGTTGAGTTCACAGTCGCGTTCTGTACTGTACTTGTTTGGGAGACGCGGCAAAACCTCCCACGCACCCTCGGCTCGGCACGTGCCCCTTGCGGTGTGGGGCCGTCCCCTTCCAAATGGTATCGGTCGCGCTGGCTGCGCTCGCAATCGCGTGGTCGCCTATCGCGACCGTGCGCAATGCGAAGTCCGTTCGCGGTGGTCCGACGCGCATGGCAGCTGACCTCATCATTTGGGACTGCGACGGATGCCTCGTAGATTCGGAAGCGTTGCTCAAGACTGCCGAGGTTGAGGCACTGCATGCAGCCGGATTTTTGCAGGTGACGCGCGACGACTGCAACCGGCTGTTTTCTGGATATTCGCCCGAAGCGGGCGCAAAAAACTTCCTCAACGAGTTTGGGAAGCCAGTCCCCGACAACTTCTTCAAGGACCAGATTGAGGGCTCGATTGAGCTCTTCCGCAACCGGCTCACTCAGCTCAACGCCAAAACGGTGCTGGCGCTGCACGCAGCTGGACGTAAGCAGGTTGTTGCCTCAGGCTCGCCGCGTGACCGCGTGCTCGTGTGCCTTGAGGTTGCGGGCATCGACCACGTCTTCGCTGGCAAGGACCAAGTCTTCACACGCGAAGACGTGCCTGGGAGGGGCAAACCTCAACCCGACATCTTCTTGATGGCGGCCGCGGCGGCTGGCGTGGACCCGAGTCAGTGTGTTGTTGTCGAGGACTCCACGTCCGGCGTCATGGCAGCTCAAGCCGCGAAAATGGAGGTGGTCGGCTTCTTGGGTGGCGGGCACGCGCAAGCTGAGTGGTACCGCGAGAAGCTCGCAAGCTACAAGATACCGCTCACATATACGGACAGCGAGCTGTTGAAGTACCTGTCGTAAGAAAGATGAGGGATAGAACGCCGCGGCGAGGCCGCACAGGGGGGGACCGCCAGGGGGGGGTAGGGGTGTCACGACTAGCCGCCCGAAGGTCGCCCGCCTCGTTAGGTACGGTCCGGTGAGACAAAAGACAAACTTTGGGGGGGAGGCGCTCGCGGAACAATTTTGTTGCGCGCTGCGCTCGCGCAAAATATCTCTACCAGTATCGAAAAGTCGCCAACTTTTCTAAATACCGGTCCGTACTGCCAAAGCGAGAGCGAAGCACCTTGCGAGCGAGCCGACCCCGCACCATGAAACGTGTGTTCCTTTCCTGTGCGCTTTTGCTGGCCTTGGGCGCTTCCGCCGAGCCACCGGCCGCGCCCGATCTCACCGTCGGCGCGAAGGTGCGCTATGGCGGTTTCGGGGGTTGCACCGTGGCGGTGCTGCACGAGGATGGGAGCGTTGACATCAACGTCCCGGGCGTCGGCATCCACTCGCGTGTCGCGTCGTCTTCTTTTCAGATCGAGGCGGAGGATGACGAGCTCGTCAAATTGTACGTCGATTTCCTCACCGAGGAGGGGTACAAGCCCACAGTGGACTCCGACGGCGACGTCATGTTCAAGAAAGAAGGCCTTTTATATTACATCTTTCCCGAACGCAACGATCCGCAGCATTTCCGCATCGTGCTCCCCAACATCTGGAAAATCGAAGACGAAACTGAGCGGCTGCAGGTCCTGACCGCCTGTGACTTCGCCAATAGCAAAACCAAGGTCGTCAAGATATTCACCACGGTCAAGAAAAATGTCTGGGTCAGCGCCGAATTGTTCGTCAACAAACCCGAGGATTTCAAGCCGCTCTTCGATCGCTGCATCAGCGCCATCCAGACCGGGGTGTCGCATTACACCACCAAGATGACTGAGTTAAGACTCACTCACGCACTCACCTCACTCACTAACTCACTCACTAACTCAGCACTCACTGACTTACTCACCAAGATGAAGGAAAACGAAGGAAGAAGCGCCGATGTTTGACCTCGCCCCCTGACAGTGGGCCGCGAGCGCCGTCGCCGGCGTGATGATCGGCATGGCCAAGACCGGCGTCAGCGGGTTGGAGATATCGCCGTTGTGCCGTTGAAGCGTTGATGGCAAACGTGGCGGACCGGGGTCGTGGCGTGATTGTGCGTGTGCGCTTGTGAAATGGCGTGCTTTTTTGCGTGTGCGCTGGTGAATTGGTTTTGCATGCGACGGTTGATCGTCCGTGCTCTGAGGTGATGTTTCGTGCGTATGACTGCAATTTTCACATCCAGCCCACTTTGACCCTCTGTGCGTGTTGCGTATTGCGTGTTGCGTATTGCGTGTTGTGTATTGCGTGTTGCGTATTGCGTACTGGCCAGCCCACTTTGACCCCCAATTAGTGACGAGGCGGCGGATACGTAAATAGGTTCGGCAACTCAAAAAGCTGGGGGTAAGAGGCGGGCGTCGTGTGAACGTTAACACGACAGACAGGTGCTCGCTGTCCCCGCCACCTTCACCAATGCCACCACCACCGTTGCTGCCGTCTTCGCAATTGCCGCCACCTCCGCCGCCGCCACCATCAACCTGCACAGACATGTGCAACTACGCCTCAGACGGTGGGTGCGACGACGGCGGACCCGGAACGGTGTACTCTGACTGCAACCTTGGCACCGACTGCACCGATTGCGGCCCTCGAGAGTGGCCACCACCACCTTCACCACCACCATCACCAGCACCACCACCGCTGCCATCGCCACCACCTCCAACGCCGCCACCTCCCCCGAAGCCGTCGCCGCCACCCTCGACACCACCATGTCCTCCACCTTGGTTGCCGCCGCCGCCGCCCTCGCCGTCACCGCCACCACCGCTGCTGCCTTCGCCGACGCCACCGCGTCCGCCGCCAATGCTGCCTTTTCCGCTGCCACCTCCGCCAGTGCTGCCACCCTCACAGTCGCCACCGCCATCTCCGCCGTCACCGCCGCCGCCGCCGCCGCCATCACCACCGTCATCACCACCGCCGCCATCGCCACCGCCCTTGCCGCCTCCACCTCCGATGCCATCACCACCTCCCCCGATGCCACTCCCACCACCCGGGATGCAATCACCACCTCCCCCGAAGCCACCACCACCATCTTCGATGCCACCACCGACTTTGTCTCCACTGCCGCCGCTGCCGCCGCTGCCGCCGCCGCCGCCGCCGCCGCCGCCGCCGCCGCCGCCGCCACCGCCGATGTGGTGCAGCAATACGTGTGTATTCGCGCAGAATGGCGCATGCCAAGACGGTGGCCCAGGCTCGCTGACTGGCGTGTATGGTGCCGTGGCTCAGTGTGTCATCGGCACTGACTGTGCCGACTGTGGCGCACGCTACAAGTTCCCGCCGTCACCACCGCCACCGTCCCCGCCGCCGCCATCGCTGCCGCCGCCCTCACTGCCGCCCCCGCCAATGGAATGCGACGACTCGTGCCCTCAAGCGAGCAACGCCGCATGCCAAGACGGCGGGCCTGGCTCACTTACAGACCTGTATGAGACGCCGGCCCAGTGCGACTTTGGCACGGATTGCACCGACTGTGGGCGGCGCTTCTTTCTTCCACCATCACCTCCACCCTCAGCACCGCCGTCCTCGCCTCCTCCACCATTGCTGCCGCCGTCGCCACTGCCGCCATCACCACCGCCATCGCCACCGCTGCCGTCGCCACCGCCCTCGCCGCCGCCACCCAGCTTC